>PJUC01000152.1_pt1 | contig 46487 bp, 35 predicted proteins | sample 1512161 | NCBI WGS metagenome assembly PJUC01 (sample SAMN08177676, study PRJNA422409) | Soil metagenome, whole genome shotgun sequencing project. | isolation source: Soil enriched on filter paper | place: USA: Madison | collected 2015-01-15 | reverse complement strand
CTCGTAGACGACGGCCGCGAACGGCAGCCCGCCGTTGTAGAGCACCTGCGGCGTGCCCGAGATCAGCTGGCCCAGCACCTCGGTGACCACCGGGTTCACGCGCTGCCAGAAGTGCAGGTGTGCGGCATCCGGATCCGTCGGTGCTCCCTGCATCAGCGCGACGCGACGCGCCACCTGACCGAGGGCCATCTCGAGCGCGCGCTCCGGGTAGTCGGGCAGCTCGCCGTCGAGGAACGCCAGCCACGGCGCCTCGTGGCCCGCCTCGGCCTTGTCGCGGAACGGCTTCACCGGATCGGCCATGGGCGGCAGACCCTCGACCGCGCGGCGCAGGCGTGCCAGGTCGTCGTCGCGGCGCGACCACCACCACACCCACAGCGGCAGCTCGAGCGGCATCGGGCCGTAGTCGAACCAGCCGTGGCGCCCGAAGCGGTGGGGCACCAGGAGTGACGGGGTGGCGGCATCCTCTCCCCAGCGGGCGAGCCAGCCGCCCCGCAGACTGAACGGGGTCTCGGCGATGGGGGCGACGACCGCGTGGTCGAGCACCGTGTCGAGCACGACGCGCGCCATGTCGAGCGCGGAGTCGTCGCCGGTCACGAAAGCCTCGTTGATGCCGGCGATGACCGTGGCCATGCCGATGGAGGGGAGGCCGTGCGGCCACGTCCAGCCGTAGTGCCCGCCGTGCCAGCGGCCCTCGTGCAGGCCGCCCACGATGCCGTCGGGCGAGACGTTGTCGGGGATCAGCCCCGCGTTCTCGGCGGCGCGGGCGCGCCAGCCGTCGACGTAGGTGCGCAGCCAGGCGGCCGACGCCTCGTCGCCGTCGTACAGCCAGCGGTTCGCGACCAGGCTGGTGGCGGCGAGGTTGACGGCGACGTCTCCGGCGGCGGCGCGGTGCATCGCCTCGCCCATCGCCGTCGCGAGCGCCGGATCGGCCAGGTCGTCCCACTCGTCGACGCCGGGCACGTACTCCAGCGGCAGTCCGTACGGGCGCATCTCGCGGCGGTCGGCCGAGTACGGCTCGGGCGCGTCGCTCAGACCCGGGCGCGGACCCAGGGCGCCGTTGTGCGGCGCGGTGATGATGTTGCGGATGCCGTCGTAGTTGCCGTGTGCGGCATCCGTGTACAGCTCTGCGAAACGGCGGGCGCGCTCGGCGAACACCGGGTCGGTCGGGTCGGCGGCGCACAGCGCGTAGAAGAAGATGAGCGACTCGCCCTGGTGGAACCAGTCGTACCCGTTCTCGTACTCGCCGGTGACCATGCCGGCCTCGGCGAGCTGCGCGGTGACGCCCTCCCAGTGGTGCTTCGCCGCGGCCAGCACCTCATCGCCGCCGCCCAGCAGGTAGAACGCCGGCCAGTTGAAGAACGGCTCGTAGAGATCGTCGACGCCGTCGCGGTCCTCGAAGACCGCGTCGAACTTCACGCCGCCGTCGGGGCGCGTGAAGGTCTCGGAGAACAGGCGCCACGCGTCTTCGATCTCGGCGAACAGGCGGCGCTGCAGCACGGCCCAGGCGGGGATCGCCGTGAGCGGGCGGGCGGGGATGGGATGCGGCATCCGTCAGCCCTTCGTCGCCCCGGCGGCCAGGCCGCCGATGATGTGCCGCTGCATGATGATGAAGAAGACCACGGCCGGCGCGATCGCCAGCAGCAGCGTCGGGAACAGCACCGTGTAGTCGGTGGAGTACTCGCCGACCGCCGCGTAGACGCCGGTGGTGACCGTGTAGATGCCGGAACCGGGACCGAGGATGATCTGCGGGCTGACGAAGTCGTTCCACACGCCGATCGAGTTCAGCACGATGATCGTCGCGACCACCGGACGCATGATCGGGAAGATGCACGACCAGAACGCGCGCATGCGGCTCGCGCCGTCGAGCGCCGCGGCCTCGTCGATGTCGCGCGGGATCGTGCGCAGGTACGCCGAGAACAAGAAGATCGTCACCGGCAGCGTCGCCGCCGTCTCGAACAGGATGAAGCCGGGGATCGTGTTGATGAGGCCCAGCACCCGCAGCACGAACACCACCGGGATGAGCGTCACCTGGCCGGGGATGAACAGGCCCGACACGAACACCACCAGCAGCAGCACGTGCCAACGCGTGCGGCCCCGGGCGATCACGTAGGCGACCGGCGCCGACAGCACGATGCAGAAGAAGTTGACCAGCGCCACGAACAGCAGCGTGATGCCGTAGGCGCCCACGACGTTGAACTTCTCGCTCGTGATCGCGTTCCACAGGTAGTCGAACGTGAACATGTCGGGCGTGATCAGCAGCGGATGGAGCACGATCTCGGCCTGCGGCTTGAACGCGCTGATCACCAGGATGTACATCGGCACGAGCATGATCAGCGCGAGGACGCTGAGCAGCACCCACTTGACGATCCTGACGGCCAGCGGCGTGCGCTCGGCGGCCGCACCCGGGCCCCGACGACGGCCGCGGCGTGGCTTGCGCCGCACGTCGGCGAGGTAGACCTCGCCCGCGATGCTCGGACCCGTCGTCTCGGTCGAGATGGTCATGATTCGCTCGCCTTCTGGTCGGCGCCGCGTCGGGCAAAGGTCACGGCCAGGCCGATGACCGCGGTCACGACGAGCAGCACGATCGACTGCGCCGCGCCGAACCCGAGGTTCGCGTGCGCGAACGAGTCACGGAGGATCTGGTACACGATCGTCTGCGTCGAGGCGGCAGGGCCGCCGTCGGTCAGAGCCAGGATGATGTCGTACGCCTTCAGCAGGCCGACGAGGGTCAGCACGAGGTTGACGGTCACCACCGGGGCGATGAGCGGCACCGTGATGCTCTTGAACTGCTGCCAGCGGGATGCCCCGTCCACCGTCGCGGCCTCGTAGTACTCCGCGGGCACCGACTTGATGCCGGCCAGGTACAGGATCATGTTGAAGCCGAAGTGCGACCACACGATGGTGAGGATCACGCTGACCTTCGCGAAGGTCACATCGGTGAGGAAGGGGAGGGGGCTCACGCCGAACTGTGTGAGCAGCGAGTTGATCGCACCCTGCGGCGAGAGGATCGCCGACCACAGGAACCCGATGATCAGCGCACTGATGATGTACGGGTAGAAGAAGATCGTGCGCAGCACCGTGTTGCCGCGGCCGTTGCCGGCGATGAGGGCGGCGACGCCGAGCCCGATGCCGTTGCACAGGATCGTGCCGGCGACCGCGATGACGGCGGTGAAGGCGGCGGCGTCGATCGTGCGGGGGTTCTTGAACGCCTTCGTGTAGTTCTCGAGCCCGATGAAGTCGAAGTGCAGGCTGTAGCCGTTCCAGTCCGTGAAGCTCAGCACCACCGCCAGCACCATCGGGATGAGGAACATCGCGATGAAGACGATGAGCGCCGGGCCGCCCATGATCACCCCGGCGAGGCGGTCCTGCCACGAGGTGAGCCCTCGCCGGCGGGCGGGCGCCTGCGCCCGGGAGCTCGTGGTGCCCGCCAGGCGGGCCACGGTGTCGGCCATGTCAGTCTGCTTTCGTGTCGTCATCGATACGAGGGGGTTGCCGCCGCGCCGGCTCGGCGGCGCTCATCGCGTCACCGGCGCGGCGGCAGGTCTCACTGCGCGTTGGCGAGGAACCAGGCGTCCATGGCCTTGTTCACATCGGCGGCGGAGGTGCCGCCGAGCAGCGCCTGCGTCTGCGTGTTGATCTCGCCCGAGTAGCCGTCGGGGAGCTTCTTCTCGCCGTAGCCGCCGCCGGTCGGGGTGTAGGCCGACGCCGGGGTGTCGGAGACGATCTGCAGCAGCTCCTTGCCGAGGTCGGTCATGTCGTACTCGTAGCCGTCGCGGTAGTTGCCGTCGACCTCGAGCTGGCTCATGACGGCGTCCTCGTCGGTGACGAGCCACTCGACGAGCTTGGCCGCCGCCTCTTCGTGCTTCGACTCCTTCATGATCACGTAGGGGCTCGCGATGTTGGCGCCCATGGCCGGGTCGTCGACGCCGTCGACCGCGGGGCTGCGGAAGACGCCGATCGGCGCCGGGTCGGTCGCCTTCGCCTCGCTGCCGACGAACCAGCTGCCCATCGGGTACAGCGCGGCGCCGCCCGAGAGGAACGTCTGCTCGGCGTCGACGTACTTCACGCCGAGCGCGTCGGCGTTGGTGTAGCCCTTCGAGATCCAGTCCGCGTAGAGCTCCGTGTAGTCGCCGTAGCTCTTCGAGAACGTCGTCTTGCCCGAGTTCATGTCGGCGTACCAGTCGGGGTTCTCGCCGACGATCGACGGCAGCGCGAGCGTCTGCAGCGCGTGGCTCGACATCCAGTCGCCGCCGGTCTGGATCGGCGTCCAGCCCGCGTCCTTGAGCTTGGCGAGGTCGTCGTTCAGCTCGTCGACGGTCGTGGGCACCTCGTCGATGCCGGCAGCGGCGAACGCGTCCTTGTTGTAGAACCACAGGCTCTGCAGCTGCACGCCGACGCCGGCCATGTAGTACTTGCCGTCGATCGAGTACTGGTCGGCGAGCGGGCCGCTCGTCGCCCAGTCGTAGTCCGACAGGTCGACGAGCTCTTCGGCGAGCTCGGGCGACGGCGACACCGACTGCACGACGTCGGGCGCCTGGCCGGCGGCGAGCAGACGCGGCACGGCGGCGCTCACGCCCTCCTGGCCGGGGTTGTCGATCACGACGTCGATGTTGGGGTTGGCCTTCTCGAACGGCGCGACCAGCTCGTTCCACCAGTCCTCGGTGAGGTTCGGCGTCACGTTGACGAGGACGCGCAGCTCGATCTTCTCGTCCTTGCTGTCACCTCCGCTCTGGGCGCTGGAGGAGCAGCCGGCAAGGAGCGTCACGGCGGCCGCTCCGGCGCCGATCGCAGCAAGGGTACGTCTGGTGATCATCGTCGATCCTCTCGTGGGCACATCATCGGGACGGGTCGAACATACACTAATCGATAATCGGTTACCAACAATCTGTCATTCATGAGGTGAGGAATCTCACGACCGCCGGACCCGTCGGCTCCGCCGGCACGTCGACGACGAGCGTGTCGCCGCGGTGCTCGGCCGCGACGGGCGTGCCGTCGACGGTCGCGGCGGTGGCGGCATCCACTCCCGCCGGCTCAGCGAACTCGACCCGCCCGCTCGCGTCGATCACCGCGTTGGTGCGGTCGCCGGTGCGCGTCCAGCGCACCCACGGCTCATCCGAGGGCGTCGCGCCCTCGAGCGGCCGCGAGCCGAAGACCGCGTCGCCGTGCCGGGCGTTCCACGCGCCCAGCGCGCGCAGCGTCGCCGCCTGCGGCGGGGGGAGAACTCCGGATGCCGTCGGCCCGACGTTCAGCAGCAGGTTGCCGCCGCGCGACACCACGTCGACGAACAGCCGGATCGCGCCGGGTCCGTCGAGGTTGTGCTCCTCGCCCTCGAGGCGGTTGTAGCCGAAGGAGTAGCCGATGCCGCGGCAGTTCTCCCAGGCGCCGGCGCTCTCGTTGGACCGGCCGCTCTCGTACTCGCTCGTGCGGTAGTCGGCATGCACGCCGCTCCACCGGTCGTTGACGACACCGTCCGGCGCGGCCGCGTAGAAGCGGTCGAACGCGTCGGCGAGGCTGAACGGCCCCGGCGCGTGGCCGGCGGCGGGCCACCCGATGTCGCCCCACAGCAGGTCGGGCCGGTACCGCTCGATCAGGTCGACGACGTGGTCGTGCGCGTACCGGGCGTACTCGTCGCCGGCCGGCGGCACGAGCTGCGCGTCGGACTCGATGGGCGCCGACGGCGCCGCGTGCCAGTCGAGACCGCCCGAGTAGTACGCGCCGAACTTCAGCCCGGCGGCGCGTGTCGCGTCGGCGAAGGCCCCGACGAGGTCGCGCCGCGGACCGCGGGCCACGGTGTTGCGGTCGCCGGTGTGCGGGGCGTCCCACAGCGCGATGCCGTCGTGGTGCTTGGTCGTGGGCACCACGTAGCGTGCGCCCGCCTGCGCGAACAGCGCCACGAGCGCGTGGGCGTCGAAGCGCTCGGCGGCCCAGTCGTCGAGGAAGTCGTCGTACGGCCGGCCACCGTAGCTCACGCGGTGGTGGTCGGCCGCCGGGCTGCCCGCGATGCGGATGGTGTTGAAGTACCACTCGGCGTACGGGTTGTGGCGGTACCACCGGGTGTCGTCGATCGTTCCGAGCGCACCGATCGGCTCCGCCCATGCGGGGACCGAGTAGGCGCCCCAGTGCACGAAGATCCCGAGCTTGGCATCGCGGAACCAGTCGGGCACCGGTCTCTGGAACCGCTCGTACTCGCGGGGTCTCGTCTCGACGTCCTGGTCCATTCCGGGTCCTCCTCGCCGGTCCCGCGTCGGCGCGGGCCGGTCATCGATGCTATCGATAACCGATGACCCGGGCATCCCCGCGCGCCTCGCCCCCGCCGCCGGCCCCGGCCAGACTCACACGGGCTCGGACAGACGGACGGAATCGCGAAAGGGTACGTTTCCGCCGATCGGTCCGGCGGAAAGATACCCTTTCGCGGTTCCCGGGAGACGGACGGATGCCGCGGGCCCGGGTAGCGTGGCGGCATGACGATCCCGGCCCCGGCCCCGCCGACGTTCGACGCCCGGCCGCTCGTCGAGCCGGTGCCGCCCGGTGCCGGGCGGGCGTTCGTGCGTGAGCTCAGACGCAGCGGGAGCCTGCCGAGCGGGTCGGCGACGGTCGTCGTGTTCATCGTCGCCGGCCTCGTCGTGCTCCTCGTCTTCGGCTCGGTGGCGCTGACCCTCATCACGGCCGTGTTCGGCGCCATCACCGCGGGGATCGCAGGCGCAGGACAGGGGACCGGCTGGGGCGTGCTCTCGGCGTTCCTGCCGCTGCTGTTCATCGGCGGCATCGTGACGGTCGTCGTGCTCGTCGCCGTCCGCCTGGTGCGCGGCGGCGGCGAGCGCATGTACCGCCTCGACCGCTTCGCCCGCGCCAACCGCATGGGCTACGTGCCAAGGCTGGATGACCCCGGTCTGCCGGGGATGATCTTCTCGCTCGGCAGCGCGCGCTACGCGACCGACCTCGTGCGCGGCGAGCAGCCGCGGTTCGTGGAGTTCGGCAACTATCAGTACACGACCGGCTCGGGCAAGAACAAGACGACCCACAACTGGGGATACGTCGCGGTCAAGCTCGACGTGCCACTGCCCAACATCGTGCTCGACGCGACGAGCAACAACTCCCTGTTCGGGTCGAACCTGCCCGCGTCGTTCGACAAGGATCAGCGACTCAGCCTGGAAGGCGACTTCGACCGCTACTTCGACCTCTACTGCCCTGAGGGCTACGAGACCGACGCGCTCTACCTGTTCACGCCCGACATCATGGCGCGGTTCATCGACCACGCCGCGGCTCTCGACGTCGAGATCGTCGATGACTGGCTCTTCCTCTACGGACGGCGCGACTTCTCCACCCTGGATCCCGCGACGTGGGCGTGGCTGTTCTCGGTCGTGGGCGCGCTGCTCGACAAGTTCGCGCAGTGGGCGCGCTGGCGCGACGATCGCCTCTCCGCGCCCCCGGTGTCGATCCCGGATGCCGCAGCCCTGAGCACCGCGCCGGTCGGGGCCGGCGCGCCCGTGACCGGCGCCGTCGCGGGCGGGCAGGCGGTGGGATCCCCCGCTCCGTTCGCATCGTCGCTGGACGCGCTGCGGCCGCCGCCCGGCGTCGCCCCGCAGGGCCGCCGCCTGCAGCGGCGGGTGCCGTGGCTGCCGATCATCGTCATCGGGGTGTTCGCGCTGTTCTGGATCCTGTCGCAGGCCGGGGTGTTCGGCGCGCTGCTGGGCAGCCTCACCGGGAACTGATCCCGGTTCGGGGCGCGCCGCGCGCGTTCGGCGCCCCACACCCCCGCGGAAGACCGCGTCCAGCCTGCGCGGAGGGCACGGGGCGTATGCTGTCGGGCGTGCAGATGACGGTCGCGACGCCCCGTGGGCGTGAGGGGGTCCTCGGCGCGCGAAGCGCCGAGGGGATGTAGCTGCGCGCGTCGCCCGGTTCTGAACCACGGGTGACGCGCCCGCATCACCCGCAGGCCGCCGGCTTGCGGCATCCTTCGTCGTCTTTCGGCGACCCTCTTTCGTGAATCAAGGAATCATGCACGCATTCACCGAGAAGGACATCCGCGCGTCCTTCGTCAACGCCTCGCTCCGCGAGCGCAATTCGCTCATCGTCCCCGACCTGCGCCAGGTGGACTGGGACAAGCTCGACTACTTCGGCTGGCGCGACCCCAAGCAGCCCCTCGCGGGGTTCCTGGTGGTGGCGGTCGACGACCAGCCCATCGGCATCCTGCTGCGCCAGACCGAGCAGCGCACCCGCGTGCGCGCCCAGTGCTCGTGGTGCGAAGACGTTACGCTCCCCAACGAGGTCGTGCTCTTCAGTGCCAAGCGGGCCGGCAAGGCCGGTCGCAACGGCGACACCGTCGGCACCCTGCTGTGCGAGAACTTCGAGTGCTCCGTCAACGTGCGGCGGCCCGTGCCGCCCGCGTACCTCGGCTTCGACGTCGCGGCGGCCCGCCAGCGTCGCATCGAGGCTCTGCGCGAGCACGCCGTCGGCTTCGCCCGCGACATCCGCGACAGCGCCTGACGCCGACGAGGGGATGCCGTCACCCCCGGGTGGCGGCATCCACTCGTCGTCCGCCACCCGTGACGGATGTCACAGGTACGTCGTGACGCCCGTGTGAGGGCCGGGCGGGCCGCGGTCGCCACCATGGAGACATGGACATCACACAGACCACCCCGGCCACGCGGGAAGCGGCCACGACCGCCCCGCTCTGGGCCGTCGACGCCACGGACCTGCGCAGGAGCTTCGGCGCCGTCACGGCCGTCGACGGCGTGACGCTGCAGGTGCGGCCCGGCGAGATCGTCGCCTTCCTCGGCCCGAACGGCGCCGGCAAGACGACGACGATCGACATGCTGCTCGGGCTCTCGCAGCCCGACTCGGGCGCCGTCCGCGTCTTCGGCGAGTCGCCCCGCGGCGCGATCGCCCACGGCCTGGTGAGCGCCGTGCTGCAGACGGGCGGGCTGCTGAAAGACATCACGGTGCGCGAGACCCTCGACCTGACCGCGAGCCTCTTCGCCGACACCCGGCCCGTCGCCGAGGTCATGCAGCGCGCCGGCATCGGCGAGATCGGGGACCGGCTCGTGGGCCTGTGCTCGGGCGGTCAGCAGCAGCGGCTGCGCTTCGCCATGGCGCTGCTGTCGGACCCCGGCCTGCTGATCCTCGACGAGCCCACCACCGGCATGGACGTCGAAGGCCGCCGCTCGTTCTGGAGCGCCATCCGCGCCGACGCCGCCCGCGGCCGCACGGTGCTGTTCGCCACCCACTACCTCGACGAGGCCGACGAGTACGCCGACCGCATCGTGCTGATGAGCCGCGGCCGTATCGTCGCCGACGGCACGACCGCCGAGATCAAGAACCTCGTGTCGGGCCGCATCGTCCACGCCACGCTGCCCGGCGCCGACGCCGTCGCGATCGCGGCGCTCCCCGGCGTCGACGACGTCGAGACCAAGGGCGATCGCATCGCCATCCACACGAAGGACTCCGACGCCGTCGCCCGGCACCTGCTCACGCAGACCGCGGCGCGCGACCTCGAGATCACCGCCCAGAACCTCGAGAGCGTCTTCCTCGCCCTCACCTCGGAAGGGGACAAGTCATGACCACCGCGACCGCCACCGACCGCGTGCAGCTCGACCGCCGCGTCCCGCCCTTCGGCGGATTCAACCTCACGTACCTCGGCATCGAGCTCAAGCGCAAGCTGCGCAACCGCCGCACGATGATCTTCACGATCGCGTTCCCCATCGTGATGTTCGTCATCATCGGCCTGCCGCTGCGCGACACGCAGCTCACCGCCACCCCCATCGCGGAGGGCGGACCATCGGTCGCCGCCTACATCATGGTGTCGATGGCGATGTACGGGGCCATGATGTCGGCCACCCAGACCGGCGCCGCCGTCGCCGTCGAGCGCGCCCAGGGCTGGAGCCGCCAGCTGCGTCTCACGCCCCTGAACCCGCTCGTGAACGTCATCGTCAAGATGATCGCCGGCATGCTGTTCGGCGTCGTGGCGATCATCGCGACCTTCGCGGCGGGCGCGATCGCCGGCATCCAGCTCTCACCGATCCAGTGGATCGCGACGGGCCTCGCCGCCTGGCTGCTCGCCGGAGCCGTCTTCACCACGCTCGGACTCATGGTCGGCTACATGGTGCGCAGCGAGAACGTCGCCCAGATCACGAGCCTCGCCATCGTGGTGCTCGCCTTCCTCGGCGGCCTCTTCTACCCGATCGAGACGATGCCCGGCTTCATGCAGGTCATCGCGAAGTTCACGCCCGTCTACGGCATCAGCGAGATCGCCCGCGAGCCGCTCACCGGTGCGCCGTTCGACGCCCTCGCGCTGCTGAACGCCGTCGTGTGGCTCGGCATCTTCATCGCCGGCACGGTGTTCTTCTTCCGTCGCGACACGAAGCGCGTGTGACGAGAGGAGTGGATACCGGCGGCCGCGGCCGCCGGCATCCACCTGCCTCTTGTGCCAGAAGTGCAACGCAGGGGGCCGCCCCTAGGGTGAAGGACGAGGTGAGAGCGTGAGCGAGACGTCGGAACGGCAGCAGGCGTGGGGGCCGCTGTGGATCATGCGGTCCAGCGGCGGACGCACGGTCGACGGGTACAGCGCGCCGTCGGTGCTCTGGTCGATGCCGGCGCTGCGCTGGTACGTCGGCGGCGGCGTGTCACTGCTGTGGCTGTTCAGCGCGGGCACCGAGATCGTGCACGTCGCGGGGTCGACGGCGTCGGCGGCCATCGGGATCACGCTGCTGGGCGTGTACGCGCTGGCGTTCCTCGTCGCGACGCCGATCAACTGGACGCTGCCCATCCGCCGCCGGGCCGTGCCGATCGCGGCGGTCTTCGCGCTCTCGTTCGCGCTGTGGCCCTGGCTCGACTGGGGCGTCGGCGCCCTGTGGACCTACGTCGGCGTCGTCATCGCGACGGCCCTGTTCCCGTGGCGCGTGACCTGGATGTCGGTGTTCGGGCTCGCCGGTCTCGCGCTGCTCTTCGACGTCATCGGCTCGGGCTGGAACGCCGACGTGCTGTGGGTGCCCGCCATCATCGCCTCGATCTCGCTCATGATGGCCGCCTTCATGCGGTCGATCGACTCGCTCGCCCGCATGCGCATGGCCCAGCGCGAGGTCGAGCGCCTTGCCGCCGAGCGCGAGCGCGGGCGGGTCGCGCGCGACATCCACGACATCCTCGGGCACTCGCTCACCGTGATCACCGTCAAGACCGAGCTCGCCCGCCGGCTCGTCGACGCCGACCCGGAGCGCGCCAAGGCCGAGCTCGCCGAGGTCGAGGCGCTCTCGCGCGGCGCCCTCGCCGACGTCCGCGCCACTGTCGCGGGCTTCCGCGGCGTGAGCATCAGCGGCGAGCTCGCCGCCGCCCGGGTCGCCCTGGACGCCGTCGACATCGCACTCGAGGCGCCGTCGACGACCGACGCCGTCGCCCCCGAGCACCGGGAGCTGGCCGGCTGGGTCGTGCGCGAGGGCGTCACGAACGTGGTGCGCCATGCCCGCGCCACGCGGTGCCGCATCCGCCTCGAGCCCGGGCGGATCGCCGTCGAGGACGACGGCATGGGCGCCGTCGACAGCGGCACCGGCACCGGGCTCGCCGGCCTGCGGGAGCGAGTGGATGCCGCCGGCGGGCGCCTCTCGGTCGGCCGCAGCGACCTCGGCGGCTTCCGCCTGGAGGTGACCCTGTGATCCGACTGCTCATCGCCGACGATCAGGCGCTCGTGCGCGGTGCCCTGTCGGCCCTGCTCGGGCTGGAGCCCGACATCGAGGTCGTCGCCGAAGTCGGACGCGGCGACGAAGTCGTGGCGGCCGCGATCGAGGCCCGCGCCGACGTCGCGCTGCTCGACATCGAGATGCCCGGCATGGACGGGATCGCCGCGGCCGCCGCGCTGCGCTCCGCCCTGCCCGGCTGCCGCGTGCTGATCGTCACGACCTTCGGGCGACCCGGATATCTCGCCCGGGCGATGCGCTCCGGCGCGTCGGGGTTCGTCGTGAAAGACACGCCGGCCGCCCAGCTCGCCGATGCTGTCCGCCGTGTGGCGCAGGGGCTGCGAGTCGTCGACCCGGCGCTGGCGGCGGATTCGCTCGCCCAGGGCGCCTCGCCGCTCACCGAACGCGAGACCGACGTGTTGGCCGCAGCCCGCACCGGCGGCTCGATCGCCGACATCGCGCAGATGCTGCACCTGTCGGAGGGCACGGTGCGCAACCACCTGTCGAGCGCCATCGGCAAGACCGAGGGCCGCAACCGGGCCGACGCCGCGCGCATCGCCGACGAGAACGGGTGGCTTTAGGCGCCGCGACGCGAGACGCCCGCCGCGCCTCTGAGGGGCGCGGCGGGCGTCTGCGGTCGGTCGAGTGGGTTCAGGTTCAGCCGGCTCAGCCGCAGCCGTGAGCCGCCGCGAGGCCGCTCTCGACGAAGTTCTTCGCACCGCCGACGCTGCCCTCGATGTGGCCGATGGCACGTGCGGTCGACACGAGCTGTCCGTAGCTCGCGCCGCAGCCGTCCTTGATGTCTTTGCCGTAGCCCGACGCCGATGCGGCGGTGGGCACCGCGAGAACAGCGGCCGCGGCCAGTGCCGTGGCACACACGGCGGTGAGGATCTTCTTGCGCATTGCTCTTCCCTCCCTGGGGCGAACCTCCGTTGGCTCGCTTTAACTAGAGAGGCTAGCGATATTTCGCTAGTTTAGCTAGCGAATTTGAGTCCGAAGTGGACCAGTTCACCGTCGTCCAGCATGCGCGAGCGGATTATGAAGCGGTTGCCCGTCGGGCCTTCCACGCTGAATCCCGCGCCACGGCCGGGAACGACGTCGATCGTGAGGTGCGTGTACTTCCAGTACTCGAACTGCGCCTCTGAGATGAACACCTCCACCGGGTCGTCGAGTCCGACGTCCAGGTCGCCCAGCCGCACGTCCGACGGACCCGTCTGGAACATCCCCACCGGAAAGCACATCGGCGCGCTGCCGTCGCAGCATCCGCCCGACTGATGGAACATCAGCTTTCCGTGCTGCACCGTCAGCTGACGGAGAAGGGATGCCGCGGCATCCGTCACCGCCACACGCGAGTATCCGCCGTTCTCGGCCATCGACGTCTCCTGGTCACTGTCGAGCGTGTCCCGGACTTCGCCGTCCCCACCGCCGCGGGCGGTGAACTTGGGGACACGGATACGGAAGAGCGGGAAAGGGGAAGACCCGGGCGGAGCAGCTGAGGCGCGCTCCGCCCGGGCCGGGGATGCCGGTCCAGCCGCCCCCCCGGAGGCGGACCGGCCGTGGAGGAGGGCTCAGAAGAAGCCCATGCTGCCTTCGGCGTACGACACCAGCAGGTTCTTCGTCTGCTGGTAGTGGTCGAGCATCTTGAGGTGATTCTCACGGCCGATGCCCGACTGCTTGTACCCGCCGAACGCGGCGTGTGCGGGGTACTGGTGGTACGTGTTGGTCCAGACCCGACCCGCCTCGATGGAGCGACCCGCGCGGTACGCGGTGTCGCCCGAGCGGCTCCACACGCCGGCACCCAGGCCGTACAGGGTGTCGTTCGCGATCTTGATGGCGTCGTCGAAGTCGTCGAAGCTCGTGACCGAGACCACCGGCCCGAAGATCTCCTCCTGGAAGATCCGCATGTCGTTGGTGCCCTCGAACACCGTCGGCGCGACGTAGTACCCGCCCGACAGGTCGCCGCCGAGGTCGACGCGCTCACCGCCGGCGAGGAGCTTCGCGCCGCCCGCCTTGCCGATCTCGATGTACGACAGGATCTTCTCGAGCTGGTCGTTCGAGGCCTGTGCACCGATCATCGTCGCCGGGTCGAGCGGGTTTCCCTGCACGATCTTCGAGACGCGGTCGAGCCCGTCGCCGAGGAACCGGTCGTAGATCGAACGCTGGATGAGCGCACGCGACGGGCACGTGCACACCTCGCCCTGGTTCAGCGCGAAGAAGGTGAAGCCCTCGAGCGCCTTGTCGTAGTAGGCGTCGTCGGTGGAGCGCGCCACGTCTTCGAAGAAGACGTTGGCACTCTTGCCGCCGAGCTCCAGGGTGACGGGGATCAGGTTCTGCGACGCGTACTGCATGATGAGCCGGCCGGTCGTGGTCTCGCCCGTGAACGCGACCTTGCGGATGCGCTTGTGCTGCGCGAGCGGCGCACCCGCCTCGATGCCGAAGCCGTTGACGATGTTCACGACGCCGGCGGGCAGCAGGTCGCCGATGATGTCGAACAGGAACAGGATCGACGCCGGCGTCTGCTCGGCGGGCTTGAGCACGACGCAGTTGCCTGCCGCGAGAGCCGGGGCGAGCTTCCACGTCGCCATCAGGATCGGGAAGTTCCACGGGATGATCTGGCCGACCACGCCCAGCGGTTCGTGGAAGTGGTACGCCACCGTGTCTTCGTCGATCTGGCTGAGCGAGCCCTCCTGCGCGCGCAGCACGCCGGCGAAGTAGCGGAAGTGGTCGACGGCGAGGGGGATGTCGGCGGCCAGGGTCTCGCGGACCGGCTTGCCGTTCTCCCATGTCTCGGCGACGGCGATGCGCTCGAGGTTCGCCTCGATGCGGTCGGCGATCTTGTTGAGGATGTTCGCGCGCTCGGACGGGGTCGTGCGCTTCCAGGACTCGAACGCCTTCCAGGCGACGTCGACGGCGCGGTCGACGTCTTCGACGGTGCCGCGGCCGACCTCGGTGAACGGCTTGCCCGTGACGGGCGAGATGTTCTCGAAGTACTGGCCCTTGATGGGCTCCACGAACTCGCCGCCGATGTAGTGGCCGTAGCGGGAGCGGTAGTCGGCGATCGAGCCGCGCTGCCCGGGGGCGGCGTAGACGCTCGAGACGCCCTCTTCGACGATGGTCATGCTGGTCTCCTTCGACGCTTCGGCGGCGGTCGTCGTCGCCTGCGAAGAAGGTAGGCCGCGCAACGTTGCATCACGTTGCGCGGCCTGTGGCGCTCGGGGGCAGCGGTGCGCGTCAGGCGCCGAGACGCTCGCGGACGCCGGCGAAGTGGACGTTCTGCATGACCCCGAGCAGGTTGCCGAACGGGTCGACGACGGATGCCGTCACGAACCCCTCGCCCCGCACCGTCACCGGCTGGAACTCGGTCGCTCCTCGTTCGAGGAGCGCCGCGTTGACGGCTTCGACGTCGTCGACCTGCCAGTACAGGATCGGACCGCCGGGCTCTGCGGGAACGGCGTCGGGGCGCCAGGCAGCGTCGATGATGCCGAACTCGTGCTCGTACGGGCCGACCCGGAACTCCACATATCCCGGGCGGCGGAAGTAGGGCTCGATGCCGAGCACGCCGGCGTACCAGTCGGCCGCGGCATCGAGGTCGGCGGAGTAGACGTTCTGGGTGGCGAATCCGTTGAGCATGAGGGTTCCTCTCTTGGGTGAACCCATCATGGCGAGCATTGCGGACAGATCAGGTCCGCAATCAGACGTCGCTCTCCAGCTTCTCGATCCGCGTCACCAGGCTCGCTCGTCGCGGCGACCGGGCGGGCAGCATCGACAGGCACAGTCGCAGCAGCTCGACGTCATCGGCGCCTGCCGCCGTGTCGGCGAAGGCGAGAAGGACGTCGACGGATGCCTCGGCCATGAGCGCCTCGCGCAGCGCCGTCCGCACCGTGTCGCGGAACTCCTCCACCCCCGGCGCGACCGAGTCGGGCAGCACGTCGCCGCGGTAGGCCGCGAGCGCCACGCGGTGCGCACCGCGGTCCAGCAGGGACAGCACCTGATGCGCATCGGTCTCGAGCTCGACCCCCAGCCGGTACGGCCGCGACTCGGGAACGAGCGCCGGCGCCGCGGCCGTGAGGGCGCGGCGCAGGCGCACCATCTCGGCCCGGAGGGTCACGGATGCCGCCTCCCCGCCTTCGCCGTAGACGAGGTCGCCGAGCCGCTCCGCCGAGAGCCCCTGGCGGTGCACCGCGAGCATGAGCAGCAGCTCGGCGTGGCGGGGGCCGAGCTCCGAGACCGTCTCGACGCCGTCGCCCGCCACTTCCAGCAGCGCACGGTCGCGCCCGAGAACCCGCAACGTGGCGCGCAGCGGCTGGGGCCGGCGGGAAGAGGCACGACGTGCCGGACGCAGCGGTTCGGCCCGTGCCCTGAGCCGTGCGACCAGGAGCTCGCCCTCGATGGCCCGGGCTGTGGCATCCACGAGCAGCTGAGCCTGCGGCGTGACGGCCTCGAGCCCTCCGGTCACGTCGATCACCCCGAGGATGCGGCGCGTCTCGGGGTCGTGCACGGGCGCGGCGGTGCACGACCACGGCTGCACGAGCCGGTTGAAGTGCTCCGCGCCGTGGATCTGCACCGAGCGGTCGAGGGCGATCGCCGTGCCGGGAGCAGCGGTCCCGACCGCATCCTCCGACCAGTTCGCACCCTCGACGAACCCCATGTCGCCCGTCAGGCGCCGCACATGGCGATCGCCCTCGATCCACAGCAGGCGACCGGCGGCATCGCCGACGGCGACCGCGACGCCCGACTCGGACGCGTCGCCGGGCAGCAGCAGGCCGCGCACCATGTCGATGACCGCGGCGAGCGGGTGCGCCCGGCGGTAGGCCTCGAGCTCCTCGACTGTGAGGTCCAGCGGCGGCAGACCCTCGGCGCCGACGAGGCTGTCGAGCGAGCGTCGCCAGGAGTCACGCACCAGCGAGCGCACATCGCCCAGCCGCTGGTCGCCCGCGTTGCCGGCTACGAGCTCCTCGTGAGCGCGCTCGATCAGCAGACGGGAGGTCTCGGGCGACACCTCGTGGCGGTCTGACCAGGCTGAGGGCACGGCGGCTCCGATCGACGTCGGCGGGAGCGTGCGTCCAGTGTAGGCGCGGCCGGGGCACCCGGCATCCCGTCCCAGGATCCGCGAAAGGGTATATTTCTGCGCGCGGAGGCGGCGGAAACATACCCTTTCGTGGATCCGGCGGTTTCGCGGATCCGGCGGTTTCGCGGATCGGGCGAGGACGGGCGGGGTCAGCCCTCGCGCCACGCCTCCCGGCGCGCGGCCTGCTCGGTCGGGTCCGGCACCGGCAGCGACGCGAGCAGGCGCCTCGTGTAGGCGTCCTGCGGGTCGCCGAGCACCTGCGCGGTCGGGCCCTCCTCGGCGATCACGCCCTTGTGCAGCACGACGACGCGGTGCGCCAGCATGTCGACGACGGCCAGGTCGTGCGTGATGAAGAGCGTCGCGAAGCCGAAGCGCTCCTGCAGCTCGCGAAAGAGCTCCAGCACCCGGGCCTGCACCGACACGTCGAGCGCACTCGTCGGCTCGTCGGCGATGAGCAGCTTCGGGTCCAGCGCGAGCGCCCGCGCAAGAGACGCGCGCTGACGTTGCCCGCCCGACAGCTCGTGCGGGAACCGGTCGCCGAACGATCCGCCCAGCTGCACCGCGTCGAGCAGCTCGTCGACCCGGTCGCGTGCCGCGTTCGCGTCGGACGCGTCGGAGTGCACGACGAGCGGCTCGGCGACGTTCTGCGCGATCGTCAGCAGCGGGTTGAAGCTCGTCGCCGGGTCCTGGAACACGAACCCGAGCTCCTTGCGACGGGCACGGAACTGCCGCTCCTTCACGCCGTTCATCTCGACGCCGAGCACGCGCAGCGACCCGCCGGCGACCGGGGTGAGGCCCGCGATGGCGCGACCGATGGTGGTCTTGCCGGATCCGCTCTCGCCGACGAGGCCCAGGACCTCGCCCGGCCGGATCGTGAAGCTGACGCGATCGACCGCACGGAACGTGGGCCGCCCGAACCTGCCGGCGTACTCGATGACGAGCTGATCGGCCACGACGACGGGCTCGGCGGCCTGCTCGTCGGCGGTGAGCGTGCGATCGGCGAGCTCGAGCCGCGGCACGGCCGCGAGCAGCCGCTTCGTGTACTCGTGCTGCGGCGCCGCGAACAGCTCGCCCACCGGTGCGGTCTCGACGACCTCGCCCTCGAGCATCACGGCCACCCGGTCCGCCAGGTCGGCGACGACGCCCATGTTGTGGGTGATCAGCACGATCGCTGTGCCGTACTGATCGCGCAGGTCGCGCAGCAGGTCGAGGATCTCGGCCTGCACCGTCACGTCGAGCGCCGTCGTCGGCTCGTCGGCGATGATCACCGTCGGGTCGAGCGCGAGCGCCATCGCGATCACGATGCGCTGCTTCTGCCCGCCCGAGAACTGGTGCGGGTAATCGTCGACCCGCTTCTCGGGATCCGGGATGCCGACACGCCGCAGCATCTCGACGGCCCGGCTTCGGGCCTGCGCCTTCGTGTACTCACCGTGCGCCCGCAGGCCCTCGGCGAGCTGCCACCCGACCGTGAACACCGGGTTCAGGGCGGTCGACGGCTCCTGGAAGATCATCGCGGCCTTGGACCCGCGGATCTCGCGCAGGGCGTCGCCGTCGAGCCCGACGATGTCGAGGCCGTCGAGCAGCACCGCACCGCCCACCGTGGCGGTCTCGGGAAGCAGGCCGATGATCGTGCGGGACGTGACGGTCTTGCCCGAGCCGGACTCGCCGACGATGGCGAGCACCTCTCCCCGGCGGACGTCGAGGCTGACGCCGCGCACGGCGTGCACGTCGCCGCCGTCGGTGACGAACGTGACGTCGAGATCGCGGATGTCGACCGCGGGCGAATCGGATGCCGCAGCCATCACTCCACCTCTCCCATGAACTCGCGCGACACCGGCTGGGTCGCGGCGACGGCGTCGGCCGGCGTCGCCTTGGTCGCCCGACGCCGCGCGCGCAGGCGCGGGTCGGCGAGGTCGTTGAGGCTCTCGCCGATGAGGGTCACCCCGAGGATCGCGATGAGGATCGCGACGCCCGGCGGGATGGCCGTCCACCAGATGCCGGCCGACACGTCGCCGATCGACTCCTTGAGGTCGTAGCCCCACTCGGCCGCGGCGGTCGGCTCGATGCCGAATCCGAGGAAGCCGAGCGCGGCGAGCGTCGCGATCGCCTCGGACGCGTTGAGCGTGATGATGAGCGGCAGCGAACGCGTCGAGTTGCGCAGCACGTGGCGGAACATGATGCGCCACGTGGAGGCGCCGATGACCTTCGCCGACTCGACGAACGCCTCGGCCTTCACCCGGACCACCTCGGCGCGCACGACGCGGAAGTACTGCGGGATGAAGACCACCGTGATCGCGATCCCCGCGGCCATGACGCCGGGGACGAGGCCGGACTGACCGCCGCTGATGGCGATCGCGGCGACGATGGCGAGCAGGAGCGACGGGAACGAGTAGATGGCGTCGGCGATGACCACGAGAACGCGGTCGAGCCAGCCGCCGAGGTACCCCGACACGAGACCGAGCAGGATGCCGAGGAACACCGACAGGATGATCGCCACGACGATGACGAACAGCGCGGTCTGCGCACCCCAGATGGTGCGCGAGAGCACGTCGTAGCCGCCGACCGTCGTGCCGAGCCAGTGCTCGGCGCTCGGCGGCTGCTGTGCGCCGAACAGCCCGTCGGGGCCGCGCAGCTGGTTGAAGCTGTACGGCGCGAGCCAGGGGGCCAGGATCGCGACGACGATGAAGAGGCCGGTGAGCGCGAGGCCGGTCACGAGCATGCCGCGCTGCAGGCCGACGGACTGCCTCAGCTGGTGGACGACGGGCAGCCGATCCATGAACGAGCGACGAGCCATGTCAGTACCTCACCCTCGGGTCGAGGAAGGCCGCTATGACGTCGACCACGAAGTTGGTCAGGGCGACGATGATCGCGATCATCGCGACGATCCCCTGGACGGCGACGAAGTCGCGCGACCCGAGGTATTTCGCGAGCTGGAACCCGATGCCCTGCCATTCGAACGTGGTCTCGGTGAGCACCGCGCCCGACAGCAGGATCGCGACCTGGAGTCCGATCACCGTCACGATGGGGATGAGCGCCGGCTTGTACGCGTGCTTGCGCACCAGGCGGTATTCACTGACGCCGCGCGAGCGCGCCGCGTCGACGTACGGCATGTTGAACGTGCCGATGACGTTGGTGCGCACGAGGCGCAGGAAGACGCCGCCGATCGCGAGGCCCAGCGTCATCGCCGGGAGGACCGCGTGGAGGAGGACGTCCTGCACGTAGGCGGGGTTGCCGCTGGCGATGGCGTCGATGAGGTAGATGCCGGTGCCGCCTTCGCGGTTGAGCGCGAGCTCCGTCCTCACGCTCGCGCGGCCGCTCACGGGGAACCAGCCGAGCCACACCGAGAAGATGAGCTTCGCGACGAGGCCGGCGAAGAAGACCGGCGTCGCGTAGAAGAGGATCGCGCTGACGCGGAGTGCGGCATCCGGGGTCTTGTCGCGCTTGGCCGCGGCGACCAGGCCCAGCGGGATGCCCACGACGAACGCGACGAGCAGCGCGTACACGGCGAGCTCGAGCGTGGCTGTGCCGTAGCGGATCAGCACCTCGGTGACCGGCTGGTTGTCGGTCAGCGTCGTGCCGAAGTTGCCGGTGAAGACCTGCCCGAGGTACTCGAAGTACTGCACGATGATCGGGCGGTCGAAGCCCGCCTCGTGGATGCGCTCCTGCAGCTGGTCGGGAGGGAGCCGCCCGCCGAGGGCCGCCGTGATCGGGTCTCCGGTCAGGCGGATGAGGAAGAACACCACCGTGACCAGGATCAGCACGGTCGGGAAGATCAGCAGGAAGCGGACGAGCAGGTACCGCCAGAGCATCCCTCCGCCGGATCGGGTGCGGGGTGCGCGGAGCATGGGGGGCGGCTGTTCGACGGCAGCGACGTCGCTGGTCATGGGCGGAGCCTATCTGTGGGTCGTGCGGAAGACGAGTGCGCACACAGCGATGGGGCGGCCCGACGAGCGGACCGCCCCATCGCCTGCACTCGTCTCTTACTTGGTGAGCGGAGCGAAGCGGAACTTGAACGACGCGTCGAGGATGACACCGTCGACGCCGGTGCCCGCGACGGCCACCTGCGCACCCTGCAGCAGCGGGACGGTCGAGAGCAGCTCGGCGACGCGCGCCTGGATGTCCTCGATCTCCTTCGTGCGGGCAGCCGGGTCAGGGTTGACGGCCTGGTCGAGGATCATCTGCTCGGTCTGCTCGTCGCTGAAGTGGTTGCCCAGGAAGTTGTCCGTCAGGAAGAACGGCGTCAGGTAGTTGTCGGCGTCCGAGTAGTCCGGGAACCAGCCCAGCTGGTACGCGGGGTACACGTCGGCGGTGCGGTCCTTCGAGTACTGGACCCACTCGGTCGACTTCAGGTCGACGGTGAACAGGCCGCTCTCTTCGAGCTGCGACTTGACGAGCGCGTACTCGTCGCCCGACGACGGACCGTAGTGGTCGGGGCTGTACTGCAGGCTGAGCGCGACGGGGGTGGTGACGCCGGCCGACTCGAGCGTGGCTTTCGCCTTGTCGACGTCGGGACCGCCGTTGCCGTCGCCGTAGAGGCCCTTGAGCGCGTCGGTCGCGCCGGCGAAGCCCTCGGGCACGTAGGAGTAGAGGGGCGTGTAGGTGCCCTTGTAGACCTGCTCCGAGATCGCCTGGCGGTCGACGAGGTCGGCCACCGCCTGGCGCACCGCGAGCGCCTTGGCCGGGTCGGCCTCGGCGGTCGTCGCACCGTACGGCTGCGTGTTGAAGTTGAAGACGATGTAGCGGATCTCGCCGCCGGGTCCGTCGACCACCTTGACCTTGTCGTTCTTGCTCAGGTCGTCGACGTCCGTGGCCGAGAGGCTGCGGTAGGCCACGTCGACGTCGCCCTCCTGGACGGCGAGCTTGAGGTTCGACGACTCCGCGAAGTAGCTGAGGATGACACCGTCGTTGACGGGCTTGTCGAGCAGGCCCTTGTAGTTCTTGTTCGGGGTGAACTCGACCGTCTTGTTGAAGTCCCACGACGTGATCGAGTACGGGCCGCCGAACGCGTCCGCGTCGACGATGTCCTTGTCGGGCGTCACCGCGTCGGCCGAGAACACCTCTTCGTCGACGATCGCGCCGGGGAAGCTCGTCAGGATGAACGGGAAGACCTGGTCGTTCGCCGTCTTGAGGTGGAAGACGACGGTGGTGTCGTCGGGCGTCTCGACGCTGTCGAGGTTGTAGAGCAGGCTCGACGCGCCGTTGGGGTCGGCGATCTTGATGTTGCGGTCGAACGAGAACTTGACGTCGGACGAGGTCAGGTCGTGGCCGTTGGACCACTTGAGCCCCGCAGGCAGCTTCACCGTGTATTCGGTGTCGGACGTGAACTCGGCCGACTCCGCGAGGTCGGGGACGACGTCGGTGCTGTTGTAGTCCGTGTTGACCAGGTACGGGAAGACCTGGGTCTGGACGGCGAGCGAGCCGTTGTCGTACGAACCGGCCGGGTCGAGGGTGGTCACCTTGTCGGTCGTGCCGACGATGAGCGGCTCGCCCGACGCGTTGCCGCCGTCGTCGTTGCCACCCCCTCCGCCGCCGGCGCAGCCTGCGAGGAGCAGGGCGGATGCCCCGAATGCTCCGATGGCGAGACCGATCCGGCCGCGCGCGCTGTGGTGCAGTGACATGAGTGCTACCTCTGGTGTGTGTCGGGTTGCCGCGTCTCCGATGACACGACTCGTGCCGCCTATCTTCACCCGCGCCGGCTGTGACGGCAATCGAGTGAACGATTCGTAACCGAACTGAAACCCGCCCGACTTGACACCGGGTGTCAGGCGTGGCCCTCGTCGCGCGAGGCCCACCACGCGCGCAGCCTGCGCTCGGCCTCTTCTTCACCGACGACGCCCTCGTCGAGCCGCAGGTCGAGCAGGAACCGGTAGGCCTCGCCCACCTCGCGCCCGGGCGGGATGCCGAGCACCTGCTGGATGCGGTTGCCATCGAGCTCGGGCCGGATGGCGTCGAGCTCCTCCTGCTCGGCGAGCTCGGCGATGCGGCGCTCGATGTCGTCGTACGCGGCGGCCAGGCCGCGCGCCTTGCGCACGTTGCGCGTCGTCACATCGGCGCGCGTGAGGATGTGCAGGCGTTCGAGCTCGGGTCCGGCATCCCGCACATACCGTCGCACCGCGGAGTCCGTCCACGCGCCCTCGGAGTACCCGAAGAACCGCAGATGCAGCTCGACGAGCCGCGTCACCGTCGCGATCGTGTCGGAGTCGAAGCGCAGCTCCTGCAGGCGCTTGCGCGCGAGGCGGGCGCCCTTCAGGTCGTGGTGGTAGAACGTGACGCCGCCGCCCGGCTCCAGGCGTCGCGTGGCGGGCTTGCCGATGTCGTGCAGCAGCGATGCCAGGCGCAGCGGCACGTCGGGGGCCGCCTCGGGATGACGCGTCTTCTCGAGCTCGATCGCCTGCCGCAGCACGGTGAGCGAGTGCTCGTACACGTCCTTGTGGTGGTGGTGCTCGTCGACCTCGAGCTTGAGAGCCGGGACCTCGGGGAGGAACTCCGCCATGAGCCCCGTCTCGACGAGCAGCCGGATGCCGCGCACCGGGTCGTCGGTCGCGAGCAGTTTCACGAGCTCGCCCTGGATGCGCTCGGGGCTCACGATCGAGAGCGTCTGACGCAGCTCGGCCATCGCCGCTTCGGTGCCGGGGTCGACCGTGAACCCGAGCTGTGACGCGAAACGGGCCGCGCGCAGCATACGCAGGGGGTCGTCGCCGAAGCTCACGTGCGGGTCGGCGGGGGTGCGCAGCACGCCGTGAACGAGGTCTTCGACGCCGCCGGTGGGATCGACGAGCGTGCGCCCGGGCACCCGCAGCGCCATGGCGTTGACGGTGAAGTCGCGGCGCACGAGGTCGCTCTCGAGCGTGTCGCCGAACTCGACGGTCGGCTTGCGGGTGACGCCGTCGTAGCTGTCGGCGCGGTACGTCGTGATCTCGACCTGCTCGCCCCGGACGCGTGCACCGATGGTGCCGAAGGCGCGCCCGATGTCCCACTGCGTAGAGCTCACCGGCTTCACGACCCGCAGGATGTCGTCGGGCCGCGCGTCGGTCGTGAAGTCGAGGTCGTTGGTGCGCTGCCCGAGCAGCGCGTCGCGCACGGGACCCCCGACGATCGCGAGGTCGAACCCGGCGTCGGCGAAAGCCCGGGCGAGTGTGTCGACGACGGGGGACTCGGCGAGCGCGCCGAGGCGCGCGACGCCCTCGGCCATGTTGAGCATGGTCTCCAGCCTATCGAGCGTCAGTCGGCGAACCGCAGGAACCCGGTGAACAGCAGCTCGCGCACCCGGGGGAGCAGGTCGGCGCGCAGGGCCGCGGGGTCGACCTCGAGCAGCTGTGCGATCGCATCGATCAGCACCCCCACCGCGAGGTCGCCGTCGCACGCGCCGACGAGCGCGGCCAGCCCCGGGTCGACGCCGAGCGCGCGGCCGAATCCGCCGCCCTGTCGCAGCTCGATGACGGTCGGGTCCTCGGCGCCGGGCAGGTGGTGGCGCGCCTCGGTGACATCTCCCGCGACGACGAGCACGGATGCCGCCACCCCGGCGTCGTCGAGGGCCCGCAGCCGGTCGTGGGCGGCGAGGGCGTCGGCGAGGTGGGCGCCCAGGCTGTCGCCGGCGAGCGCGGTGTGGAGGCTCTCGTAGCGGGCGAGCGTCGGTGCCCCGTCGGCCGGACGCCGCAGCAGGATGTACCCGAACCCCACGTCGGTGACGCGACGCGCCGAGAAGTCGTCGAGCCACGCGTCGACGAGGCGCGTGAACCCGTCGGTCCCGGCGAGGGTGCCGCCGTCGCGCACCCACAGCTCGGCGTACGACAGCGGGTCGAGGCTCTCGCGCTCGACCACCCACGCGTCCAGCGGCACGGGCGAGGCCTCGACCCACGCCCGCACTCGATCCAGACCGTCGACGCCGTCCCGCGTCTCCCAGTTGCCCAGCAGCTGTGCGATCCCGCCGGGCGTCAGGTGCGCGCCCACGCCGGTGACGAAGGCCGACACGACGTCGTCGCCGACCATGCCGCCGTCGCGGTACTCGTAGGCGGGAACGTCCGCGACTCGGGGTGTGATCACGAACGGCGGGTTCGACACGACCCGGTCGAACTGCTCGCCGGCAACGGGCTCGAACAGGCTGCCGAGCCGCGTCTCGATCCCGTCGACGCCGTTGAGCAGGGCGTTGAGCTGCGTGAACGCGAGCGCGCGGGCAGAGATGTCGGTGGCGACGACGTGATCGACCTGTGCGCGGGCGCGAAGGGCCTGGATGCCGCATCCCGCCCCCACATCGAGCCCTCGGGCCGCGGGCGTCGGCAGCTGCAGGCCGGCGAGCGTCAGCGATGCGCCGCCCACGCCCAGCACGTGGTCCTCGGGCAGCGGACCACCCAGCGCCGCCTCGTCGAGGTCGCTCGCGATCCACCACTGCCCCGAACCGGTGGCGTCGGCGTACGACTGCGGCCGCACGACCGCCAGCGGCCGCACCCGATCGCCTTCGACCGTCGCGAGCCCGAGTCTCACGAGTCCTTGGGCCTTCGTGCGCACGAGCGCGAGATCCGCGGATGCCGCGGTCACCGGCATCCCGAGCACGAGAAGTCGTGCCAGCACGGCCAGGGCGTCGGAGCGATCGCCGAGCGCCCGCAGCGCCGGGGAGCGAAGGCCCCGGGCGATGGCGTCGTCGGCTGCCGCGCCCCACGCGTCGCGCACCCCTTCGGCGGTGAAACCGGCGTCGCGGAGGTCGTCGGCGAGCGAGCGGCAGAGGGCGGGATCCGGTTCGGGCAGCACGTCTTCACGTTATCCGTCCCGGCCGCGTGTTTCCCGGGATCCGTGCCTGCCCGCCCGGCGTCCGGCGGGCTCGGAGGCACGGACCGTAGAATCGCAGACGATCGTGCGGTCAGGACATCGCACAGGAGCGAACCCCCGACAGGATGATCGTGACCAGACCGCGAGCTCTGCGGCGCCCCCCGGGCCGCGCCCCTCGCCTTGTGACCGCCGCCCTCGCCGTCGCCGCGGCGCTGGCGGTCGTGCTGCCCGCACCTGCGTTCGCCGCGACAGAGCCCACCCCGACGCCGACCCCGTCGATCGCGCCCGGCACGACGGTGTTCACGCTGTCCCCGGTGTCGAACGGGATCGTCCGCCCGGGCGACGCGCTCACGGTCTGGCTCTCGATCCAGAACGGCACCGATGCCGAGCTGCCCCCGACCGAGGTCACCGTGTCGCTCGGCCGCACGCCGCTCGCCTCGCGCAACGCGCTGCGGGACTGGCTCGGCGGCGATCTCGGAGAGGCCTCAGTCGCCCCGATCGCCACCAAGCCGCTGGATGCCGTCGCCCCGGGCACCGACGAAGAGGGTGCCCTCACCCTCGCCGCCGACGATCCCGCGCTGGCAGGACTGGCCCCGGGCGTCTACCCGCTCGCGGCCTCGTACCCGTCCGACGCCGGCCCCGTGACCTCGACGAGCGTCGTCGTCGTGCCCGACGACAGCCGCGCTCCGGTCGCCGTCGGCATCGTCGTGCCGATCACGGCGGGTCCGCGCGAAGAGGGCCTCCTGACCTCGGACGAGCTGGCCGAGCTCACGGCGCCCGACGGCGCGCTGACCAGCCAGCTCGGCGCCGTCACAGGGACGGACGCGATCCTCGCCGTCGACCCCGCGATCCCCGCCGCCATCCGCGTGCTCGGCACGTCGGCGCCGCAGCCCGCGCTCGAGTGGCTCTCGCAGCTCGAGGCGCTGCCGAACACCAGGTTCGCCCTGCAGTTCGGCGACGCGGACGTCACGGCACAGCTGCAGTCGGGGCTGGAGCGCCCCCTCAGCCCCACGTCGTTCACCTACGCCATGTCGCCGGACGACTTCACCGCCGCGACCCCGTCGCCGGTGCCGACTCCCACGACCAGCCCGACCTCGAGTCCGAGCCCGACCCCGACCGCCGAGAGCACGCTGCCGTCCACCGACGAGCTCCTCGACATCGGACCCGCCGACCGGGCCGCGATGTACTGGCCGGCCGACGGCACCGCCGACGCCGGCGTCGTCAAGACGCTCGGTGGCCTCGACACCGACGACACGGCGTCGCTCACCGTGATCCCGTCCGCCACCACCCGCAGCGGCACCGCCGGCGGGACCGTCTCGGCGCACGGCCTCGTCGGCGACGCGGACGTGCTCGTCTACGACAGCGACGTCTCGCAATCGCTGCTCGAGGGGTCGCAGCTCGAGCAGACATGGCTGCGCGGCGCACCGCTCACCGCGGCGACCGCCTACCTCGCCTTCGCGACCGCCGAGTCCTCCGGGCCGCTCCTGGTCACCGTCGGGCGCGGCGAGGATCGCTCCCGCCTCGGGCTCGGCACCGCCATCACGGCGGCCGCCGCCGCGCCCGGCGTCGAGCCGCGCACGCTCGCCACGCTCGCGTCGGCCGATCCGGTCGGCGTCGAGCTCACCGACGTGGATGCCTCGCCCGAGCGTGCGGCCGCGGCATCCGCCCTCGTCGGCGACGAAGGCGAGCTCGGCCGCTTCGCGACGATCCTCGACGACCCGTCCCTGCTCACCGGGCGCGAGCGCGCCTCGATGCTGCAGGTGCTGGGCGTGGCCTGGGTCGGCGATGCCGAATGGCCGACCGTGCTCGCCGACCACCGCGATGCCACCCGCGCCACCCTCGGCTCGGTGGGCCTGTTGCCCACCACCACCACGAACCTCTTCGGCTCGCGGGCTCCGCTGCAGTTCTGGGTGCGCAACGACCTGCCGTACCCCGTCAACCTCGTGCTCTACGCGAGCCCCGACAACCTGCGCCTGGACGTCCAGGGCGAGACGCCCATCGTCGCCACGCCGCAGAGCAACACCCGCGTCGACGTGCCCGTGCAGGCCCGCGTCGGGCGCGGCGAGGTGACCCTCACGCTGCAGCTGCGCAGCCCCGCGTTCGTCGCCATCGGCGAACCCGAGACGGTCGACATCAACGTCTGGGCCGACTGGGAGGGCGTGGGCATCACCGCCCTCGCCGTCGTCATCGGCGGGCTCGTCGTGGTCGGGGTCGTCCGCACCGTGCTGCGCATGCGCCGTCGGCGGAGTCGAGCGGATGCCGCCGGCGCGGGCGGCGAGGCGGTCGAGGGTGAGGGCGCCGAGGCTTCGGTCGCTGAGGAACCCGGGGTTGAGGCATCCGACCCTCCCGCGAGCGACGACGGAGGCGTGAAGTGAGCAGCATCGGGCGCGCGAGCGTCATGATCGGCGCCGGCACGATCGTGTCGCGGCTGACGGGGTTCCTGCGTTCGGTCGTGCTGGTGTCGGCGATCGGGGCGACGAGCGCGGGTGGCAACGCCTTCGCGGTGGCGAACCAGCTGCCCAACAACATCTACGCGATCATCTCGACGGGTCTGCTGAGCGCCGTCGTGGTGCCGCAGATCGTCAAGGCCGCAGCGCACGACGACGGCGGTCGAGCATTCGTGTCGAAGCTGTTCACGCTCGGCACGGTCGTGCTGCTGGGCACGACGCTGATCGCGACGGTCGCGGCCCCATGGCTGGTCGCCCTGTACGCACCGAAGTTCGGCCCACAGGAGCAGGCGCTCGCGACAGCATTCGCATACTGGTGCCTGCCCCAGATCCTCTTCTACGGACTGTTCGCGCTGGTCGGGGAATCGCTCAACGCGCGACGCGTCTACGGCCCCTACACGTGGGCTCCGATCGTCAACAACGTCGTGTCGATCGCGGGCTTCCTCACGTTCATCTGGCTGTTCGGACCGGCCGGAAACTCCACGGTATGGACGCCTGACATGATCGCGCTGCTGGCCGGCACGGCGACGCTCGGCATCATCGTGCAGACCGGCATCCTCTTCGTCTTCTGGCGGCGCACCGGCCTCCACATCCGGCCCGACTTCCGCTGGCGCGGCGTCGGGCTCGGCCAGATCGGCAAGCTCGCGGGCTGGACATTCCTGATGGTGCTCGCGGGCCAGCTCGCAGGTCTCGCCCAGTCGCAGGTCATGTCGAGCGTCCCCAAGGGCGACCCCGGCATCTTCGTCGCCCAGAACGCGTGGCTGCTGTTCATGCTGCCGTACTCGATCATCGTGCTGTCGATCGGGACCCCGTACTTCACACAGCTGAGCGAGCACGCCCGGGCCGGCCGCGGTGAAGAAGTCCGAGGCGACATAGGCCGCAGCATCCGCACCCTCGGTTTCTTCGTGGTCGCCGCCACCGCTGCACTCGCGGCCGCCGCGATCCCCGCCTCGCGGATCTTCACCGGAGATCCCGCAGAGGCCGTCGGCGCGGCAGAGGTCCTGCTGTGCTACCTGGTCAGCCTGATCCCGTTGGCCGTGCTGTTCGTGGTGCAGCGCACCTTTTACGCCTACGACGACACCCGCACACCGTTCTTCTTCACCATCGTGCAGTGCGCACTCGTGGTCGCGACGGCGTGGGCGGCCTTCTGGGCCTTCACCGCCGGCATCCTCCCCTCGTCACAGCTCGTCGCTGCCGTGGCGCTCGGCCAGTCCTTCGCGAGCGTCGTGCAGGTCGTCGTGGCGACGTGGCTGTTGCACCGCCGCCTGGGAGGCATCCAGCTCGCATCATGGCTGTCGGCCCTCGGGCGGTTCGCCCTCGCCGCCATCCCCGCCGGGATCGTGGGCTGGCTGACATTCCAGCTGATGGGCGGCATCGACGGGTGGACGGTGTCCGACAAGCTCCTCGGCGCCCTCGGGGCAGCGATCATCGGAGTCGTCGTGATCGCCGTGTATGCCGGCATCCTCGCGCTCTTCCGCGCCCCCGAGCTATCGGTCGCGACCGGGCTGCTGCGCAGGTTCCTCCCCGGCAGACGCTGAGCGCGCCGACACCGGACCGGTCGGCGGAATGCCACGCGGTTACCATGTGTTGAGGCATCCGGAGCCCTTTCGTCCGTCGTGGCGAACCGCGCTCGGCTAAAGGAAGGTGCGCACGTGCGTCAGGTCATCATCATCGGTTCGGGCCCTGCGGGGTACACCGCCGCCATCTATGCGGCCCGTGCCAACCTGAACCCGCTCGTCGTGGCGAGCTCGGTCGAGGCCGGCGGCGAGCTGATGAACACCACCGAGGTCGAGAACTTCCCCGGATTCCCCGAGGCGATCATGGGGCCCGACCTCATGGCCAAGATGCAGGAGCAGGCCGAGCGCTTCGGCGCCGAGGTGCTCTACGACGACGTCGTCTCGCTCGATGTCGACGGGCCGGTCAAGAAGATCACCCTCGGCAGCGGTGCGACTCACGAGGCCGACTCGCTCGTGTTCGCGACCGGCTCGGCTCCGCGCAAGATCGGCATCGAGGGCGAGTCCCGCCTCTCGGGCCGCGGCGTCTCGTACTGCGCGACGTGCGACGGGTTCTTCTTCCGCGAGCGTGTCATCGCGGTCGTCGGCGGCGGCGACTCGGCGATGGAGGAGGCGACCTTCCTCACCAAGTTCGCGTCGAAGGTGTACATCATCCACCGTCGCGACGAGCTGCGCGCCTCGAAGATCATGCAGGAGCGCGCCTTCAAGAACGAGAAGATCGAGTTCGTCTGGAACAGCGAGGTCGTCGACATCCTCGGCGACGAGGCTGTGACCGGCGTCCTGCTCGAAGACACCGTCGACGGCTCGCGCCGCGAGCTCGCACTGGACGGCGTGTTCGTCGCGATCGGCAACGACCCGCGCACCCACCTCGTGCACGACAAGCTGCGGCTCACCGCCGAGGGCACCGTCTGGGTCGACGGCCGGTCGTCCCGCACCTCGGTGCCCGGCGTCTTCGCCGCCGGCGACGTGATCGACCCGACCTACCGCCAGGCCGTCACCGCGGCCGGCAGCGGCACGGTCGCCGCCCTCGACGTCGAGCACTACCTCGCCGGGCTCGGCGAGGCGGGCGCACCGGACCCCGAGGGTGCCGAGATCGACGGCCTCGCGGATGCGGCGACCCTCGGTCGCTGAACGCATACACACCTGACGCGCAGGTTGAGCCGGAATGATTCCCCGACCGGCGTGGTTTACGCAGGTGACAGACTTCCCACCGAAGGAGACAGAAAGATGACCGCCAAGGCGACGACCTCCGCCACGTTCGAGCAGGACGTGCTCCAGGCCGACGGCCCCGTGCTCGTCGACTTCTGGGCCGAGTGGTGCGGGCCGTGCCGTATGGTCTCGCCCGTCCTCGACCAGATCCAGTCCGAGCACCCCGAGAAGATCACGATCCTGAAGCTGAACGTCGACGAGAACCCCGATCTCGCGATGAAGTACCAGATCACCTCCATCCCCGCGATGAAGGTGTTCGAGGGCGGCCAGGTGAAGACCACGATCATCGGCGCCAAGCCGAAGTTCGCGCTCGAGCAGGACCTGGCCCCGTACATCGGCTGATCCTCCCGAATTACGATGACCCCGTCAGGCCTCGCCTGGCGGGGTTTTCGCTGTGCCGCCGACCACATGCCGCAGCGGGAATGCAACTGATCCTGAACTTTTCTGCATGAGAGTGTCGATCTGGGCGAGGCTTGTTCGACGCACAAGGTGACGGGCCGAGAGCGACCCGCACCCGGGCCTGACGGCCCCGACGAAAGGGAACACCATGCGTTACATGCTCATCATGCAGGTGGATGCCGCTGCCGCCGCCGCGTTCGACCCGGCGACGACCGACATGTCCGAGGCGTACGCCGCCATGGGCCGCTACAACGAGGAGCTGCAGAAGTCCGGCGTCTTCCTCAGCGCCGAGGGTCTGTCGGACGCCGCCGAGGGATTCCGCGTCGATTTCAGCTCGGCGCCGCCGGTGGTGACGGATGGGCCGTACGCCGAGGCCAAAGAGGTCTTCACCGGCTTCTGGATCATCGAGGTGTCCTCGCGCGAAGAGGCCGAGCACTGGGCGCGCAAGTGCCCTCTCGGCCCCGGCACCGCACTCGAGGTGCGTCGCGTCAACGAGCTCAGCGACTTCGACCAGAACGACGAATGGGTCGCCAAGGAGCAGGAATGGCGTGCCGCCAACGCCTGACCCTCGGTCAGTTCGCGTCCGCACGCACCGTCGCGTCCCAGCGACGGTGCGTGTTGGCGTCGCCGAGCAGGCGCCACACGGCCTTGGTCAGCGGTGGGTAGTCGAGAGCGATCTGGCGCAGCACCCGATAGTGCCGGCTCGCGTTCGGACGGGAACCGCCGTTCTCGGCGATGTTCTCGGCCCGCAGCATGAAGACGACGAGCTCATCGACCGTCGGCAGGTCCTCCATGAAGTCCCACGGATCCTCGCCGCCCCGCAGACGTTCGGTGACCAGCACCGACAGTTCATCGGCGGCTTCGGCACGCAGCAGCTCGAGGCTGGCTCTTCTCCTCGGAGTCTGCTCGTCGTTCGCCACCCATCCAGGGTACGTCGCCTCGCCGACACCGCGGGTCGCCCGGGGGCGAGTCCCCGTACGCTGAGTGCATGATCCCGGCGCCCTCGACCGACCCGCGAGAGTCCGGGCGCCGTGCCGTCGAGGCGGTCTGGCGGGATCAGTCCGCACGCATCGTGGCCGCCCTCACCCGCCATACCGGCGACTTCGCCTGGGCGGAGGACCTCGCGCAGGAGGCCCTGGTCGAGGCCCTCGATGCGTGGCCGCGGACCGGCATCCCCGACAACCCCGGTGCGTGGCTGATGTCGGTCGCCAAACGGCGCGCGATCGACGGGTGGCGCCGTCGCGAGCGGATGGCCCAGCGGGAACCGCTCTTCGTGACGGAAGCGCTCGAGGCGGAGGCATCCGATCCCGTCCCCGTCGAGGCAGACCCCGACCGCATCGACGACGACGTCCTGCGCCTGGTCTTCGTCGCGTGCCACCCGGTGCTGCCCGCGCAGGCGCGACTCGCCCTGACCCTGCGCACGGTCGCAGGACTCACCTCGGAGCAGATCGCCCGCGTCCTGCTCATGACGGTGCCCACCGTGCAGCAGCGGATCGTGCGTGCGAAGAAGTCGCTTGCCGCCGCGAACGTGCCCTTCGAGGTCCCGGACCGCGCTGAGCGCCCCGCCCGGCTCGCGAGCGTGTTGCAAGTCATCTACCTGCTCTTCACCGAGGGGTACTCGTCGGCGGAAGGGGAGGGTCCGCTGCGCCCGGACGTCGCCCGCGAGGCCGTGCGCCTCGGACGCCAACTCGAGATACTCATGCCCGGCGAACCCGAGATCTCTTCGCTCATCGCGCTGATGGAGTTCCAGTCGTCGCGCTTCGCGGCCCGCACCGATCACGAGGGACTCCCGCTGACGCTCGAGCAGCAGGACCGCCGCCGATGGGACCGCTCCGCGATCACGCGCGGCTCCGCCGCTCTGCAGAGAGCGGATGCCGCCGGCCGGGGCCTCGGCTACTACGGTCTGCAGGCGGCCATCGCCGAGTGTCACGCCGTGGCACCGACCTTCGCGGATACCGACTGGCCTCTCATCCTGCGCCTGTACGACGCCCTCGAGACGCTCGCGCCGTCTGCCGTGGTGCGGCTGAACCGCGCCGTGGCGGTCTCGATGGTCGAGGGCCCCGAAAGCGCGCTCGAGTCGATCGTCGAACTCGAACCCGAGCTCACCGGGTTCCGGCCTCTGGTCGCGGTCCGAGCCGAGCTGCTCGAGCGCCTCGGAAGAACGGATGCCGCCGCCGCCGAGTTCCTCGCCGCAGCAGAGCTCCCCGGCAACGCGGCCGAGACCGAGGTGCTGCGGCGGCGCGCCGCCGGGCTCGGATGGGCGAGTCCGCCCTCGCTGCCCGCTCGCTGAGCAGCCCGCTCCGGGGCTCAGGGGGCCTCGGCGGCTCCGTACTCGGTCTCGCCCAGCTCACCCAGGATCCGGTTCAGGTCCTGGATCGTCGCGAAGTCGATGCTGATCTGGCCTTTTCTTGCCGTCAGTGAGATCTTGACACGCGTGTTGAGACGGTCGCCCAGTCGCTCGGCGACCTCGTCGAGGTGAGCACGGCGCGATCCGGCCTGCGGCTTCGCCGCGCGCGTGGGTGCGGCATCCGGCAGCTTCGCCGCCGCCTCCGCAGCGCGCACCGACAGGTCCTCGTTCACGATCTTGTCGGCGAAGCGCTGCATCGCCGTCGCGTCCTCGAGTGAGAGGATGGCGCGCGCGTGGCCTGCCGACAGCACGCCGGCCGCGACGCGCTGCTGCACGGGCACGGGCAGCTTCAGCAGACGGATGGTGTTGCTGATCTGCGGACGCGACCGGCCGATGCGGGTGGCCAGCTCTTCCTGCGTGATACCGAAGTCCTCGAGCAGTTGTTGGTAGGCCGAGGCCTCTTCGAGCGGGTTGAGCTCGGAGCGGTGCAGGTTCTCGAGCAGGGCATCGCGGAGGAGGTGCTCGTCCGCGGTGTCGCGAACGACCGCCGGGATCGACTCGAGCCCCGCTTCACGCGCGGCGCGCGTACGGCGCTCACCCATGATGAGCTCGTACTCGCCCTTCTCGTTGAGCCGGACGACGACCGGCTGCAGCACGCCGAACTCGCGCACGCTGTGCACGAGTTCCGCGAAGTGCTCGGGGTCGAAGTTGGTGCGCGGCTGACGCGGGTTGGGGACGATCTCGTCCGGGTTGACGTGGACGAGACGCGCGCCGGGCACCTCGACGAGATCCTCCTGCGGGTCGAGCGCCGCGGCGGTCTCGGTCTCGGACGCCGGCTCGGCTTCGTCGACAGCGACGGCCCGCGGGAAGAAGACGTCGGCGGGACGCTCATCAGCCTGTTCGGTGGTCGGGATCAGTGCGCCGATTCCGCGGCCGAGTCCTGTGCGCTTCGCTGCCATCAGGCGCCCCTTTCATTCGAGGCGCTGTCGCGCCGGATCATCTCGACGGCCGCTTCACGATAGGCGATGGCGCCGGCAGACTGTCCATCGTAGGCCAGAACCGATTGGCCGAAGCTCGGCGCCTCCGACACCCGCACCGAGCGCGGGATGATCGTGTCGAGCACCTCCTTGGGGAAGTGAGCACGGACCTCGTCGGCCACCTGCTGCGCCAGACGTGTGCGACCGTCGTACATGGTGAGCATGATGGTCGACAGCTGCAGTCGCGGGTTGAGGTGCTTCTGGATCATCTGCACCGTGCCGAGAAGCTGGCTCAACCCCTCGAGGGCGTAGTACTCGCACTGGATCGGGATGAGTAGCTCACCCGCGGCCGTGAAGGCGTTGATGGTGAGCAGGCCGAGCGACGGCGGGCAGTCGATCAGGATGAAGTCGAGCTTCTCAGGGTTCTTCGCGAGGTAGTCGTCGACGGCGACGCGAAGGCGGTGCTCGCGCGCGACCTGGGACACGAGTTCGATCTCGGCGCCGGCGAGGTGGATGGTGCTCGGCGCACAGAGCAGGTTCGGCGACTCGGGGCTCACCTGGATGATGTCGGCCAAGGGGAACTCGTCGATGAGCACGTCGTAGACGCTGGGGATGTCGGACGTGTGCGGCACGCCCAGTGCGGTGGATGCATTGCCCTGCGGATCGAGGTCGATGACGAGCACGCGCGCCCCCCGTTCGGCCAGCGCTGCGGCCAGGTTCACGGTCGTCGTGGTCTTGCCGACGCCGCCCTTCTGGTTGGACACGGTGAGCACACGCGTGCGGCCGGTGAGGTGGACCTCGGCCTCTTCGAGCGCCTTGCGGCGAGCCGACAGATCGGCGAGCTCGCGCGCGATCGGGGAGTCGTCCTCGTCGGGGACGGTGTCGGCGGGGTCGTCCTGCGCGATGGGGGATTCCTCTTCCTGCGTGACACGGGTGTCATCGGCCGACTCGTCCGAAGCCGGCTCAGCCGGCGCCTCAGGTTCGGTGTCGGCGTGGTGCTCTTCAGGCGCGGCTTCTGTGAGCTCGTGCGCGGATGCATCTTCGGGGGATGCATCGGAGACATCGTCAGCGTACTCGCCGGATACGACATCACCATCGGTCGGGGGAGCAGTCACGATGTCGTTTCCGATCGCCTCGTACGCGATCGATACCGGGTCTTCGTCGGCTCCCGGGGCGGAGGCATCCTCGACGCGGTCAGTGCCGACGTTTTCGTCGGTCGGGACGTTGGGTTCAGCGGGGGCGTCGGTTGTCGCCGGAGCGTCGGGGTCGGCGGGGGCGTTGTCGGTAGGTGCATCAGCGGGAGCGGCGTCGGTGTCGGCGGCATCCGGATCGCCGTCAGAATCGGCCGCTGACTCCTCGGCGGAGGCAAGAACATCCTCGTGAGTCGCGGCTTCGGGCGCGTCGGGAGTCGAGAGGGATGACGGTTCGTCAGACGAGATGGATGCTGGAGCCTCGGTCTCGTCGGGTTGTTTCACGTGAAACTCTCCCCCTTGCGCGAGCCGCTCAACATCGCTCTCCACCTTATCCCGCCTTCCCCCCATCCCTAGCCGCCGGAGCCACTTGTTCATGCGTTCCTTACCATTCCGCGCGGAGCATCTATGTCCCTAGTCAACCCCGCCGATGCCCCTCCAGCCCGCCAACCCGCCGCTCACTTGTGAAGCGATCCGCAGGTTGTGCAAGCCTCGCGAGGAGGATCGACTCTGCGCCGCCCTGTCTCCGTTCTGCCGCGTGATTCCGCCGAACTCGGGCGTTGCGAAAGAGTCGGAGCTGGGGTGAAAGGGGACCGCAACTGGGCCCGACATGAGTACTCCCTCATCTATGCCGAGGCGGGGCGGTGGGGATGTGGGCCACGAGGTCGGGGCCGTTTCACGTGAAACGGTGATGAAGCGCGAGCGTCGTGCGAGCGTCGTGACTGACTGCGGTGGGCGGGCGACTGTGTCGCCTCAGTGGCCACTGTCGCGCAGAGGTGCGACAGGCCTAGAGCGTTCGGCTGTGCTCCCAGTTGAGGCCGGGCGGCGCCCGTCACGACGGGTAGGGTTGTTGCTCCAACTTGCGAGGCACGTGGCCGGCCCCGGAACGAGAGCTTCTGCGGGACCAGAGAGGGGCGTCGCGGGACCCGCACACGACAGACGCTCCTGACTGCAGGGCGGGTGCTCTGGCACACTGCTCTGGCACGGGGCAGGGGAGGCGACAGTCAGATCCGATCGGGAGCAGTCCGTCACGCCAGCCGCGTAGTCACGAGCGGCTACGTCGCGACACTCGCCACCCCGGGCTCGCCGACACAGAGCGCAGTCGTCGGCACACGTTCGGCCACCTACTGTCAGCCATCCTCGCCGGGCACCGCCTTGCCCCCTTCACGCACGGGCCACAGATGCGACGAGTCACGGTCACGTCCGGCACTGTTGTTCATCCGAGACGCACTCTCGGCGAGCACGGACGAGTCGAGCACGGGGCACCGACCGCGTGGATACGCAGCTCTCATCGTCGGACATGCGGCTGCAGAACAGCGCCACGGCCTCGCAGCGGGCCGCGCCTACCCGCGAAGGCGAAGAGCGTGCCGCGGATGGTCACGCGGGGAGCGACCATTCCGGGGGGGGAGCGGAGAGGATGGCGCGGGCGCCGATCGATTGACACGCCGGCTCGCGCCGCTCGCAGGTGCAGGCGTCCAGGCAGCGATGGCGCCTGTAGTTCGGACCTTGGTTTCACGTGAAACACTCATCAGCCGGAGCACCGCGAGCCTACGGCGCACACGTAGCGCTGGCGTGAGATTTCCCACGCCCGATCGCCTCCACGGTACGGGTGTGCAGCTCGTGCGGATCATCGGGCGCGGAGCAGCTCGGGATAGTCGCGGCGGAATCTCGCGGGCGCATTCCGAATATCCTCGCCCTAGGTTGGCGAGGCCTTCTCTGTGGCGCCTTCACCTCTTCCCGCGCTCCCGCGCGGGCGCCCCGGCTACTGTCACGCGGTGCCCGGTTGTACCCAGATGGGAAACGCCGCCGACTCTGCTGTGAATTGAGGAGCACGGTCTGTCTGGGGCCCCAACTGGGATGTTTCACGTGAAACGACCTGCACGTCCGTACGCCCTCAGGTTCAACTGTCGCGCGGACACGACTCGATCGCTTGTTCGCAATGAACCAAACACCCTCCGCCGGCACCCTGACACGCCGGCGGACGGTCCGCACGTGATCACTGGTGCGTGCGCCAACCTTCGATCACCGGACGCGCGAGCGAGAAGGCCGGAATGAGGCGCCGAGCCCGCACCGCAGGTGACATGCACAAGACCATGACCAGTCACATCGGGCTCGCCCGCCATCCCCTGCTCACTCTCACTCCTCCGCCCGGTAACCGTGAGGGGGGTGGGCTTGTTCATTCGAGCATCCAACACCCGAGACCGTTGGAGCCCGCTTCACCACACAAGGGACAGGGGTTTCGACGTACGAACCATATGCAGGGAGATGTCATGGTCACCGCCAAAGCTGGACGGGGCAAGCCGCACGTGCGTCACCGCCCCTACTGGGACGGACCAGCTCCCGACCCGCAGAACGGTGGAGGCGCGCACAGTCTTCGAGCTGGTGGGCCCTCTGGCGAACAACACGGTGCACAGGGCAGAGCTCCTGTCCCCTGTGACTCCCCAAACGTCCCCCGCTCACGAAGGCGATCCCCTCCTTCCGGTGCGGGGGATGAGCGACCGTTTCACGTGAAACACGTGCAACCGCGCTGCCGCTTGCGCCGGCCGGCTCGTGGTCAACCTCCGGATTCAGGGCCTGCCGTCGCAACCGCTGCGTGCCGGGGTCGGGGATGTTCCGCGTGGCCGCGCGCGACGAGCGTTGCGTGGCAGCGCCCTACCGGGCAGCATCCATGAGTCCGTGGGGCATTCAACGCGCCATCCGACGCTGCCGCTCTCGCGAGATGCCGCCCGCTCTACGGGCCTCGAGCAATCCTCTGCGACAGCACCCCGAACACTCGAGAACCTCGTACTCGCGGCAGCGAGAGCGCGATGACACCCGCCGACATGCATGGGAACGGTGATCAGGATCTCAGCGGCCACCGCCTCTGCTCTCGTCTGAGAAGAGGGAGGTGTCCCACCCGCCGAATAGCGGGCACATCTCACTTGAGCGGGCAGCGGGAAGCCCGACCCCGCCATGCAGCGTGGGCAGCAAGGGGAGTTTCACGTGAAACAACTGCGAAGACTTTCCAAGACACTTGGCGTCCTCGCCCGACCGACAGCAGTGTGCCCACACATTGCGCCTACTGTTGCCCTGCGGGCGTCCAGGGAGGACTCACTCCACAGCCGAACGACGAGGTTCACACACACGGCCGCGGGCTGAACCGCCCCGACCTCCCATTGACTCGGGTCCGTGCCGGCAGTCCGGGCAGCCCGGCAGCGACGAACGCAATTGAAGCCGCCCAGTGGACGCGGCACCTCCGAGGGGATCTCGTTCACGGCAGGCTGGTGGCGCACGCAGCTTACGAGAACAGACGCCGATGTCCCACGTGAAGCTCCTGCGCAGCTCGCAACCTGCATCCGGCCTTTGTGACCGAGGCGGCGCGTCGGCGCCGTGGCAGTGAAGTGGTCCAGGCGAGACCTAGTGCCAACCCACTGCGCGGTCCACCCAGCCTAGATTCGCTGGCCGGAGCGAGCGCCGGGGGCGACGTTTCACGTGAAACATCCACCCAAGTACCCCTGACTCGCACGTATCACCGCCCCGCCGAGCAAGGTCGGTCCGTCGACGGCATGGCGGGCCTGGCGATCCCTGCAGCCAATTCCGATCAGGGACGCTTCTTTCACCACGCCGGCGACAGCCGCTCGCTCGCTGACGGAAACGCGTGAGGGCGCCGACGCCTGAACAGTCACCACTGAGTCGCACGAATCGGCGCCCACCCTGGGGAGCCCTCGGCGGGTTGCCTGCACAACTCGGGAAGGTCTGGACGAGCCCCTCAGCCCACCGGGAGCGTCGCGTTTCATCCCGCCGACGACGGCAGTCCCTTGTTCGACGGAGCGCACGGGAGAAGCTCACGTTTCACGTGAAACGCGGTCATGTTCGCCTGTACCTGAGTCGCTGCATCCCTTGCCGACTGAGTGAGGTCGACGTGCCGTGTGCAAGGCGGGAAAGGGGGTGGGTGAAACTTCAACCCGCTCGGCCGTGTTGATCAGGTTGTTTCGTCGTCGACTGGGCAAGTCGTGAACGGGGACGCGGCAGGAGATCGCAACGGCGCGCCCGTTGTCGCATCCATGCGCGAGGATAACGAGGTGAACTCATACGTGCGTCCGTCGATCCACGCGCCGATCTTCCGTGACACCGACGGGCACGTCATTGATTACGGGAGCAGGTGGGACGGGTCACCACCAGAGCACACCTACTCGGTAGACACGCACCCCGAGCGATTCGCGCCACTCCACACCATCGCCGACGCTCTCATCGCGCACCTCCGCGACACCTACGACGTCGAAATCGAGGAGGGCGTAGAAGCAGCCGCGGATCTGCTCCACCCCTCGTACCACGATGTGGTGCGCGCCGCACGGATACGACCGAACGACCCGGCATGCGCATCCGTCACCTTGGTCTTCACTGCGTACCCGGGGATCTACATGCACGCAGGACTGCTCAACGACTTCCACTATCCGGTCTGCGGATGCGACGCCTGCGACTCCAACTGGCAAGCCGAAGCCGACGCCCTCGAGCAACAGGTGCTCGCGGTCGTGGCCGGGCACTATCACGAGACCATCGAACAACGAGACCTCGATCCCTGGGTGGGGTTTGCGTTCACGTATCCCGATGGCGCGCGCTCGGGGGGATCCCGCGAGCAAGGCATATCACCCGAGCGACTCAAGGCCGCGGAATCAATCCTGCGGAACGTCTCCGGGCAGTGGGCCGAGTGGCCCAGCAACGCTTCCGCTTGATCAACACGGCGGAGGCGTGTCCCCTTGATCCGCGCGCCACTGCCTCGTCGGCCGGCGGCGGAGGGAGTCGACGTTTCACGTGAAACGTCACCGAGATCTACGCCTCCGAGGTCGCATACATCTCCCTGTCAACCCGAGCAAGGTCGGCGAGCAGCGGTCAAGGCGGGGACGAATCCGCGCGAGCCCAGCGATCAGAAGCATCGACCCGAACGTCCGACCGTCGCCTCCTCCGTGGTCTGGGTGCGGAGGTAGACGCGACGTTTCACGTGAAACGTCGCCGGGATTTGGGTTCCTGGGTCGCATGCATCCCCGAGTCGACCCGAGCGAGGTCGCGCCAGCAATGGTCAAGGCAGGGGCTGGTCTGCGCGAACTCTCATTGATCAGAAGCATCGACCGAGCGTCCGACGCCCACCGTCGTCGTCCTTGGCGCGGGGAGAGTCGACGTTTCACGTGGAAAGTCGACTCGATCTAACGGCTTCCCGGATGAACGCTTCCCCGTGTCGGGCTGATCAGGTCGGCGAGCAATCGTCAAGTCAGGGGGAGTCGGGGCCGGCGCCTCAGTGTCAGAGGCATCGGACGAGCGTCCGACAGCCACCACTTCGTCAATCCGTACTCGGGGAAGACGCGGCGTTTCACGTGAAACATCGCCGCGACCTATGCTTCCTGGCCGCATCCATCCCCATGTCGACCCGAGCAAGGCCGGCGACCACGGTCAAGGCAAGGAGGAGCGAGCCGAGCGAACAGAAGCGTCGACGGCACGTCAGGTAGCCGCCACCTCATCGGCCTGGAGGCGGGGGAGCGAGGACGTTTCACGTGAAACGTCCACAGACCCGGCTCGTCGCGCTGGCCGCATAGCATGTCGACGCGAGCGAGGGTGCGCAGCATGGAGGGCAATGCGGACACCCGAGCGCGCACCTCGCCGCACGATCTGCGTCTTCCCAGCCGGTGACAAGCGCCAGAAATCTGGCGCTTTCGCGCGCGGGAGAACAGACAATTCACGCGACCGATCCGACTCTTGAGTCGGTGCTCGACTCACTGGCGTCTCCCTTACCCGGGCGCGGATCCGTCCCCTCTGACATGCAAGGTCTCGTACGCGGGGTCAAGCGTGGGCACGCAGAGGAGCGTGCGGGGTCAGCCAGCTCATGCTCATCCTTGTCACGTGCTCACGAATCGACGCGACGCAGTTTCAGCCGGGCGACCTCAGAACGGATCGGCCACACCTGCGCCGGCGCCGACGCGTCAAGCACGGCACGGGTCGAGTCGAGAGCGGCAGGTTCGCTGGCGCGGCGCTGCGAACGCACGGGTCCTAGTCGGCGGGAACTCGCAGCCACCGACTGACAGAAGTCGGCCACCTTCGATTTCGGTGCGCATACGCCGTGATGCCGCAAGCCGACTACAAGCATTCCCGGCGCCATGCGGGCGGAGATGACAGCCCAGAGGCGAGCGGGAATCAGAGCCAACCCTTGGCCGATGGCCTCCTTGAATCACGCGTTCTCGGCCGGCGACCGGCTGACGCTGCGCCGGGTCGATTGAGACGATGGGAGAGGACACCAGTTGGCCAGTGGCGCAGTCGCGAGCGGATGACGGCCGGCCGCAGTCACGCCGCAGGTGACGAGATGGCAGGCGTGGGCGACCGGCGAGTTCCGGAATCAGTGGCCCACTGCTGACGACCGACCCACTGGTTCGGCGTGGGTTCGATGGTGCCGGGTGGCACCACGACATCTGTGCTGCAGGGCGTTTCACGTGAAACACCTGAAACTCAATTGTCTCCCACGCCCGTGGCTCGACCGACTTGCAGGGGAAGTCACTACGTCGCGCCTCGCCTATGTCCCGCGCACTGTCGAGAAGTTCCGGCGGTCTCGCGGGCGCGGAGTCTGTCAGCAGTGGGGGCGATCCCTACCGAAAGCGCACAGATCCGCACCTCCACAGGGTGCGGAATCTCCAATCACCTCGGCGAATTGGCGAGCCGCTTCGACCCGAGTGAGACGCAAGCCGGACGGAACCCGCCCCACATACGAACCAACCGCACGCGCGAAGCCCACCCGCAGAAGGCCCAAGCCACGCGCGACGACGCCAACGCACGCGGGGGACAAAGCCAGCGGTCCCGCCCCAGGCGGAGGTCCAGGCCGCGCCCTCAAGCGATCGGCCTTTCAGAACAAGCACAGGCGGAATCCTGCCCATCGCTGTCCGCGGCGGCCAATGGCGTGGCCATCGTTGACCGAACAAGCGCATCACCTCCTCGTGGTGCGACCCGTCCCCATCGGTAGCGGCGACCACTGGTCTCTACCGGCAAAGCAGACACAGCTCCTCGGCCGCATGTTTCACGTGAAACACCCATGCAACCAGTCTGGTTCGCTCGTTCTCGGTCGCGGGCACCTCGCACCCGCGCATGCCCGTCGACGACACCCCGGTCGCGCGCGACGTCAGTGGCGCGGTCGGGCACCCTTCCGGACGGACACGCACAAGCGCTCCTGCGACCTCCACTAAGAAGCGACACGGGAAGGCCTCGTCGCAATGGCGCCTCTCTCGCCGAGACGATCGCCTGACGGCCTGCCCTGAGCATCAAGAGACCGACGATGGTCACCGACGTCGGCTTTCATGAGATCGGCGCCCAGGGGAGTGCGTCGTCTCGAGGCGAACGCCATCTGCACGGCAGACACCGCACGGGCCGCCGCGTCACGGACTTATCGAAGCCGGCGCACTCCGATGTGCGCATCCCCTCCAATGCCCGAGCCTCTGCACGCAGCCATCGATGCAACCTGCACGCGCCGCCAAGGGAGTAGTCGACGGCGGATGACTTCGCACACCTGTCAACATCTGCCAGAGCGGCAGATTTCAGCCTTGCCGCACACGCACCTCATCCAGACCCATCCGAACATCGGCACGACGTCACTGCGCAAGGACGCGGACTGCGTCGCGCCGTTCCCACGCTCTCTACGGGAGCGAACGGGAGTCATCCCAGGGTGGAGCGAACCCACGAAGGCCAAGATGCCAGTCTTCTCTCCGAGGCAGAAGGAGACGACCCGAGCCGAACCCACGCGGCGACCGGAGCACCCATTGACGGACCGCCATCGACGCCCTTGGTGCGCCAACTGGCGGACCCATATCAAAGACACGCCCGACACTCGAGCACTCGCAACACAACTAACCCGAGAAGGAGTCAGGTCAGCTGGCCTTCGTTTCAACAGAGCCATCTCACATGCCTCGCGCACCCTCAAGAGCCGCTGCTGTCGTTCTCCGCGTCACCGCTTCGCTCTCGAGTCACCTCACTCCCATGACCGAGGCATCGAACGGCGCAACCGACGTCTTGCCCGGCCCCACACGAACCGAGGACCACCGCTCGCCCCTCGAGAAAACCGCGGGTCGCAGACAGCACCGAGCAGAATCCGGAAAGGCGCAGCAGAGTCATCGCGACGTACCGGCCACAGCCACCCCGCCCGTGCTCCGACGCCGAATCCAGAAAAGCCGCGTCTTCCACCCCGGGTGGACGTCGCACCACCTACGGTCCGCCACCACGGACTCCGTCGGACCAGCGCCTCACACCGAGTCACAGCCCCAAACAGGGGCCCGCGATTTCCGCACAGACGACGGCATCCACCCGGCAACGCCGCGGATCTGCCAAGCGTCCTCTCACCGCATCCAGCAAACCGGTGACGGCGACGTGCTCAGGTCGGACCAGTCCGACACACCCGGCAAGCCGGAGAATAATGCGAGGTCAGGACCTATTTCAGCGCACGGTAGCGCGGATCACGCGGGAGGGTTCGTCGAGCAGTCCCTCGCCGACCACCTCGACCCGCGCATCGGTGACCTTGTACTTGCGCAGCTGCTTCTCGGCGGCTTCGATCTCGTTGCCGGCGCTCGTGCCCTTCAGGAGGATCAGCTCACCGCCGTCGCGCACCAGGGGAGCGGTCAGCGGGACCAGGGTGCGCAGCGCGCTCACGGCACGGGCGGTGACCGCGTCGAGCGACGGTCCGCGCTTCCAATCCTCGGCCCGGGCGCGCACGACCTCGACGTTGTCGAGGCCCAGTTCGGACGCCTGCTCAGACAGCCAGGCGACGCGGCGTTCCATCGGTTCGATCAGCACCCACTCCACGTCAGGGCGCGCGATGGCGAGCACGAGGCCGGGCAGTCCGGCGCCTGAGCCGACGTCACCGACCCGTCCGGAGAAGAGCGGGGCGATGACGGCGCTGTTGAGGATGTGGCGCGACCACAGGCGCGGGGGCTCGAGCGGACCGATGAGTCCGCGCTCCTCACCGTGCTGTCCGAGTGCGTCGGCGAAGCGGCGCGCGAGCTCGAGGCGATCGCCGAAGATCTCGGCGGCCGCGGCGGGCTCCTGCTCGATCTCGATCATCGTTGCTCCCGTGGAACGCGGCGTCAGCCGCGGCGGATCACGGTGTGGCGGTCGGCGCCTTCGCCGTACGACTCCGACACGAAGCCGCGGTCGGCGACGATGTCGTGCACGACCTTGCGCTCGTAGCTCGACATTGCCGGGAGCGACGCCTGCGAGGCGCCCTCGTCGATGCGCGCGATCGCACGGTCGACGAGCGTCTCGAGCTGGTGCTGACGAGCGTCACGGGATCCGCCGATGTCGAGGATCAGCCGTGAGAAGCGTCCGGTGCGGTTCTGGACGGCGATGCGCGTGAGCTCCTGGAGCGCCTGCACCGTGTCGGGCGCGGCGATGAGCGCGACCGACCCACCGGCCGGCGCCTCCACCGAGACGTAGGCGCGGCCGGCGCGGACGTCGAGGTCGAGGTCGCCGTCGATGTCGGCGATGTCGAGCAGGCCCTCGAGGAAGTCGGCGGCGACGTCGCCTTCCTGCTCGAGTTCCTCGACGGTCGCGGGCGTCCGGTCGTGGCGCTCGGCAGAAGCGAGGTCAGGAGAGGTGGTCATGAGTGTCCTCGTGTTCAGGTCGGAAGAGAGGGATGGATCCGGTTCAGGATGCCGCGCCGGTGGTGTCGGACGAACCGGCGCCGCCGGACTTCCCCCCACCGGTCTGGCCCTGCTGCGGACCCTTCTGCCCCTGCTTCTTGGCGCGCTGCTTGCTCACCGGCTGCTGACGCTTGGGCGCCGCGGCCTTCGCACGTTCAGCCTCTTCGTACAGACGCTGCTGCTCGGCGAGGTACTTCTCCATCGGAACGACCTTGCCGGAGGCGTCGAGGGCCTTGCCCTTGCGCGCCAGGCGCTCTTCGCGCTCCTTGGCGGCCTCGGATCCGGGGGTCGGCATCTCGCGGATGACGAGGAACTGCTGGCCCATCGTCCACAGGTTGGAGATGAACCAGTAGATGACGACACCGAGCGGGAAGAACACACCGGAGAAGATGAAGCCGAGCGGCAGGATGTACAGCATGATGCGCTGCATCTGGTACGCCTGACCGGTCTTGGCCTCGGGGGAGAGGTTCTTCGAGATGATCTGCAGCTGCGTGAAGAACTGCGACGCGATCATCAGCACGACGAGCGTGATCAGGATGATGATGGCCGGCGTGTTCTGCGTGTTGAACGCGTCGATCAGCGTCTCGTGCAGCGACGCGACGCCGAACAGCTTCGCGTTGTAGAACTCCATGGTGAGTTCGGGCGTCAGCGGGCCGACACCGCCCTGGCCGAGCTCAGCGTGCAGCTTGATCGAGCTGAGCACCGAGTACAGCGAGAAGAAGACGGGCATCTGCACCAGCAGCGGCAGACAGCTCGAGACGGGCGTCGTGCCGTGCTTCTTGTACAGCGCCATGGTCTCGCGGCTCATCGCCTCGCGAGAGAGCTGGTCGCGTTTGCCCTTGTACTTCTCCTGGACCTTCTTCAGCTCAGGAGCGATCTCCATCATCTTGCGCTGGCTCTTGATCTGCCGAACGAAGAGCGGGATCATCGCCGCGCGCACGACCACCACGAGGCCGATGATCGCGAGCACCCAGGTGATGCCGTCCGCCGGGGGAAGGCCGATGGCGGTGAAGACCCAGTGCCACGCCACGAGCACGAGCTCGACGAGCCACTTGAGCGGCCAGAGGATCGTGCCGAGCAGGTCGAAGCCACCGCCCGCCGCGGGGGTGGGCGTCGGCGTCGGGGTGGCGGCCAGCGCCATGAAGAGATCCATGCGGCGGATCAGTCCTTTCCGGAGGGGGCGGGCACGACGAACCCGTGGTGGGTGAGGCCGTACCGGAAGCTCTTGCGAAGCGGCACGTCATCGACGCCGCCCTTCGCCCAGGG
>PJUC01000151.1_pt1 | contig 46495 bp, 38 predicted proteins | sample 1512161 | NCBI WGS metagenome assembly PJUC01 (sample SAMN08177676, study PRJNA422409) | Soil metagenome, whole genome shotgun sequencing project. | isolation source: Soil enriched on filter paper | place: USA: Madison | collected 2015-01-15 | reverse complement strand
CGGCATCGCCGACGTCGTGATGCACATCGCCATCGCCGCCGACCGCGTCGCGCAGGACCGTCCGCTCGACACTGCAGAGCCCGTCGATGCGGGGGAGCGGCCCACCCAGACCCAGGTCGCCGAGATCATCGCCGAGCTGTCGGAGCGTCACCTCGGCGTGCGGCTGGGCAGCACCGACCTGCAGCATCTCGCCACGCTCGTGCTGACGCGGGTGGTCGCCCCCGATCGCGGCGCTGCGGCATCCCCTCTTCCCGGGCTCGACCCGTCGGTCGAAGCGGCGGTGCGCGAGGTGGTCACGGCGGCGGCCGAGGAGTTCCTCGTCGACATCGCGCACGACGACTTCGTCGCCCGCCTCGCCCTCCACGTGCAGAACCTGATGCACCGCGCGCGCGAGCAGGCGTGGTCGCGCAACCCGCTCACACGCTCGCTCAAGTCGACGTACCCGATGATCTTCGAGGTCGCGGTGTTCATCGCCAGCCGCCTGCAGCAGCGGCTCGGCATCCCGCTGCCCGACGACGAGATCGCCTACATCGCGATGCACGTCGGCGGCCGCCTCGAACGCAGCCGCCGGGCCGACCAGCTGCTCACGGCCACCATCGTCTGCCCCGGCTACTACGACCTGCACGAGCTGCTGCGCTCGAGCGTCGACCGATCGCTCGGGCAGGCGATCGAGGTCGTCGGCGTCGAGACCCGCGTCGATCCGGACTGGGCGTCGATCGACACCGACCTCGTTCTCACCACGATCGACCCGCTCAACCCGGCCGACCGGATCGTGCGCATCCAGCCGTTCCTCACCGACTCCGACGTCGAGCGCGTGCAGGCGGCCGCCGGGCGCATCCGCCGCACGCGCCGCCTCGCACGCCTGCGCGCCGAGCTGGAGCGGTACTTCGAGCCGTCCGCGTTCCTGCGCGGCCCGGATTTCGGAGCCGGCGGCGAGGAAGACGTGATCCGGCGCCTGGGCGCGCTGCTGCGCGAGCGCGGGGTGATCGACGAGGTGTACATCGACCGCACCATCGAGCGCGAGCGACTGTCGTCCACCGCGTTCACCGATGCCCTGGCCGTGCCCCATGCGCTGGAGATGACGGCATCCCGCACCGCGATCGCGATCGGCATCGCCGACCCGTCGATCCCGTGGGGCGACGGCCGCGTGCAGGTCGTGGCGCTCGTGGCGTTCTCGGAGTCGGACCGCGAGGCGTTCCAGACGGTGTTCGAGCAGTTCGTCGAGGTGTTCAGCGAGCGCGACAGCGTGCAGCGCATCGTGCGCCGCGGCACCGACTTCAACGCCTTCCTCGACGAGCTGGTCGCCGTCATCGACGGCTGACCCGGCGTCCCGTGCCGTCGGCGTTCAGCCGCGCGCCAGGCGCTCCTGCAGACCGAGGCGCACCGCCGGCCACTCGTGGGGAAGGATCGAGAACACGACGGTGTCGCGCAGCGAGCCGTCGGGGCCGAGGCGGGCGTTGCGCAGTACGCCGTCCTGCTTTGCGCCGAGGCGGGCGATCGCGGCGCGCGACTGACGGTTGTGCCAGTGCGTGCGGAACTCCACGGCGATCGCGTCGCAGGCGTCGAACGCGTGGCCGATGAGCAGCAGCTTGGACGCTGTGTTGACGAACGTGCGCTGCGCCTCGACGCCGATCCACGTGTAGCCGATCTCGACGTGACGGTTGGGCTGGTCCACGTTGCAGTACGTCGTCGTGCCGATCACGCGGCCGGTGTCGAGCCGGCGGACGGCGAACGGGTTCATGACTCCCTGGTCGCGCATCGCGAGACGCTGGGCGATGTCGGCGGCGACCCCCTCGGCACGCGGGACCGACGTGTACCACGCGTGCTCGAGCCCGACGGTCGCGGCGGCGAGATCCTCCGCGTGATCGGGGGAGAGCGGTTCGAGCCGCACGTACGCGTTCTCGAGGGTCACGGGGGCGGTGAGGAGCATCCTCCGAGCGTACGGCCGCGGGTGCGGGTTCCCCGACGAGATGCGCAGGGTGTGAACCCGGCACCCTCGTGCATGGAGGATCTGCACGCGCGGTCCGCGTCACACTTCGCAATTCTTCGGCCCTCCGGGGCCTCGCTCGCCGTCGCCCGCCTAGGCTCGAGGACGGCGTCCATTCGGGCGCATGCACAGCGAAGAGGATCACGAAGCCCATGAAGACCCCGCAGCTCATGAAGACGAGACGGCGAGTCATCGCGCCCATCGCCCTGGCGCTGGCCGCGACCATCGGACTGGCCGCCTGCGCCCAGGGTGGCGCGGACCCCGAATCCACGTCCGCCGACAAGACCGGCGAGTTCACGTATGCGATCGCGAGCGACCCGTCGTCGCTGAACCCGATCAACGTCGGCGACCGCTGGGGGCTCACCGCCACGAACATCGTGTACTCGCCGCTGGCACGCGTCGAGGGCGACGGCACGGTCGTCAACGAGCTGGCCGAGTCGATCGAGCCCGCCGACGACGGCCTGTCGGTCACCGTCACGCTCAAGGACGGCCTGAAGTGGTCCGACGGCGAGCCGCTCACCGCGGATGACGTCGTCTTCACGTACACGAACAAGGCCGTCCGCGCGAACGGCAACGCCGACCTGCTCTACATCGGCGACCAGCCCATCACCGCCGAGGCGACCGACGATCGCACCGTCGTGTTCCACCTGCCGAGCGTGAGCGCGGCGGCCCTCAGCAACATCGCGACCGAGACGTACATCATCCCGAAGCACGTGTACGGCGACGTCACCGACTTCTCGGTGACCGAGCTCGACCCGCTGGCCGTCGGTTCCGGCCCGTACAAGCTGACCGACTACCAGCGCGGCCAGTACCTCACGTTCGAGGCGAACGAGAACTACTACGGCCCGAAGCCGAAGATCCAGAAGCTGACGCTGCGCATCGTGTCGGACGCCAACACGACCAAGACGGCGCTGCAGACGGGCGAGGTCGACGCGTCGTTCGCAACCCCCGACCAGATCACCGAGCTCGAGGGCGCGGGACTGAACGTCTACCCGTACGCCGAGGGCCGCGTGGCCTACCTGGGCCTCAACGCCGCCAAGCTCACCGACGCGAAGGTGCGCCAGGCGATCTTCTTCGCCCTGAACCGCGATGACATCAACACCGCCGCGTTCCTCAGCGAGGACTACTACCAGAACGCCTACACGATCCTCCCTCCGAGCAACGCGTTCGCGACCGAGGACGTCGAGAAGTACGAGCAGGATGCCGACAAGTCCGCCGCCCTCCTCACGGAGGCGGGCGTCTCGGGCCTGTCGTTCACGCTCGCGTACGCCGGCGCCGACCCGGCACAGACCACCGAGGCGACGCTCATCCAGGAGCAGCTGGCCAAGGCCGGCATCACGGTCGAGCTCAAGGGCGTCGAGCCGGCAGCCGTCTTCGACGAGATCGAAAAGGGCGCCGACTCGCAGTACGACGCGTTCCTCGGCGGCTACATCATGGGACAGGACCCCGACGCCTACAGCGCGCTGTACCGCACCGGCGCCTCGGCGAACTACTTCTCGTACTCGAACCCGGCCACCGATGCGCTGTTCGACCAGGGCGCCGCGGAGCTCGACCCCGACGCCCGCAAGGCGATCTACGCCGACCTGCAGGCGCAGATCGCGGACGACGCGGTCATCTTCCCGCTCGCCGACAACCTGAAGATCCTCGCGATCAACCCGCGGATCGGCGGCGTCGAGGATGCGAAGCTCGTTCCGATCTACACTCTGGAGAACTTCGGTCTTCTCACCGAGAAGTAACGAATGAATGGATGCCGGCGGCCGGGGTACGGCCGCCGGCATCCATTCGTCGTCCGCCGGAAGGGAGAACGATGGCGGTCTACATCCTGCGCCGCCTGCTGCAGGTCGTCCCGATGCTGCTGCTGGTGACGTTCGTGGTGTTCCTGCTCGTGCACGCGGCGCCGTACGACGTCGTGGACTCGATCACGACGCCGCAGATGTCGGATGAGACGGTCGCGGCGATCCGGGAGCGGTACGGGCTCGACCAGCCGCTGCTCGTGCAGTACGGCCTGTGGCTCGGCCGGGTGCTGCAGGGCGACCTCGGCTATTCGCTCGCCAGCCGCCATTCGATCGCCGAAGAGCTCGCCGTCCGCATCCCGAACACGATCGTGCTGGCGGCTCCCGCGTATCTCGTCGCTCTCATCCTCGCCGTCGTGCTGGGGCTGCTGGCCGGCTCGCGCCGCGGCAAGCCGGTCGACAAGGTCATCGACGGCCTCGCGGGCATCGGCATCGCGACGCCGTCGTTCTGGTTCGCGCTGCTGGTCATCTACGTCTTCGGGTACACCCTGCGGTGGTTCCCGATCATCGGCATGCACTCGGTGGGCAAGCAGGGTGATCCGCTGGATTTCCTCGCCCACTTCGTGATGCCGTTCCTGGTGCTGGTGGTCGCCTTCTTCCCGGAGCTCGCGCGGTATGTGCGCTCCGCGACGATCACCCAGCTGTCGCAGGACTACGTGCTCGTGCAGCGCGGCTTCGGCGCGACGGGCGGGCAGATCCTGTCGCGTCACGTCAGCCGCAACGTCATGCTGCCGATCATCACCCAGCTGGGCCTGGCGCTCCCGATCCTCGTCACCGGTGCGATCGTCACCGAGTCGATCTTCGGGTGGCCCGGTGTCGGCCCCTACTTCCTGACGGCGACGCGCAGCCTCGACTACCCGGTGATCCTGGCGGTGCTGCTGCTGTCGGCGGTGCTGGTGATCGTCGGCAACCTGATCGCCGACATCCTGTACGTCCTCGTGGATCCCCGCATCCGGATCGGAGCGGGCTCATGACCCAGGTGCCCGAGGTGGCGTCCGCGCTCGACGCCAGCACGCTGGTCCACCGCACCCGATCCTTCCGGTCGGTGTCCGCGATCCTCGCCATCGCCTTCCTCGTCGTGCTCGCCGTCGTGTCGCTGCTGGCGCCCCTGCTGCCGCTCGACCCGACGTCGACGGACCTCGCGGCCCGCTGGCAGCCCCCGAGCCCCGAGCACTGGTTCGGCACCGACGAGCTCGGCCGCGACTACTTCTCACGCGTCGTGTACGGCGGGCGCATCTCGCTGACCGTCGGCATCCTCGCGATGATCGCTGCGACGGCGATCGGCGTCGTCGTCGGCCTCGTCGCCGGCTATGCCGGCGGCCGCCTCGACGACCTGCTGATGCGCTTCGTCGACTTCCTGTCGTCGATCCCGTGGATGGTGCTCGTCATCGTCGTGAGCGTGTTCCTCAAGCCAGGCCTGTGGACGATCATCTTCGTGATCGGAGCGTTCTCGTGGATGGCGACAGCCCGGCTCGTGCGCGCCGAGACGCTCTCGCTGCGCGAGCGGCCGTACGTCGGCTACGCGCGCTACATCGGCGTGCGCCGCGTGCTCGTGGTCAGCCGTCACGTGCTGCCCGACGCCGCGCCGACGATCATCGTGGCGGCGACGGCGAGCATCTCGAACGCGATCCTCACCGAGTCGGCGCTGAGCTTCCTCGGTCTCGGGATCCAGCCCCCGATGGCCTCATGGGGCAGCCTGCTCGAGACGGCGCAGGGCAGCCTGCAGGCGGCGCCGTACCTGGCCCTCATCCCCGGCATCCTGATCCTCCTCACGGTGCTGTCGTTCAACGTGCTGGGCGACGCGCTGCGGCAGTCGGTCAGCGAAGGAGGTGCGTGATGGCTACTGCCACGACGCGCGAAGATGTGCTGCTCGAAGTCGACGGGCTGACGGTCGACCTTCCGGGCCGCACCGGCGGGCGCGTGCGGGTGCTCGAGGACGTGTCGTTCCAGGTGCCGCGCGGCCGCGTCGTGGGCATCGTGGGGGAGTCCGGCTCCGGCAAGACGATGCTGCTGCGTTCGCTGCTGGACCTGCTGCCGGCCGGCGCCGACCGATCGTGGGATCGTGTCGTGCTCGACGGCGCCGATATCACCTCTGAGCTGCCACGCCGCCGGTTGCCCGCCGCGATGGTGTTCCAGGACCCGATGACCTCGTTCAATCCGTTGGTGCGCATCGGCGGGCACCTCACCGAGGTCGCCCAGCGGTTCCAGCGGCTCGGACGCCGCGAGGCGACTGCGCTGGCCCGTGACGCCCTCGTCGCCGTGCGCATCCCCGACCCCGACCGCGTGCTGTCGCGCTACCCGCACGAGCTGTCGGGCGGCATGCGCCAGCGCGCCATGATCGCGATGGCGCTGCTGGCGCAGCCCGAGCTGCTGCTGGCCGACGAGCCGACGACGGCGCTCGACGCGACGATCCAGGCGCAGATCCTCGCCCTGCTGCGGACGCTCCAGGCCGAGCGCGCGCTCACCGTCCTCATCGTGACGCACGACCTGGGCGTCGTGGCGGCGGTCTGTGACGACGTGCTCGTGATGAAGGATGGCCGCATCGTCGAGACCGGCCCGGTCGACCGGGTGTTCGCCGAGCCGCAGCATCCCTATACGAAGATGCTCCTCGCCGCCGCGCCGGTCGCCCCCGACGCCCCCGAGCCGCGCGAGGCACCCGAGGAGGGGAAGGCATGAGCGTGCAGACCGATGAGCTGGTGCGCGTCGACGGGCTCGTGAAGACCTTCCCGCTGCGCAACGCCTGGGGCCGCAAGACGGGCACCGTGCAGGCGGTCGACGGCATCGACCTCACGATCCGCCGTGGCGAGACGCTCGCGCTGGTGGGCGAGTCGGGCAGCGGCAAGTCGACGCTCGGGCGCTGCATCCTGCAGATGGAGGAGCCCACCGCCGGCACCGTCACCTACGACGGCGTCGACCTCACGGCGCTGTCGCGCGCCGATCGTGCGTCGCACCACCGGTCGATGCAGGTCATCTTCCAGGACCCCTTCTCTTCGCTGAACCCGCATCGCACCGCGCTGCAGAACGTCCTCGAGCCGCTCACCGCCCTCACCCCCGGCGACGGCGTGCGCGAGCGCGCGCTCGAGGCGCTGGCCGCGGTGGGGATCGAAGGGGATGCCGTCCACCGGCGTCCGCGCGCGTTCTCGGGCGGGCAGCGCCAGCGGATCGTCATCGCGCGGGCCATCGCCGTGCGCCCCGGTTTCATCGTGTGCGACGAGCCGCTCTCGGCTCTGGACATGTCGATCCAGGCGCAGGTCACGGATCTGCTGCTGCAGCTGCAGCGCGATCTCGACCTGACGTACCTGTTCATCACGCACGACCTGTCGGTGGTGCGCGAGATCGCGACGCGCACGGCGGTGATGAACCGCGGACGCATCGTCGAGCTGGGCCCGACCGCCGACGTGTTCGCGTCGCCTCAGCACGCGTACACGCGGCACCTGCTCGACGCGGCGCTCACGGCCGACCCGGCGCAGGCCCGCGCGCGGCTCGCCCGCATCTCGGCGCGACCCGAGCCGGTGGGACTCGAACCCGACGGCTCGACGCTGGTCGAGGTGTCGCCCGGGCACCTCGTGCGCCGCTGAGACGACGTGCTAACGTCGACGCGATCGTGGTTCGACGACAGGAGGTGACACCCATGAACGCAACATCCGTAACGGGTGCTCCCCGCTGTTCACGATCGCGCGGCTGACGTCATCGCCGCCGGGAGCACCGCTCGCGCATCGCGAAAGGCGACTCCCATGAACACTTCTTCGTCTCCCTCCCGTGTCCTCGTCCTCGGCGGCGGGGGCTCCTCCGGCAACGCCTGGGTGATCGGCATCGTCGCGGGCCTCTTCGAGGCCGGCCTCGACGTCACGACCGCCGATGTCCTCATCGGCACCTCGTCCGGTGCCACCACCGCGGTCCAGCTGGCCCGCGTGGCGCCGCCCGAGCTGTACACCGCGACGATCGCGCCGCTGCCCCCGGGCGCCGGTCGTCCCGCGGGCCCCACGTCGGCGCGCCCCGTCGTCGACCATCTGGAGCGCACCGCCCGGATCATCGCCGACGCGACGGACCCGGCCGACCTGCGGCGAAGGCTGGGCGCATCGTCGCTCGAGCTGGCGGCTGCGGATCCGGACTGGCACACGCGATGGCGTCGCATCGTCGCCGGCCGCCTGCCCGATGCGCGCTGGCCCGACCGTGCCGTGCGGATCACCGCGGTGGACGCCCGCACCGGGGAGGGCGTCGTCTTCGACCGCGAGAGCGAGGTGGAACTCGTGGATGCCGTCGCCGCGAGCACCTCGTCGGGCCCCGCGTACCCGATCGGGGATGCGTGGTACGTCGACGGCGGCTACCGGTCCAACGCCGAGAACGTCGACCTCGCCGCCGGGTTCGACCGGGTCCTGGTGCTCTCTCCCTACGGCGGCCGCACTCGCACCCCGGAAGACTGGCGGCTCGACGCCGGGACGCAGGTGGAGGCGCTCCGCGCCGCAGGAAGCCGGGCGGAGCTGATCGGGCCGCCCGCTCGGGCGGGCGAGCTGTTCGGCGTGCGCGGCATGGATCCTGCACTGCGCCGTCCCGCGGCGGAGGTCGGCCACGCGCAGGGGCTCGCGCTCGCAGCGGGACTCGCCGAGCTCTGGAGCTGACAGCGACGGCGACGGGATGCCGCGGCCCACGGCATCCCGTCGCCGCAGGTTTCCGCTACGCGCGCGTGGACTGCCGCTCGACGAGCTCGAAGTCGACGACGACCCGGCGCGGACGAGGCTGGTCTTCCCGGGGGACGCCGTCGATCCGCAGCCGGATCCGCTCCTCGAGGAGGGCGACGGCCTTCGCGGCGATCTCGTCCCGCCCGGGATCGATCGTCGTCAGGGGTGGTCGCGAGTACTGGGTCTCTTCGATGTTGTCGAACCCGATGAGCAGCACGTCGTCGGGGACGCGCAGGCCGCGGTCGCCGAGGGCCGCGAGCGCGCCGAGGGCGAGCGTGTCGGTGAAGGCGACGACGGCGTCAGGAACGACGCCGCGGTCCAGGATCTCTGCCATCGTTGCCGCGCCCGTGGAGTGGTAGTAGTCGCGCACGCCGATGACCGCTCGCGGGTCGAGTTCCAGCCCGTGAGCAGCCAGCGCCGCCCGGAAGCCCTGCATGCGCAGGGTGCCGCTGCTGGCCGATGGATCGTCCTTCGCGCCGAGCGGGACGACGTTCCGCGCGCCGAGGGCGATCACATGCTCGGTCGCCGCGCGCGCTCCTTCGACGTTCTGCATCGTGACGTGGTCGACCCCTGCGCCGAAGACGCGTTCGCCGAGCAGCACGAGGGGGAAGTCGACCTCGAACAGGGGCAGATCCTCCTGCCCCAGAGCGAGAGGGGAGTAGATGACCCCGTCGACCATCGTGCGGTAGCTGCCGTCCAGCACACGCAGCTCGCGATCGCGTTCGTCGTTGGTCTGCTGGATGAAGACCGTGAGGCCGATCTTCGCGGCCTCGCGCATGACGGCGTCGGCCAGCTCCGCGAAGTAGACCCCGCGTACGGCGGGGAGCACCAGCGCGATGACGCCCGTGCGTCCGCGGCTGAGGTTCCGGGCCGAGACGTTGACGTGATAGTCCAGCGTCCGGATAGCGTCGTCGACGCGCTCGCGCGTCTCGGGCCGGATGTAGGGGTACCCGTTGAGGACGTTCGAGACGGTCTTGATCGACACGCCCGCGAGTTGCGCGACGTCGCGGATCGTCGCCGACCCGCTCGTCTTGCGTGCCACCGGCGCCCTCCTCCCACATGTCCGTGGTCAGCGTACAGGTGAGGGACCGAGGACTCGGCCCCCCACCTGCTGCTTCGACTGTCGGCGGTCAGAAGAGCCGCGGCAGGAAGTCCGACAGCCCCTGCCACCACACGTCGAAGCCGTGCGGACCGGGGATGATGGTCTTCACCGTCGGTATGCCGTTCGCCGTCAGATTCGCCTCGACCCCGTTGATCGCCGACACGGCGCCCGTGTCGACATCGCCCGCGAACAGGGTGACCGACTTGGTCGTGGCGATGACCGTCTGCCCCGCCGGAGTGGACGGGTCGAGGCTGGCGGCGGTGAACGGCGGCGAGAACATGCCGAAGTACGCGAAGTTCCCCGGGTGGTTCAGCATGGTGCCGTTCGTGAGGAAGCCGCCCCACGACAGGCCCGCCATCGCACGCTGCGAGGGATCGTCCGAGATGTTGTACTGCGAGCTCACCAACGGCATCACGTTGCCGGACAGGTCGCTCCAGATGTCGAACGGAGCTCCCGTGTAGCCCGGCATGACCACGACCATGGGCCTGATCTCGCCCCGCGCGTACAGGTTGTCGAGGATCTGAGCCGCTCGGCCGATCTCGGTCCAGCTGGCGTAGTTCTGACCGAAGCCGTGGTACAGGTACAGGACCGGGTAGGCCTCCGGGCGGTTCGGGTCGTAGTCCACCGGCGTCCACACCTTCAGCTTCGACGCCCCGAACGCGCCGGTGTAACTCAGTGTCGTGACGGCGCCTGTCTGATCTGCGGGCAGGTCGGCCAGCAGGGGTGTGCGCTCGCCGCCCGGGACGAACAGCTGGCTCTCCATGTTCACGACGTTCGTGGTGTCGGCCGGATCGTGGAAGCCCACGCCGTTCACCTCGTAGCGCCAGTAGTAGTAGCCGTCGATAGGGCCGATCGTGGTGCGCCAGCGGTCGCCGACCTTCGTCAGCGGGATGCGGAACCACTGGCCGTTGGGCGCCCAGTCGCCCCACAGCACGACGTCCTTGGCATCGGCCCACTGCGTGCCGGTCTCGAACGTGACCATGCCGTCGGCGTCGATGTGCGGCGTGGTGATGCTGCCGGTTGCCGGCGGCGTGTACGGCGCCGTCTGCGCGAGGTGGCCGCTGCTCGGACCGTGATCCTTGACGCTCGGCTGGAACGCGCGGGCGGCGAAGTCCCGAAGGTTCTCGCGCCAGGTGTCCCAGACGCCTCCGGTCTCGGGGCGGACCCCGTCGAACTCGAGCCGCACGCCGGCCCGCTGGAGCGTCTGGATGGCGTCGTAGGTGCCGTTGTAGTGCGGGTCGAGCGTGTTGCCGACGTAGAACCGCAGCAGGTCCGTCTTCGCGTTGAGCTTGCGTGCCTGTGCCGCCGAGACTTCCGTGTTGTCGGAGAGGTAGCCCGACAGCGAGCCGATCGCCCCGAACGCGCCCGGCTCGCTTGCCGCGAGCGCCAGCGCCTGCGACGCGCCGCGGCCGATGCCGGCGATGCCCGTCTGCTTGACCTTGCTCGACACGTTGTACGCCGCGCGCACCGCGGGCGCGATGCCGTCGAGCAGTTCGGAGCGGAAGTCGGCGTCGCCGGCGTCGGCCATCACGACGATCATCGAGGCGAGGTCGCCGTCGACCGCGAGGTTGTCGAGGATCTGGCCGGCGCGGCCGAGCTCGAGCCATTCGCGGGACGACTGCCCTTCATCGGCCAGCAGGTAGAGCACCGGAAGTGCCTTCGACGCCTTGGTGGTGTAGCCCGGCGGAGTCCACACCTGCACCGAGCTGTGCGCGCCCGAGACGGGGGAGGTATAGGCGAGTTCAGAGACCGAGCCGCCCCCGGCGGCGACGTCGTCCATCCACGCCACCTCGGGCCCCGGGACGAACAGCGTGTTCCAGTCGGGATGCGACGTGACGTCGATGGGACGGTCGGGGTTGCGGAACACCACCTTCGAGCGGTCGGGCATCGTCGACACGTACTGGTAGTAGTAGAGCCCGGGCTCGAGGGGACCGATGTTGGCGCGGCAGTCCGTGCCGCTCGCGTCCATGCCGACGGCCGCCCAGGTTCCGGACGGTCCGATGTTGCCTTCGAGTTCGGTGCCGGCTCCCGTGGAGTTGCCGCAGGCCTGGGACGGCACGTCCGCCTTGGGGACGGTGAAGTAGTGGTAGATCCCGCTCTGCGATTCCCAGGGGTCCTCCGCGGCCGCGGCCGCGGAGGACGCGGACGCGATCACGATCGATGAGACGACGGCGAGGCCGACGGCCACCCGTGCCCGAATCGCACGATGTGTGCGAGTCCGGAGGTCATTCCTCATTGAACAGCCCTTCTTGTCCGGCGCAGCCGCGCTGCGCGCACTGGTCCGGGGGACGCCGGGGGTCGCCGCGTGGGGGGCCGTCCGGGTAGTACACCGGTGTAGTGCCGAGACTCTACACCGGTGTAGAAGGTGCTGACAATGGTCGGATCAGGTGCGGCGGAGGCCGCGGACGAGAAGACGAAGGGGATGCCGCGGCCCGCGGCATCCCCTTCGTCCTCGTGTGTCGCGCGATCAGCCTCCGTAGTCGGCGAGCAGCGCGCGGGCGCCGTCAGCCAGCGCCGCGATCCGCGTCGCGGCGTCCTCGCGCGAGTCGCCGCGCACGTCGAGATACAGCTTGAGCTTCGGCTCGGTGCCGCTCGGCCGCACGATGACCCGCGAGCCGTCGGCCAGCCACAGCCGCAGCACGTCGCCGGGCGGCAGATCGTCGAAGCCGTCCTTCAGGTCGTCGATGCGATCGACCGCGACGCCGGCGATGGATTCGGGATGCCGCTCTCGCAGCGCCGCCATGATCCGCCCGATCTGCGACACATCGTCGACGCGGATCGACACCTGGTCGCTCGCGAACGCACCGAACAGCTCGTCGAACTCGGCGAGCAGGCCGCCCAACGACGCGACGCGGCCGCGGGCCTCGCCCACCATGCCGAGGATCGCGACGGCGGCCGAGATGCCGTCCTTGTCGCGCACCGTGCCGGGGTTCACGAGGTAGCCGAGGGCCTCTTCGAAGCCGAACACGATGCCCGGGGCGCGCGAGATCCACTTGAAGCCGGTGAGCGTCGCGTGGAAGCCGAGGCCGTAGTGCTCCGCGACCGCCTGCAGGCCGGGTGACGAGACGAGAGAGCAGGCCAGCGATGCGCCCGACGTGTCGCCCGACTCGGCGACGAGCCGTGCGGCGCGCCAGCCGAGCAGCAGACCGATCTCGTTGCCGGTGAGCCGGCGCCAGCCGCCCTCGGCGTGCTCGTCGGGGATCGCGACCGCGAGCCGGTCGGCGTCGGGGTCGTTCGCGATGACGAGCTCGGCCCCCGCCTCGCGTGCGGCCTCGAACGAGAGGTCCATGGCGCCGGGCTCTTCCGGGTTGGGGAACGCGACCGTCGGGAAGGCGCCGTCGGGCTCGAGCTGCGCCGTGACCGGCACCGGTGCGGGGTAGCCCGCCGACGCCAGGATGCGCGAGAAGGTCTCCCAGCCGACCCCGTGCATCGCCGTATACACCCAGGTGAGGCCCTGAGCGCCCTCCGGCGCGGGGGCGACGGCCGCTGTCGCGGCGACATAGGCGTCGACGACCTCTTCGGTCGCGGTCTCGAACCCGAGGGAGCGGGGGATCGTGCCGATGTCGCCGACCGCGGCGACGCGGTCGATGTGCGCGGCGATCTCGCCGTCCGCCGGCGGGACGATCTGCGACCCCTCGTCGGAGCCGCCGAGGTAGACCTTGTACCCGTTGTCGTCGGGCGGGTTGTGGCTGGCCGTCACCATGACGCCGGCCGCTGCACCGAAATGGCGCACGGCGAACGCCAGGACGGGCGTCGGGAGCAGGCGGGGGAGCAGGATCGCCCGCAGGCCCGCGCCGGCGAAGATCTCGGCCGAGTCGCGCGCGAACACGTCCGAATTGCGGCGTCCGTCGTACCCGATCACGACGATCGGCGCGTCGTCGAGGATGCCGGGGACCTCTGGCCCCTCGGCGGCCAGGGCGTCCTCGGACGGGGCTTCGGTGAGCTCCGGTGCCGTCGGCTCGGAGGGCGATCCCGCGGACTCGGGGTCCGTCGCCTCCGGCGCGACCTCGTCCGCCGGCTCGTCGGACGAAGGAGCCTCGGGCGCCTCGGCGATTGCTCCTTCGGCATCCGCAGCCTCGGCGTCGGCCGCGTGCTCCTCGGCGCCCTCGGCGAGCGTCGTCGGCGTCGTCGCCGCCGCCGCGGAGGCGGTCGCGCCGACGGGGTCGAGCCCCGCCTGCTCTCGCACGTACGCCGCGAGACCAGCCGCTGCCTGCGCGACGAGCACGCGGTTCATACGGTTGGTGCCGGCGCCGAGAGCGCCTCTCAGTCCTGCCGTGCCGAACGCCAGGCGCGTCGAGAACCGGTCCGCGAGCTCGGCCTCGGCCGTGGCATCGCCCGCCTCCGCAGCCTCGATCAGCGCCCGCAGCTCGGCGCGGGTCTCGCCGTCGGGATCCTGCGCCAGCCAGGCCTGTGCCCGCTGGAGCACGGTGTCTTCGCCGGCGCGGTTGCCGACGGCATCCTGCTCGCTCACATCGCGCCGATCACTCGGGCCAGCAGCGAAGAGATCACGGGCTCGGCGTCGCGGCCGGCTTCGAGGACCTCCTGGTGGCTGAGGGGCGTGGTCTGGATGCCCGCGGCCATGTTCGTGATGAGCGAGAAGCCGAGGATCTCCATGCCGGCCTGACGTGCGGCGATCGCCTCGAGCGCCGTCGACATGCCCACGATGTGGCCGCCGACGATCTTCGCCATCTGCACCTCGGCGGGCGTCTCGTACTGCGGCCCGCGGAACTGGCAGTAGACGCCCTCGTCGAGGCTCGGGTCGATCGAGCGGGCGAGGTCGCGCAGGCGCAGCGAGTACAGATCCGTGAGGTCGATGAACGTGGCGCCCTCCAGCGGCGAGTCGCCGGTGAGGTTGATGTGGTCGCTGATGAGCACCGGGCGACCCGGGGTCCAGGTGTGCTTGATGCCGCCCGCGCCGTTGGTGAGCACCATCGTGCGCGCTCCGGTCGCCGCGGCGGTGCGGACGCTGTGGACGACGCGGCGCACACCGTGGCCCTCGTAGTAGTGGGTGCGTGCGCCGATGACGAGCACGCGGCGCCCCTTCGGGGTGACGACGCTGCGGAGCGTGCCCACGTGCCCCGAGAGCGCCGGCGCGCTGAAACCCGTCACCTGCGTGGCGGGGAACGTCGCGGTCGTCTCGCCGAGCAGCTCTGCTGCCTTGCCCCAGCCGCTGCCGAGGGTGAGCGCGATGTCGTGACGTTCGACGCCGGTGATGCGGGCGATGTCCTCCGCGGCGGCGGCGGCGACCGCGAACGGGTCGGCGGCGGGGTCGTCGAGAGGATTGCCGTAGGTGTCTGACATGGGGACCACTTTAGGAAGCGGGAGCCCCGAGAGCCAGAACAGACCCGGGCCGCGCGCGCCGGGAGTGTCGGAGCGCGTCGCCGGATGTCGTGGTGAGGGCGTCGGGCAGGGGAGAATGGAAGTCATGTCGATCAGCTTCGAGACCACCCAGACCGTCGCCATCCTCGGCGGCGGACCCGGAGGATACGAGGCGGCGCTCGCTGCCGCACAGCTCGGGGCCGAGGTGACCGTCGTCGAGCGGGCCGGAATCGGCGGCTCGGCCGTCATCACCGACGTCGTGCCCTCGAAGTCGCTCATCGCGACCGCGGATGCCGCCGTCGCCATCGCTGGTGCCGGTGAACTCGGCGTGCAGCTGTTCGCGAAGGGCAAGGACGGCAAGCCGCTCAAGCCCGAGATCGCGATCAACCTGTCCGCCGTCAACAAGCGCCTGCTGACGCTCGCGCGGCAGCAGTCCGACGACATGCGCGCGTCCCTCGTCGAGGCCGGCGTGCGGATCATCTCGGGTCACGGACGCCTCGAAGGCGACAACGCCGTGGTCGTCTCGACGGGCCCGGGCGGCACGGACTTCGACCGCATCGAGGCCGATACGCTCGTGGTGTCGACCGGTTCGTCGCCCCGAGAACTCGCGACCGCCAAGCCCGACGGCGTCCGCATCCTCACGTGGACGCAGCTCTACAACATGAACGCATTGCCGGAGCATCTGATCGTCGTCGGCTCGGGGGTCACCGGCGCGGAGTTCGCCGGCGCGTACATGAATCTCGGCGCCCAGGTGACGCTGGTCTCCAGCCGCGACCAGGTGCTCCCCGGCGAGGACAAGGATGCCGCGGCCGTGCTCGAGCGGGTCTTCAAGCGCGGCGGGATGAAGCTGCTGTCCAAGTCACGCGCCGACAAGGTCGAGAACACCGGGGACGCGGTCGTGGTCACACTGTCGGACGGCCGCACGGTCGAGGGCAGTCACTGCCTCATGGCGGTCGGCTCGATCCCCAATACGCGCGGCATCGGCCTCGAACAGGCCGGCGTGCAGATGACCGAATCCGGCAACATCCAGGTGAACCGTGTCGCTCGCACGTCGGTGCCGAACATCTACGCCGCGGGCGACTGCACCACTTTCGTCCCGCTCGCCTCGGTGGCCTCGATGCAGGGCCGCACCGCGATCTTCCACGCGCTCGGCGATGTCGTCATCCCCCTGGAGCGCCGCCGCATCACGTCGAACATCTTCACCGCGCCGGAGATCGCGACGATCGGCTGGCAGGAGAAGGACATCGAAGACGGCCACATCAACGGCGTCGTCCACAAGCTGCCGCTGGCAGCCAACCCGCGCGCCAAGATGATGGGCATCAAGGACGGCTTCGTCAAGATCATCGCGCGGGAAGGCAGCGGGACGGTCATCGGCGGCGTGATCGTCGGCCCGCGCGCGTCCGAGCTGATCTACCCGATCGCGATCGCCGTCGAGCGCCGCCTCACCGTCGACCAGGTCTCGCGCGTGTTCGCGGTGTATCCGTCGCTGTCGGGCAGCATCACCGATGCCGCCCGCGCGATGCACGTCGTCGACCACAACGTCTACGGCGGCTGACGAGAGGTCAGCATCGGCTGCGTCAGTGACCTGCGGTCCCGACGCGTGAGCGGATGCCACGGACCGAGGCATCCGCTCCGCCTCAGGAGATCGTGAGGAGCTGGTGGCCGGCCGAGACCGTGGTGCCCGGGTCGGCGTTGATGGCGCCGATGACGCCGTCCTTGTGGGCCTGGATCGGCTGCTCCATCTTCATCGCCTCGAGGACGACGACAAGATCGCCCTTGACGACCTGCTGGCCCTCTTCGACCGCGATCTTGACGACGGTGGCCTGCATCGGCGACTTGACCGCGTCGCCCGAGGCGCCGGCGACGACCGACGGGGCGTGCGAGCGGCGCGACGGCGGCACGGCCGCGGGGCGGCCCGACACGCCGGGGGCGGGAGCCACGCGATCCGGGAGGCTCACCTCGAGCCGCTTTCCGGCGACCTCGACGACGACCGTGTGACGCGCCTCCGCGGGCTTCGGCGACTCCAGCTCGCCGTCCCACGGCGCGATGTCGTTGACGAACTCGGTCTCGATCCAGCGCGTGTAGACGCCGAAAACGCCGTCCTCGGCGGTGAATGCGGGGTCGCGCACGACCTTGCGGTGGAACGGCAGCACGGTCGGAAGCCCCGCGACCTCGAACTCGTCGAGGGCGCGGCGGGAGCGCTCGAGCGCCTCGGCGCGGTCGCGGCCGGTGACGATGATCTTCGCGAGCAGCGAGTCGAACGCGCCTGAGACGCTGTCGCCGGCGGTGACGCCGGAGTCGAGGCGGATGCCGGGACCCCCGAACGTCTTGAACACGTGGATCGGGCCGGGCTGGGGCAGGAATCCGCGACCCGGGTCCTCACCGTTGATGCGGAACTCGATCGAGTGGCCGTCGGGCTGCGGGTCGTCGTAGCCAAGCTCTTCGCCCTCGGCGAGGCGGAACTGCTCGCGCACGAGGTCGATGCCGGTGACCTCTTCCGAGACCGGGTGCTCGACCTGCAGTCGCGTGTTGACCTCGAGGAACGAGATCGTGCCGTCGGCGCCGATGAGGAACTCGCACGTCCCGGCGCCCACGTAGCCGACCTCTTTGAGGATGGCCTTCGACGCCGAATAGAGGATCTCGTTCTGCTCGTCGGTCAGGAACGGCGCGGGCGCCTCTTCGACGAGCTTCTGGTGACGGCGCTGCAGCGAGCAGTCGCGCGTCGACACGACGACGACGTTGCCTGCGGCATCCGCGAGGCACTGCGTCTCGACGTGACGCGGCTTGTCGAGGTACTTCTCGACGAAGCACTCGCCGCGGCCGAAGGCGGTGATCGCCTCGCGCGTGGCCGACTCGAACAGTTCCGGGACCTCGTCGATCGTGCGGACGACCTTGAGGCCGCGCCCCCCGCCGCCGTACGCGGCCTTGATCGCGATCGGCAGACCGACGGTCTCGGCGAACGCCACGACCTCGTCTGCGCCGGCCACGGGCCCGGGGGTTCCGGGGGCGAGCGGCGCGCCCACCTTCTCGGCGACCGCGCGGGCGGTCACCTTGTCGCCGAGGGCCTCGATGGCCTCGGGCGACGGCCCGATCCAGACGAGACCCGCCGCGATGACGGCACGCGCGAAGTCGGCGTTCTCGGCGAGGAAGCCGTAGCCGGGGTGCACGGCGTCGGCGCCCGAGCGGCGGGCGATCGACAGGATCTTGTCGATCGACAGGTACGTCTCGGCGCTCGTCGCCCCCTCGAGCGCGTACGCCTCGTCGGCGAGACGCACGTGCAGGGCGTCGCGGTCCTGGTCGGCGTAGACGGCGACAGACGCCTTTCCGGCGTCACGGGCGGCGCGGATGACGCGAACGGCGATCTCGCCGCGGTTGGCAACGAGAACCTTGGCGATCTGAGGCATGGATGCCAGCCTACCGACGCGGTTCCTCGGTCTTTTGACCGCTTCGTACAAGAACCGAAGAGAAACGTGGGATTCCTACTACAAAGCCGGTGTGTCGTCGAGGGAGGGATCGGTCGTGTTCCACAGGGCCGTCCACTCGACGCCGAGCTCGCGCACGAGGCTGCGCAGCGTCGACACCGACATCCCGACGACGGTCGACGGGTCGCCCTCCACTCTCGTGATGAACGCGCCACCCAGGCTGTCGACCGTGAACGCGCCGGCCACGTGCAGCGGCTCGCCCGACGCCACGTACTCGTCGATCTCGGCATCCGTCACGTCGTCCGCGAACGACACGGATGCCGCGGCGACGGCGTTCACCTCGCGCGGGGCCACGCCGGGCTGCAGACGGACGACGGCGTGACCGGAGTGGAGCACCCCGGTGCGCCCGCGCATCGCGCGCCAGCGGGCCGTCGCGTTCTCGCGAGTGTAGGGCTTGCCCAGCACCTCGCCATCGAGCTCGAACATCGAGTCCCCGCCGATGACGATGCCGTCGAAGCCGGGGATGTCGTCCTGCAGCCGCGCGGCCACGTCAGCGGCCTTGCGGCGTGCCAGCAGCAGGACGTGCTCGTCCGGGGCGAGGACGCGACCCTCGGCGGCCTCTACCGCGGCGATGACGGCCTCTTCGTCGACGTCGGGCGCGAGGGTCAGCGGGCGGATCCCGAACTGCTGGAGCAGCATGAGCCGGGCGGGCGAGGTCGAAGCGAGGCAGACGCGCATGCCCCCACCGTACGCGGGCCGCCGCGGCGAGGATTCAGGAGAAACGCCGATCGAGGCGGGTCGCGGCGCCCGTTCCACACCGGATCTCCTGAATTCTCGAGACCACGGGCGGCGTAGGCTCGACGGGTGAGTGCAACCGGCGACGTCATCGACCTCGAGATCACCGATGTGGCGCACGGCGGAGTGTTCGTCGCGCGCCATGAGGGGCGTGTCGTGTTCGTCCCCGATGCGATCCCCGGCGAGACGGTCCGCGTGCGTCTGACCGACACGGCGAAGCAGTCGTTCTGGCGCGGCGAGACCCTCGAGGTGCTCGACGCGTCGCCGCACCGGCAGCCTCACGTGTGGCGGCAGGCCGACGTCGACGTCGAGCCCGAGGACCGGCCCGGAGGTGCGGACTTCGGTCACATCGAGCTCTCGCACCAGCGTGAGCTGAAGGCGCGCGTGCTCGCCGACGCGCTGCAGCGCTTCGGCGGCGTCGAGTCGCCCGCGGTCGCGGTGGAAGCGGCCGCGCCGCTCGTATCGGCATCGGGCGAGTCGCTCGCCGACGAGACCGACGACGGCACCGGCTGGCGCACCCGCCTCAGCCTGCACGTCGACGCCGAGGGCCGGATCGGGCCGTTCGCCGCGCGCAGCCACCGCGTCATCACCGACCTCGACTTCCCGCTCGCGACCGAGCAGATCGAGCGGGCCGCGATCGAGCTGCGCGGCGGCGAGGCCGGTCGCGTCGACCTCGTGCAGCCCGCCGACGGCCGCGTACGCGTCCTGCCCCGGCCCGAGCGGAAGACGGCGTCCGGGCGCCGCGGTCGCGGCGGCCGCCCTTCCGCGCGGGGCCCCGAGTCCGAGGTCGTCCTCGAGCGGGTGGGCGCACGCGACTTCCGCGTCGACGCAGGCGGGTTCTGGCAGGTGCACCGCCTCGCCGCGCACACGCTGACCGGGACGGTCTCGTCGGCGCTGCAGAGCATCCGGCCGGACGGCCCGATCCGACGCGACGGCGGGGTGTGGATCGACCCGGACGCGTGGCACCTGGACCTGTACGGCGGCGTGGGCCTGTTCGCGGCGACGCTCGGCGACCTCGGGGGCCCCACGACACGGGTCACGAGCGTCGAGTCGGACGCGCGGGCCACCGAGCACGCCGGCGAGAACCTCGCCGAATGGGTCGGTGCGCGCGCCGAGACCGCGCGCGTCGACCGGTGGCTGGCGCGGCTGGCCGACGAGGCCTCCGCCTCCGAGCGGGAGCGCCTCTCTCGCGGTGTGGTGCTCCTCGACCCGCCGCGGGCGGGCGCCGGGCGGGAAGTCGTCGAGCACATCACCGGCCTCTCTCCCGAGACCGTCGTCTACGTCGCGTGCGATCCGGTGGCTCTGGCGCGCGATGTGGCGACCTTCCGGGCCGGCGGGTACGACCTCGCCCGCGTCGACGCCCTGGACCTCTTCCCCAACTCGCATCACGTCGAGGCCGTCGCGGTCCTCACCCGGACGGGCGGGGCTCGCTAGGCTGGCGGAATGACGCGCGTGGCCTTCATCGACGACCATGAGTCGGTGCGGCTCGGGCTGGAGGCCGCGTGCGCGCGCATCGCCGACATGCAGGTCGCCTTCTCGGGCAACACCGTGACCGAGTACCTCGATTGGCGGGCGTTCGCGCGCGAGTCCCCGGCGGACGTCGTGGTGCTGGATCTGACCCTGGGCGACGGCACGACCGTGACCGAGAACGTCACCCGGCTGGTGCGCGACGGATCCAGCGTCATCATCCACAGTGTCGCCGACCGCCCGGCCGCCGTGCGCGAGGCGCTCGCCGCGGGGGCCGCGGGCGTGGTCAGCAAGGCCTCGCCCATCGGCGACGTGATCGCTGCCGTCGGCACGGTCGCGCGCGGCGAGCCGCTGAACAACGTCGAATGGGCCAGCGCCGTCGAAGGCGACCGTGACTTCGCGGACGCTCAGCTGGCTGCGCGCGAGCGCGAGGTGCTGCGCCTGTATGCGGCGGGGCTGCCGCTGAAGGCCGTCGCCGACCGCCTCGGGATCGCCTACTCGACCGCGAAGGAGAACATCACGCGCATCCGCGTGAAGTACGTGGAGGTGGGCAGGCCCGCGCCCACCAAGATCGACCTCCTCCACCGCGCCGTGGAGGACGGGCTCATCGACGAGCCGGCGTCCGATTCGGGGGACATCACGCGTGGCCGCTGACGGGCAGACCGCGGTGCTCGACACCGCGTGGGCCCAGATCCCGCACTCGCGTGAGGCGACAGCGGGCATCGGATCCTTCACACGCTCGCGCGTCGAGCGGATCATCTCGCTCGTGGCCGGCGGCCTCGGATCCCTCATCGTCGGTGTCCAGGCATTCCTGACCGCGCTCGGCCCGTCGGACGAACGGCCCGGCTGGCACGAGGCGCTCATGATCGCGGTGTTTGGCTCGCTCGGCATCATGATCCTCGCCTGCGTCATCGGGCGCGGTGTGCGTCTGGCGGCCGGTGCGTTCGCGCTCGTGTACATGCTGGCGCTCGCCGTCTGGCCGATCGCGACCGCGGGGATCGCGCCGCGGTCGGTCGACGAGCCGTGGATCTGGTACCTCGTGAACCTCGCCACACTCGCCGCCGTGCTGGCCTTCCCGTTCCCGCTGCAGATCGGCTGGACCATCCTCGCCCCGGTGCTCTTCGGGCTCGTCCGGCTCGTGCAGGGCGGCTTCGCGGCCGACTACTGGGTCGCGGTGAGCCTCGACGTCTCGTTCGCGCTCATCCTCGGCGGCGTCATCCTCACCCTCGGCTGGCTGTTCCGATCGGTCGCGGTCAACGTCGACGAGACGCGCGCCCGCGCCGTGTCGTCGTACGCACGTGCGGCGGCGGCGGATGCGGCCGAGCAGGAGCGCGTGGCCGTGGCCGCGCTCATGCACGACAGCGTGCTGGCGGCGCTCATCGCCGCGGAGCGTGCGACCACGCCGCGCGAGCGGACGCTCGCCGCCGCGATGGCTCGAGAGGCCCTCACCCGGCTCGCGAACACCGAACAGGACGCCCATGAGGGCACCGACGAGCCCCGTGACGTGCAGCAGCTGGCGAACGACATCGAGGCCGCGGCTCGAGAGCTCGGCGTCGACGTCGACGTGCAGCGCGACATCGCGCCCGGCGCTCCGCCCCTGCCCGGACGCGTCGCCCGGGCCCTGTCGCTGGCCGCGACGCAAGCCGTCGCGAACGCGCTGCAGCACGCGGGTGGGGCCGGCCTCGGCGTCGCACTGTCTGCCGCCGACGGGCAGGTTCGGGTCGACGTGCACGACGCCGGAGAGGGGTTCGACCTCGATGCGGTGCCGGACGACCGGCTCGGCATCCGCGCGTCCATCGTGGCGCGCGTGGCAGCCGTCGGCGGCAGCGCCGACCTCGAGACAGGGGCGCACGGCACATCCGTGCACCTGTCGTGGCAGGAGGGCGTCGCATGATCAGCGTCAAGAACGTCCTCAGCCTGCTCGCGGTCGCGTTCACGGCGTACCTCGCCGCGCGCGGACTGTGGTCGACCCCAGACGTCGATCAGCCCCTGATCGTCGTCGCGGCTCTGGCGCTGTACCTCGTGACGACCTGGCTCTGCATCTTCTGGGAACCCGTTTCCGTGTCTGTGCCGTCGGACGAGGGCACGAACGAAGCCGGCCCCGTGACCGGGGCCTCGACCGCCGACGTGCAGGCGCAGACGGCGATCGACGGCATCCAGGGCCCGCGCTCGCTGCCGCTCGCCGCCCAGATCCTGGCTCTCGCCTGCGCCGCGATCGTACCCAGTGCGATCGCACTGGCGGTCGGCCCCGCCTCTCGCACCGAGCCGTTCGCGACGTGGTACCTCGGCGGGATCGGTGCCCTGATGACGATCGTCATGGTGCGCCGTCGGCCGTGGACGGCCTGGTCGGGCATCGTGCTGCTGACGATCGCGTCAATGGTGTGGATGGGTCCCCTCCAGGCGCTGTCGCTGGGCCTCGTCGGCTCCATCGTGTGGGTCACGTGCGCGCAGCTGCTCGTGCTGTCGATGGACCGCGCCGCGCGCGACACGTCGCGCCTGACCAGGCTGCAGCGCGCGGCCTCGGCGTGGCAGACCTCCCAGGTCGTTCGGCAGCGCGAGCGGCGCGTGCAGGTGCAGCGGGCGCTGGCCGTCGCCGGGCCCGTCCTGACGCGCACCGTCGCCCACGCCGGGAACCTGACGGACGCCGACCGCCTGGAGGCGCGGCTCGCTGAAGGGCGTCTCCGCGACGAGATGCGGGGTCCGCGCCTGCTCGACGACGACGTCCGCGCGGAACTGGAGCGCGCCCGCCGCCGCGGCGCCAACGTCACCGTGCTCGACGAGGGCGGTCTGGACGACGTCGACGACGAGACGCTGAGCGTCATCCGCGCGCAGCTGGCCGAGGCGCTGCGCTCCGCGAGCTCCGACCGCCTCTACATCCGCACGTCGCCCGACGAGCGGATCGCGGTCACGGTCGTCGGCCGGTCGATGTCGGTGGGCGGCCCCAGCGACGAGGATGCCGTCGACCTGTGGCGCGAGATCCCTCACCCCGGTCGCTGACGAGAGCGGGGAACGCGGATGCCGGGCGCCCGGCATCCGGTCGGTGAGACGACGGCGCACGAGAGCAGATTCGTCCCCCGTCCAGCAGGGGGAGGGGACGCCAGACGGGGAACGTGACCGGAGGAGGCGAGGGGCGGCGAAGCCGCCCGCCCCTCGCCTGGCGAACGGTTACCCGAAAACCGTTCGCGTGGCCGGATCCGGGGCGTCCGCAGAGCGGATCCGGATCGGCCGAACGCAGAAGCGTTCCAGCAAGACAAGTATCGCCGGGCCGCAAGAAGCTTGTCTGTAGGTATTTCGGGGGACAAGTCCGGGCGGCTCGGGATTCGGTCCGCTCAGCCGAACCGGCCCCAGCCGAGGTCGCGGTTCAGCGGCAGGCGCATCGATCGGGCCGACAGCTCCCATCCGGTGCGGCAGCGACCTTCTTCGGCGACGGCCTCGGAGGCCTCGCCGCTGTACGCCTGGCTGACGACGGCGATCAGCGCCGCCAGCTCCTCATCGGTCGGATTGCCGCGACGCACGTCGATGGTGACGCCGGGGTCGCCGGCATCCGCGGTCCCGTCGGCGATGCTCACAGCGGGATGTTCCCGTGCTTCTTGGGCGGCAGGCTGGCGCGCTTGCCGCGCAGCGCGCGCAGCGCCTTCGCGATCGACACACGCGTCTGGGCGGGCTCGATGATGCCGTCGAGCTCGCCGCGCTCGGCGGCCAGGAACGGGGATGCCACGTTGTAGGTGTACTCGTTGGCGAGGCGCGTGCGCACGGCGGCCACGTCCTCGCCGGCCTCTTCGGCGCGCTTGATCTCGCCGCGGTACAGGATGTTGACGGCGCCCTGACCGCCCATGACGGCGATCTCAGCGGTCGGCCAGGCGAGGTTGATGTCGGCGCCCAGCTGCTTGGAGCCCATCACGATGTACGCGCCGCCGTAGGCCTTGCGGAGGATGACGGTGACCAGCGGCACCGTCGCCTCGGCGTACGCGTACAGCAGCTTCGCGCCGCGGCGGATGACGCCGGTCCACTCCTGGTCGGTGCCGGGGAGGTACCCCGGGACGTCGACGAGCGTGACGATCGGGATCGAGAACGCGTCGCAGAACCGCACGAAGCGGCTCGCCTTCTCGCCCGCCTCGATGTTCAGGGTGCCGGCCATCTGCGACGGCTGGTTGGCGATGATGCCCACCGAGCGGCCCTCGATGCGGCCGAACCCGATGACGATGTTCGGGGCGAACAGCGGCTGCACCTCGAGGAAGTCCTCGGCGTCCACGATGCCGCGGATCACCTGGTGGATGTCGTACGGCTGGTTCGGCGAGTCGGGGATGATCGCGTTCAGCGCACGGTCCGCGTCGGTCGTCTCGAACTCGAAGCCGCTCTCGTAGACGGGGAGCTCGGCCATGTTGTTGTCGGGCAGGAAGCCGAGCATCGAGCGCACGTAGTCGATCGCGTCGTCCTCGTCCTCGGCGAGATAGTGCGCGACGCCCGAACGCGTGTTGTGCGTGTGCGCGCCACCGAGCTCCTCCATGCCGACGTCCTCGCCGGTGACCGTCTTGATGACGTCGGGTCCGGTGACGAACATCTGGCTGGTCTTGTCGACCATGATGACGAAGTCGGTGAGGGCGGGGGAGTACACCGCGCCGCCCGCGGCCGGTCCCATGATGATCGAGATCTGCGGGATGACGCCCGAGGCGGCGGTGTTCAGGCGGAAGATCTCGCCGTACTTGCCGAGCGCGATCACACCTTCCTGGATGCGTGCGCCGCCCGAGTCGAGGATGCCGATGATCGGGATGCCGCTGCGCAGCGCGAATTCCATGACCTTGATGATCTTGTCGCCCGCGGCCTCGCCGAGCGAACCGCCGAAGGTCGAGAAGTCCTGGGAGTACACGGCGACCGTGCGGCCGTGGATCGTGCCGACGCCCGTCACCACGGAGTCGCCGTAGGGGCGCGACCGGTCCATGCCGAACGCGGTGGTGCGGTGGCGCACGTACTCGTCGAGCTCGACGAAGCTGCCGGTGTCGAGCAGCTGCTCGATCCGCTCGCGGGCGGTGCCCTTGCCCTTGGCGTGCTGCTTCGCCTTGGCAGCCTCCTCGGGGTCGAGGACGGCCTCCTGGTAGCGGGCGCGGAGGTCGGCGATCTTGCCGGCGGTCGTCGAGAGGTCGGGCTGCTCGGTCACGGATTCCACCCTATCTGCGGGCTGCCGGGATCTGTTGGAGGGTTCGCACAAGGGGTTGCGGCATCCGCTGTCTCTCCTCGTGCGGCGACCTCGCCGGCGCCGCGGCGGAAATATACCCTTTCGCGATTCCTGCCCCGGAATCGCGAAAGGGTACGTTTCCGCGGGAAGCGGCGCGAGTAGCGTGAAGTTCATGTCGTTCCCACCGGAGGGATACCCCCTCGCCGCCGCCGTCAGCCCGCGTGTGCAGGTCGTCCCGACCACCGACTCCACGAACGCGGACGTCGTCCGCCACGTCACCGACGCACCCGAGGAATGGCCGCACCTGTCGCTGCTGCTCACGACCGACCAGCGCGCCGGCCGCGGCCGACTCGACCGCACGTGGGTCACGCCGCCCGGTTCGGCGCTCGCCGTCTCGGTCGTCGTCGACGCCGCCGCGATCCCGCCGGCCGCGCGAGGCTGGATCCCCCTCGTCGCGGGGGCCGCCATGACGCGCGCGGTCGCCGCGCAGCTGTCGCGCACCCCGCACTCGACGACGCTCAAGTGGCCCAACGACGTCCTCGTCGACGGTCGCAAGATCTGCGGAATCCTCGCCGAGATCGTCCCGGCGCTCCCCGACGTCGTGGTGATCGGGGCGGGAATCAACACGCGGATGCCGGCGGCCGAGCTGCCCGTCCACACCGCCACGTCGTTCGCCGCGCTCGGCCAGCTGTGCGACGAGGACCGGCTGCTCGCCGACTACCTCGGTGCGCTCGACGAGCAGCTGCGCGCTCTCGCCTCCGCGCACGGCGACGCCGCCGAGGCGGGTGTGCTCGCCGAAGTCGAGGCGCTGTGCGGCACGCTCGGCGCCGATGTCGCGGTGTCACTGCCCGACGGAGAGACGCTGCGCGGTCGCGCACAGCGAATCGATCCGGACGGGCGCCTCGTGGTCGTCCAGGAGGGCGAGTTCGAGAGCGCCGTCTCGGCCGGCGACGTGGTCCACGTGCGCCGCGCCGACTGACGCGACACGGCGGTTCGCAACCCGCTGTCGGTCGTAGCCGCCACAATGGAGCCATGACGCAGCCGTTGGGACTCGGGGGCAGGCCGCTCACGCCTGCGCCCGGTGTACCCACGCCCGAGCTGCTCGTCGCGAAGTTCCGCGGGCACGCCCGGCGCCTGTTCTGGTCGGCCCTCGTGCTCATCGCGGTTGCGGGGGCGTGCGGCTACTTCTACGGCAACCTCCCCGCGGGATTCCAGAACTGGATGCTGCTCGCCGCGGCCGGAGTGGTGGTGCTGCTGCTCGTGGTGCTGCCGTTCCTGGTCTGGTGGGGTCACGCGTACACGATCACCACCCGCCGGATGCTCGAGCGGCGCGGGGTCTTCTCGGTCAAGCGTCGCGAACTCGCGCACGTCCGCGGGTACACGCTGAAGGTCAAGCGCGGACTGCTGCAGCGGATGTGGGGCGCCGGCACGATCACACTCAGCAACGGCATCGACGAGCCGCTGCGCCTCACGAACATTCCGTCCGTCGAGCTGGTCCACGAGGCCCTCGTCGACCAGGTCGAGGTCAACCAGATCCTCGCGCACCGCGACGCGCAGCCGCTGCCGCCCGGCCCGCCGCCGCCCCTCCCGCCGTCGGCGCCGACGACCCCCACGGCGTAGGTCCTCCATCGTCCCGCTCGTGCGGGATGATGGAACAAGGCAGTCGAAAGGGAGTCGCATGACGCTGCGAGTCGGAGTCGTCGGGGGCGGACAGCTGGCCCGCATGATGATCGCGCCGGCGGTCGAGCTCGGAGTCGAACTCCGCGTGCTCGCCGAGGATGAGGGGATGTCGGCATCCCTCGCCGCGACGGCGGTGGGCGACTACCGCGACGCCGCCACCGTGCTGGAGTTCGCCCGCGACGTCGACGTCGTCACCTTCGACCACGAGCACGTGCCGCAGGACGTGCTGGCGGCCCTCGTCGACGCGGGCGTCGCCGTGCACCCTGGCCCCGACGCGCTGCGCTTCGCGCAGGACAAGCTGCTGATGCGCGCACGTCTGCAGGAGCTCGGGATGCCGCAGCCCGACTGGGCGGCCGTCACGGACGCCGACGAGCTGCAGGCCTTCATCGACGACCACGGCGGCCGCGCCGTCGTTAAGACGCCGCGCGGCGGCTACGACGGCAAGGGCGTGCGCGTCGTGTCGGGGGGCACTGAGGTCGAGGACTGGTTCGCCACGCTCGCCGAGGACGCCCACGGTGGCGCCCTCCTCGTGGAGGAGCTCGTCGACTTCAGCCGCGAGCTCGCCCAGCAGGTCGCGCGTCGCCCCTCCGGCGCGATGCGCGCCTACCCGGTCGTCGAGACCGTGCAGCGCGACGGCGTGTGCGCAGAGGTCATCGCCCCGGCGCCGCGCGCCGGCGAGCGGCTGCCGCAGGTCGCCGCGCAGATCGGCACCGCGATCGCGGAGGGCCTCGGAGTGACCGGGATGCTGGCGGTCGAGCTGTTCGAGACCACCGACGAGCGCCTGCTCGTCAACGAACTCGCGATGCGGCCGCACAACAGCGGTCACTGGAGCCAGGACGGCGCGGTCACCGGCCAGTTCGAGCAGCACCTGCGTGCCGTGCTCGACCTGCCGCTGGGCGAGACCGAGCCTGTCGCCGCGTGGTCGGTGATGGTCAACATCCTGGGCGGACCCGCCGAGGGCGGCCTCGACGCCCGCTTCGCCGCCGCGATGGCCGAGCACCCGCAGGCGAAGGTGCACACGTACGGCAAGGCGCCCCGCCCTGGGCGCAAGGTCGGGCACGTCAATGTCATCGGGGACGACCTCGACGACGTCGCGTACCAGGCCCGGGCGGCGGCATCCGTCTTCCTGGACTGACGCCGGACGGGCCGCGCCGTTGCGGGGGATTTCCAGCCATCACCCCTACCCTTGACGGGTGACCGGCGCGCTCGAATCCCCCCTGCACTCCTCCGAGACACCGCTGGTCGGGGTCGTCATGGGCTCCGACTCGGACTGGCGGGTGATGAGCGACGCCTCGCAGGCGCTCACGGACTTCGGCATCCCGCACGAGGTCGAGGTCGTCTCGGCCCACCGCACCCCCGACAAGCTCATGCGGTACGGCCGTGAGGCGCGCGGCCGGGGCCTGCGCGCGATCATCGCCGGCGCCGGGGGAGCGGCGCACCTCCCGGGCATGCTGGCCTCGGTGACCGCGCTGCCCGTCATCGGCGTGCCCGTGCAGCTCGCGACGCTCGACGGCATGGATTCGCTGCTCAGCATCGTGCAGATGCCCGCCGGCATCCCCGTCGCGACCGTCTCGATCAACGGAGCCAAGAATGCGGGGCTGCTGGCCGCACGCATCCTCGGCGCCGCGGACCCCGCGATCGCCGATCGTGTCGAGGCGTACGCCCGCGACCTCGAAGCCCAGGTCGAGCTGAAGAACCGGCGGCTCAAGGAGTCCTTGTGAGCATCGCCAGCCCGCCGCGTCAGACGGCCCGCCCCGCCGCGGCATCCGTCGTCGAGGAGCGCCCGCTGCGGCATCCGGATGCCTCGTCCCGTGCGTTCATGACGCGCCGCGGCTGGTGGCTGGTCGTCCTGAACTTCCTCCTCCCCGGGTCGGCACAGGCCGTCGCGGGCAACCGCCGGCTCGGCAAGTTCGGGCTCGGCGCCACGCTCGTGATGTGGACGGCGCTCGTCGTGGCGCTGCTGTTCGCCCTGCTCGCGCCGACCGCAGGCCTCAGCATCATCACGGGCGCGTGGCTGCCGGACTGGCTGGGGCTCCTGCGCCCGCTGCCGCTGCTCATCGCGCAGGGCGCCCTCATCGCGTACGGCGTGCTGTGGATCGTGCTCGCGATCGACACGCTGCGCCTCGTGCGCCTCGTCAAGACCGGCCGCTGGGCGCGGTTCGGCATCGCGTTCGTGGCGATCGCGCTCATGGTCGTCGCGGGCGGCACCGCCGCCTACGCGCAGAGCGCCGTCGGCTCCGTGCGCAGCGGCTTCGGGCTCTTCCGCGCGACCGGACCCGTGGTTCCTCCCGACGACGGCTACTACAACATCCTGCTGCTGGGAGCCGACAGCGGCGAAGGCCGCGACTCGATGAGGTTCGACAGCATCTCGGTGGTGTCGATCAACGCCGAGACGGGCGCCACCACGATCACCGGCATCCCCCGCGACATGCCGGACTTCCCGTTCGCCGACGGACCGATGAAGGACCGCTACCCGAACGGGCACGAGGGTCACGCCGACCCGACGTGCGGGTGGGGGAGCGGCATCAACCAGCTGCGCACCGAGGTCGAGGTGTGCCAGGACGGGAACAAGCTGTACCCGAAGGCGATCTCTGAGGCCTCGGAGCCCGGCGTCGAGGCGACGAAGGACGCGGCCGAGGGCATCCTCGGCATCAAGATCCCGTATTACGTCTTCATCGACATGCACGGATTCGCGTCGCTCGTCGACGCCCTGGGCGGGGTGGACATCAACGTCACCGAGCGCCTTCCGAAGGGCGGGCCCCCCGAGGGCGTCGACCCGCACGACGTCGACGCGTGGGCGATCGGCTGGATCGAGCCGGGCCAGCAGCACATGGACGGCGACACTGCCCAGTGGTACGCCCGCTCGCGCTACACGACGAGCGACTTCGACCGCATGCGACGTCAGCGCGAGCTGCAGCAGGCGATCCTCGCCCAGTTCAAGCCCGACGTCGTGCTGACGCGCTTCAACGAGGTCGTCGCGGCGGGCACGGACCTGGTCAAGACCGATCTGCCGCAGTCCCTCATCCCGACGCTCGCCGATCTCGCGTTGAAGGCCAAGGAGCAGCCTGTCCAGACGGTCGAGCTGACGCCCGCCAGCGGGATCGACGAGTACAACCCGGACTACGCTTACATCGCCGAGATGATCCAGTCGACGCTGCACCCGCCGACTCCGACCGGCGAACCGAAGGGCTGACGGCGCTCGAGTGGCCCATCCTTGGCGCCGAGGTGATGGATGCTGATGCGAGAAGGATCGATATGACCCACCACGAGCCAGCTGTCCGACTCGGTGAGAGTGGTGCGGCACGGACACGCCAGCTGTACCTCGACGTCCTGCGGATCGCGGCCGTTCTCGGCGTTGTTCTGATCCACGTCTTCGGTGGATTGGTCACGAACGCCTCGTTGAAGTTCACGCCGGGGTGGTGGGGAGCAGCCATCCTGAACACCGGCAGCATCTGGGTCGTGCCGATGTTCGTTCTCGTGAGCGGCGCGCTCATCCTTCGCGAGCGGGAACAGGCGGCGGGACCCATGGTGTTCTATCGTCGTCGTCTACTGCGAATCGGGCCGGCCTTCGTGTTCTGGCAGATCTTCTACATCGTGATCGTGCGCATGATGATCAGCGGCCAGGACCTCACGCTGTTGTCGGTGGCTGGAATGATCGCGAGCGGAAACACTTACACGCATCTATATTTTCTGTGGCTCATCGTCGGCCTGTATCTGGCGGCTCCAGTTCTCTACCCCTTCCTTGCCGGGGGAACGCGACAGCGGGCGATTTGGCTTGCGGGCGTCCTGATCGCGGCGACGTCACTGGCGTACTCGTTGGCGACGTGGCAGACCCACACAGGACTCCCACTCACCGCCCTCACTCAGTGGATTCCGTTTGTCGGCCTGTTCGTCGCCGGTGCGGCGTTGAGAGACCTGGCGTTGAAGAGTGGAGCCTTGATCATCCTCAGCGTCGCTGGTGCCAGCGCTCTCATAGCGTGGATTCTGCAGAACGCTCTACTGTCGTCCGATTCGCTGCTGTTCGTCGTCTCGCCTGTCGCATATACCGCGATCGTTCCGTCCTTCATCGCGATTGCGATCTTTCTCGTCGTTCAAGGCCTCTTTGCCCGCCGGCGATTCCCGATGCAAGCCGTACGGATCGCCGGAGAACTGTCTGATGCCTCATTCGGCGTGTTCCTCGTACACTTCGTCATCATGATCGTTCTCACGCAGATCCCTGGGGTCGCTGAAGCGCGGGAGACGAGTTTCTGGGCCGCGTTCGCTCTGTGGGTCGCCGTCGTCGTCCTGTCGTTCGCGGTGACGCTCGTCGGGCGGCAGGTTCCGGTCTTGCGGCGCATCTTTTGACATGCGGCGAGTCCACGCAAGCGCGCCGTCGGTAGGCTCGTGGTCGTGACGGCGACGCTACGAGTGGTCCTCGACCAGGTTGTGAATCCGACCGAACCCGAGATCGCCGAGGCTTCCCGCGAGCTTGCACGGGCCCTCGTTCTCGGCGCACCGACTGGGTGCGAAGTCGAGGCGGTCGCGCCGGCCGGTGGCGACTCAGAGGCGCTGTCGGGAATCTCTGGGCTCGCTGGGGTACGACGCGCTGCGCTTGCGCGTCGTGAACTCGCAGCAGCGATGCAGCTCGGCATGGGAACGGGGATTGCCGGGGGCATGATCCACTCACCGTCGCTGTTCGCGCCACTTGTGAGGCACGACCGGGTGCACGACCACGATCAGACTGTCGTGAGTGTATGGGATCTGCGACCCTGGGAGTCCCCTGCGGAGTTGACGCGGGGCATCGCAGCGTGGCACAGGGCGATGCTCAAGCGTGCTGTCAAGTACGCGGACGCCGTCGTGGTGCCGACTCATTCGCTGGCGTCCCGTCTGATGGAGATCGCGCCAGGACTCAGCGGGCGGGTTCGGGTCATCTGCGGTGCGTCGCCGCTGGGGTTCTCGGTCCCGGTGGATGAGGTGGGACGACGCCGGTCTCTCGGCCTGCCCGAGGGCTTCGTAGTGGTTGCATCCGGCCCACTGGCCTCCGAGGGCATGGATGCCGGATTCGCTGCGATTGCGGCATCCGGGACCGATCTTCCGGTGGTCGTGATGGATGTCGAGGAGGGGCGCGAACCAGCGGTTGCCGACCTGGCGTCGGCAGCTGGCATCCCCGAGCGCAGAGTGCATGTGAGAGGTTCGATCAGCGTGGAGGATCGGGGAGCCGTGTTCGGCGGGGCGGTCGCGCTCGTGGCGCCATCGCGGCGCGCGGCCTTTCCGTGGCGGGTCGTCGACGCGCTAACACTCGGCGTTCCTGTGATCGCCGCGGCCTCCGCTGTGCACGATGAGGTCGTATTAGACGGGGGTGTCCTGGTGGAAGGCGAAGACACAGCGTCTCTGGCAGCGGGGCTTGGCGACGCGCTCGCCGCAGCGGTGGGGGCGACGGCTACAGCGGATCGGCTCGGCGTGCTCGCCGGCGACCGCGGCAGAGCGTTCTCCTGGCGTGAGGCCGCCGACAAGGTGTGGGCGCTGCACGCAGAGCTGTGACGCTTGGTCACCCCATGCTGATTCCGGCTCCGGGCTTGGCGCGAGCATTCACTTCCGCCACACTGGTCACATGGCGGGTGGCAGATCAGAGGATTGGCTTAGGTGCGGACGCACGACCGCGAGCGCTCTCGCTGTACTTGCGGTGCTGGCGCTGACCTTGGGGCTCCTCCCGTCAGGGCCCGCCGCCGTCGCGAATGCGGGCGCCCGTAGTACCGGTTCCACCAAGGCGGCAGCTGTCGATGCGCAGGTGGTGCCGGCCGCGAATCTGGCGGACTTTGAGCCGGGCAACGTTATCGACGATGCCGTCTTCTTCAACGAAGGGACGATGTCCGAGACGGATATCCAGCGGTTCCTCGAGGCCCGGGTGCCGAGGTGCGAGGCGGGCTACACCTGCCTCAAGGACTGGTATGACACGTCGCGCTCCACCTCTGCGGACGCGATGTGCGGCGCCTATTCGGGCGGCATGCGAGAACGCGCCTCTCGCATCATCTACAAGGTCGCTCAGGCATGCGGGATCAACCCGCAAGTGATCCTCGCGACGCTCCAGAAGGAGCAGGGACTTGTGACCCATGTGTGGCCCAGTGACTGGCGCTACACGAGCGCCATGGGTCAAGGTTGTCCCGACACCGCGGCATGCGACGCTCGCTACTACGGATTCTTCAATCAGGTGTACGGTGCGGCTTGGCAGTTCAAGCGCTACGCCAACCCTCCTGGAACCAGTCAGTACTTCACGTGGTACGCGCCCGGAAGGACGTGGAATGTGCGCTGGCACCCGAACGCCGGATGCGGCTCGGCGCCCGTGTACATCCAGAACCAGGCGACCGCGAACCTGTACTACTACACCCCCTACCAGCCGAACCGTGCCGCGCTCAACGCTGGATACGGGGAGGGGGACGCGTGCTCGAGCTACGGCAACCGGAACTTCTATCAGTACTTCACGGACTGGTTCGGGTACACCCACGTGACGGTGACCGGCCAGATAAAGACATTCTGGGACGCGCAGGGCGGCGCTGCCGGCCGGCTCGGACGCCCCACCTCCGGGCAGATCAGTGATCCCGTCAACGGCGGCGGCATCTATCAGCGGTTCGAATCCGGAATCGTCGTCGTCAGCGGCGGTGTCGTCAGCCAGCTCTTCTACAACAGCCTGATCTATCAGCACTGGGCGAAGTATGGTGGCCAAGCAGGGACACTCGGTTGGCCGAGGCAGAGCGAGGACTGCGCGCTGCGCGCCGGCCAGTGCTTCACCGTGTTCTCGAATGGTGTCCTGGGTTGGACGGCATCGACCGGGGTGAATTCGATCGTTGGCGCCAACTCCAAGGTGTATCTCGCGGCCGGTGGCCCGAGGTCCGAACTCGGCATCCCTATTGGCGCTGAGCAATGGATCTCACCCAACAGCGGCGGACTGCGGATCCCGCTGGCAGGTGGAACCGTGTATGCGCCGGCCGCGGGGACGCCCACTGTGCTGACGTCGGCGAGCCTGATCCGCGCTGCCTACGAGTCAGCGGGTGGGCCGAGCGGATCGCTGGGCTGGCCCGTCATGAACGAGACGTGCGATCAGGGATGCCGGGTGCAGTTCCAGCAGGGCCTGTACGGTTGGACCGCGGCCGCAGGCGTCTACGCGCTTGATGCGGACGTGTTCGCGCTGTACCGGGCGGCCGGCGGAGTCGCCGGCGTGTACGGGCCCCCCGTGGGTCCTGCGACTGCCATTTCGGCGGCGACTCCGGGGCGGCAGCAGGTGTTCGTCGGCGGAGTGGCCTACCTGCCGCAAGGGCTGCCGGTCACCATCCTGCCCAACACGGATCTCATCCAGCGCTACTACGTCGGAGTCGGCGGACCTGCCGGACGACTTGGCTGGCCGCGGGCGGCCGAGCAATGCGCCTCGGGGGCCTGCCGTGTCGACTATGAGCGAGGGGTCGTCGACTACACCACCTCGCAAGGAATCAATGAGGTCGCGGCGCAGAGCCTCGAGCTGGCTCGGAAGTACGGTGGGCCGACCCGGGAGCTCGGAGTCGCGATCGGTCCGGCAGTGACCTCGTCGGCGAACGGCGGCGGATACTCCCAGCAGTTCTCTGGCGGGATCGTGACCCGTACGACCGCGGGACAGGACGCGTTCTTGACGAACGCGAGCCTCATCAGGAAGCACTGGCAGGAATGGGGCGCTCAGGCGAGCGGATTGGGCTGGCCCACGGCGCCGGAGACGTGCGCCGCTGGCACGTGCTACGTGGACTTCACCAAGGGAACGGTCGGATGGTCGGCTGCCGACGGAGTCAACTCGATCACGGGGGCGCGGTACGCCGCCTACCTGTCGGGTGGTGGGCGCGCAGTGTTCGGCATTCCCGCTGGCCCCGAGCGGTTCGTCACAGGCGGGAGCGTGCAGGACTTCGCCCGCGCGGTCGCGTACACGACCGGAGGTACCACGTCGCTGCAGATGCGGAACAGCCTGATCTCGGCGCGGTGGCTGGCGTCGGGGGGCACGACGGGAGCGTTTGCGTGGCCGACGGCGTTCGAGCGGTGCGAGCGGAATGTCTGCTTCACCGTCTACCAACGGGGGGTCCTCAGCTGGACTGCTGCACAGGGTGTGCGCGCCACGACGCCGGCGAAGGGCGGCGCGCCGACCGTGGTTACTGCCGTGACCTCGCCCCGTGGGACGCCTGGATGGGTTATCGCTCTCACCGGCGGAGCGGCTTACGTCACGCCGCAGGTCGCGCTCGCAGAGTTCTACAACGACAGCCTGATCTATCGTGCCTACGCGACCGCGGGCGGACCATCCGGCACCCTCGGCTGGCCCACTACCGCTGAGCGCTGCACGTCGACCGGCTGCGTCGCCGACTTCGAAGGCGGACGCATCGACTGGACGCCGGGCGGGGGTGTCAAGGTCACGCCGATCCCGTAGCCGGGTGGCGATCGGGTCGCACTCACACGCGGGCAGTCTAGAATGGCGTGGTTTGCGAGGGCACCGGCTCTCGCCCGTCCTGCAACCCGATCGCAGAGGGATTTCCTTGGCCAGCTCTCGTGACGCCTTCGCGGGCATTCCCCGCTCGGCGTTCAGCAATCCCGGCCGTAGCCGCGGACTGCTGGACGTCTTCCGCTGGCATTATCTGCTCAGCCTGCTCATCCGCACAGGTGTGACCACCCGGTACCGCAACTCGGTCCTCGGGTGGACATGGTCCTACGTGCGTCCCGCAGCCCAGTTCCTGGTGTTCTGGGTCGTGCTGGGTCTCTTCCTCGACCTGACCCGCGGCATCGCGAACTATGCGATCTATCTGTTCTCGGGGATCGTGGTGATCAACCTCTTCACCGAAGGCTTCAAGAACGCGACGACCTCCATCGTCGGCAACGCGCCGCTCGTGAGGAAGGTCTACCTGCCGCGCCAGCTCTTCGCCGTCTCGGCGATCGTCGTCGCATTCGTGCACTTCCTGCCTCAGGTGGCGCTGCTTCTGATCGTCTGCATCGCGATGGGCTGGTTCGCGCACGTCACAGTGCTCGGCGTCGTCGCGATCTTGGGAGCCGTGGTGATCACGATGCTCTTCGCACTGGGGCTGGGGCTGTTCTTCGGCGCGCTCAATGTGCGATTCCGCGACTCCGAGAACATCGTGGAGCTGCTACTCCTGTTGGCGACCTGGGCGTCGCCGGTGCTTTACTTCTGGACGACTGTCCAGCGGGCCTTGCCCGAATGGATGCTTCACATCTACCTGCTCAATCCGATCACGCAGGCCGTCGAGCTCTTCCACTACGCATTCTGGCGACCGATCACCGAGGGGACGGATCCCGGCCGGATGAGCGAGTTTCCGCTTCCACCAGATCTTGCCCTCAACTCGCTCGTGTCGATTCTGATCTGCATCGTCACGATCATGATCGGTCAATCGGTGTTCCGCCGTCTTGAGGGAAGGTTCGCGCAGGATCTATGAGTACTCCGACAGCGCTCGGGCGGCCGAGCATCATCGTCGAAGGAGTGCGGAAGACTTTCCTGCTCCACCACGCGCACTCCTTCAAGGACACCCTGGTCAGCTGGATCAGGCGCAAGCAGACGACCTCGGTCTTCGAAGCGCTCCAGGGAGTCAACCTCGTCATCAACGAAGGTGAGTCGGTCGCGATCCTCGGCCTCAACGGCTCCGGGAAATCGACGCTTCTCAAGCTCATGTCGGGCGTCATGCAGCCCGACAGCGGCGAGGTGCTCACCCGCGGACGAGTCGCGGGCCTGATCGAGGTCGGCGCCGGTTTCCACCCCGAACTCTCGGGACGAGAGAACGTCTTCCTCAATGCCGCGATCCTCGGGATGAGCCGCAGCGAGGTCGAGGCCCGCTACGACGACATCGTCGCCTTCAGCGAGATCGAGCAGTTCATCGACCAAGAGGTCAAGCACTACTCGTCGGGAATGTTCATGCGGCTGGCGTTCTCGGTCGCCATTCACGTCCAGCTCGACGTCTTGCTCGTCGATGAGATCCTGAGCGTGGGAGATGCGCCTTTCCGCGAGAAGTGCCGCCAGAAGTTCGAGGAGCTCAGCAGGGCGAACAAGACTCTCGTCGTAGTGAGTCATGACATGGAGATGGTTCGCGAGCTGTGTACGCGCGGTATCGTCATCAACAAGGGCAGGGTGATCTTCGATGGGCCGATCGAAGGGGCGATCGAGCGGATCGAGGGCTGACATGCGGTTGTCCGCGGGGCGCTCGCTGACGGAGAAAGACCACTCCCGCACCGTCGTGGTTGCCTCGCGGCTGTTCACACCAGAGACCGCTGCCGCGGCCTTTCGAATGTCGGCGCTCGCAGACGCCCTTGCGAGATCATCTGCCGTGGACGTCCTGACCAGCGTTGCGCCCGGTGGCGCGATCGCCGCGGTGCCGTCGGGGGTCACGGTCTCGCGTGCGCCGGTACTGCGGGACAGATCCGGAGCGATCCGGGGCGTCGCCCAATATCTCAGCTTCGACATACCTCTCTTCTTCCGCCTGCTGTTCCGGCGTGGTGGAGATGTGCTGGTGGCCGAGGCTCCGCCCACCACCGGCATCGTGACACTGGTGGTCGCACGTCTGAAGCGGATTCCCTTCGCCTACTATCCCGGTGACGTCTGGACAGACGCGGTCATCGCCATGGGTGCCTCGCGCTTCGTGACGCGGGCGATTCGGGCGATCGAGTCCAGGATCCTGCGCAGTGCGGACCTGGTCCTCGCAGTGTCTCCGGAGGTGTCCGATCGCTTCGTGGTCCTCGGGTCCTCCGCGGATCGCGTCGTCGTCGTCGGCAACGGGATCGATCTGGCTGTGTTCGATCCGCAGTGTGAGCCGATGCCGGCTGAGCGGCCGTATTTCGTCTACACCGGCACGATGTCGGAGTGGCAGCGACCCGAGCTCTTCATCGAGGCGCTGGCTATGCTCGACGGCGAGGACGACATCGAGATCCGATACTTCGGGCAGGGGTCGGCCGAGGCGGCGGTGCGTGAGGCCGCAGCCCGCCTCGCGCCGGGGCGGGTGCAGTTCCACGGGCTGGTGCCGCCGTCGGACGCGGCGCGATGGATCCGAGGCGCGGTGGCCTCCCTCGTGAGCATCGTCCCCGGTATCGGTTACGACTTCGCGCGACCGACCAAGACCTACGCCGCGGCTGCCGTCGGAACCCCCGTGCTCTTCGCGGGCCCCGACACCGGTGCGGATATCGTCCGGGTGGCAGCGCTCGGCGAAGCCGTCGAGTTCGATCCCCTCGCCGTCTCCTCGGCGATGTCCCGGCTTATGGCCGCTGCCCGTTCAGGGCAGAGCGAAGCCGCTCGGACACGACGGGCAGCATGGGCTCAAGAGACTGTCTCGTTGCGGTCGGTCGGCCGACGCGCGGCGGACGCCATCCTCGCGCTGCGGAATGGTCGGCGCGAAACCGGTCGGTAGACTCGTGATGCGCCCGGAGCCCCCGGGCGCGCGTGTCGTGCAAGGAGCCCCCATTGTCCCAGTCTTCCGGTACACGCGTCGTCGCGTCTGCCGATGTCTCGCTTGAGGCATCCATCGGCGACGGGAGCAGCATCTGGCACCTCGCCCAAGTCCGCGAGGGTGCCGTGCTCGGAAGGAACACGATCGTGGGCCGCGGCGCCTACATCGGAACCGGGGTGATCGTCGGCGACAACTGCAAGATCCAGAACTACGCGCTGGTCTACGAGCCGGCCCGGCTCGCCGATGGCGTCTTCATCGGACCTGCAGTGGTGCTGACCAACGACACGTACCCGCGCGCGGTCAACCCAGATGGGTCGCCCAAGTCGGCTGACGACTGGGAACCGGTCGGGGTGACGATCGGCGCAGGCGCCTCGATCGGCGCACGTGCCGTGTGCGTGGCTCCCGTCCGGATCGGCGCATGGTCGACTGTCGCGGCCGGCTCGGTCGTGGTGAAGGATGTCGCCGACTTCTCGCTTGTCGCCGGCGTGCCCGCCCGCAGGATCGGGTGGGTCGGCCGAGCCGGAGTGCGGCTCACCCAGGCGGAGCCTGACGGCGTCTGGACCTGCCCGCAGACCGGTGCCAGGTACCTGGAGATCGAGGGAACACTGATCGAGGAGCAAGCGTGACCAACGAGTTCATCCCCCCGGCGAAACCGATCATCGGCGACGAGGAACGCGCTGCGGTGGATCGCGTCCTTCGCAGCGGCATGGTCGCGCAGGGGCCCGAAGTAGCCGCTTTCGAACGCGAGTTCGCGGACCACTTCGTGAACGGGCGACCGGCTGTCGCCGTCAACTCTGGCACCTCCGGACTCCATCTCGGACTGCTGGCGGCCGGGGTTGGTGCCGGCGACGAGGTCATCGTCCCGTCTTTCACCTTCGCGGCGACCGGCAACGCCGTGGCGCTGGCCGGTGCCACACCGGTATTCGCCGACATCGAGCCGGCGACATTCACCCTCGATCCGGCGGCTGTGGAGGCCGCGATCACCCCGAGGACACGTGGCATCATGCCCGTTCACCTCTATGGGCACCCCGCTCAGATGGCCGAGCTCGCGGAGATCGCCCGACGGCACGACCTCGCGATCTATGAAGACGCGGCTCAGGCGCACGGCGCTCGGCTCGGCGGCTCGCCGGTCGGAACCTTCGGCGAGTTCGCGATGTTCTCCCTGTACCCCACGAAGAACATGACAAGCGGCGAGGGCGGGATGGTCTCGGCCGGGTCTGAGGACGTCGCCCGTCGAATCCGTCTTCTGCGCAACCAGGGCATGGAGCGTCAGTACGAGAACGAGATCGTCGGTTTCAACGCACGGATGACCGACATCCATGCGGCAATCGGACGGGTGCAGCTGACCAAAGTCGACGCCTGGACGGGGACGCGGCAGCGCAATGCCGCGTTCTTCGACGCGAATCTCTCGGGCGTCATCGTCCCGGTGGTGGCGGACGGCGCCGTCCACGTGTACCACCAGTACACGATCAGGGTCGCCGAGGACCGTGACGGATTCGTCGCTGCGCTCCGCGATGAGCACCAGGTGGGCGGCGGGGTGTACTACCCGATCCCCAGCCATCGGCTGCCCTCGCTCGAGCGGTTCGCGCCCGACGCAGAGCTGGCCGAGACCGAGCGCGCCGCGGCCGAGGTGATCTCGCTGCCTGTCCACCCGTCGCTCACTGAGTCGGATCTCGACCGGATCGTCGACGCGGTGAACGCCGTCGCTCGGGCGGGCGCCTGATGAGCGCCCTGCGTGCCGGGCTGCTCGGCGTCGGAATGATGGGCCGTCATCATGCCCGGGTCCTGCGTGACCTGGAGGGGGTCGAGCTCGTCGCTGTCGCCGATCAGGCGGGAGACCCCTATGGAGTCGCCGGTGCTCTGCCGGTGCAGCCCGACATCGACGCCTTGATCGGCACGGGGATCGACATCGCCGTCGTGGCGGTGCCGACGCGTTTCCATGAGGAGGCGGCCCTCAAGCTCGCCGCAGCAGGCGTGCACACGCTGGTCGAGAAGCCCATCGCCGATTCCGTCGAGTCCGGGCAGCGGATGGTCGATGCTTTCGCGGACGCCGGCCTGGTGGGCGCCGTTGGGCACATCGAACGCTTCAACCCTGCGCTGCAGGAGCTGAGACGCCGGCTGGCAGCCGGTGAGCTCGGCTCCGTCTACCAGATCCAGACGCGGCGACAGGGGCCCTTCCCCGCCAGGATCGCCGACGTCGGGGTGGCGAAGGACCTCGCCTCCCACGATGTGGATCTCACATCATGGGTTGCGCAGAGTGACTATGCGTCGATCTTCGGGCAGACGACGTTCAAGAGCGGGCGCCAGCACGAGGACATGATCGCCATCACCGGACGGCTGGAATCGGGCGTGATCGTGAACCACCTCGTCAACTGGCTCAGTCCGCTGAAGGAGCGGATCACGGTCGTGACGGGGGAGAAGGGCGCGTTCGCTGCCGACACCTCGACCGGCGACCTCACCTTCTTCGCGAACGGGACGATCCCGCTCGAGTGGGAGTCGGTCACCGCGTTCCGCGGTGTCTCAGAGGGCGACGTCACTCGATACGCGTTCGCCAAGCGTGAACCGCTCCGTGTCGAACTCGAGGCCTTCCGTGACGCCGTCCTCGGCGAAAGGAGCGACATCGTCACGATGGGTCAAGGTCTTCGGACGCTGGCTGTCGTCGAGGCGGCCCTCGAGTCCGCCCGCCGGGGCGACTCGATTCGCCTATGACTCGGGCCGACGGTCATGCGGCCGACGGCGGACGTCGACGGCCGGGGAAGCCCCAGGTCGAGGTCGTGATCCCGGTCCACTCACCGAGCCGACCGATCCGCCGGGCGGTCGAGTCCGTCTTCGCGGGCACGACGAAGACCGACGTCTCGGTGACCGTGGTCTGCCATCGCACCGAACCGCAGGCGATCGAGCGCCAGCTCGCCGGCATCCCGCGCGTTCGACTCCTGCGGTGCGACGACGCCGCGATCAGCCCCGCTGCTCCCGTCAACCTGGGCCTCGAAGCCGCCGATGCGAAGTACTTCTCCCGGCTCGACTCCGACGACGAGTTCGAACCGGGCGCGATCGACGCTTGGATGCGGGTGGCGGCGCGGTCGAATGCTGACGTTGTGATCTCTCCGCTGAGACACGAGGGCCGCCGCGTCGAGTACGCGCCGCTCACACGGCCGTTCCGGCACGGCAGGTTGGATGCGGTCCGCGATCGCCTGAGCTATCGCACGGCCGTCTTCGGGCTCGTGCGACTCGATACGGTACGCAGGCTCGGCGCCCGCTACACGACGGGGCTGCGGACCGGGGAGGACATCGAGTTCGGACTGCGGCTGTGGTTCGATTCGCCGCGGATCGACTACGCCGCACACGCCCCCGCGTATCTCGTGCACCACGACGCGACCGATCGGACCCTTGCGTCCGATTCGACATTCCGCTCGGACCTCGCGGCGGCGTCGGCGATGATCGCAACGCCGTGGCTTGCCGGAAGGTCACAGGACGAGAAGCTGGCGATCGCGGTGAAGCTCGCGCGCGTGCATCTGTTCGACGCTGCTCGACGCGTGCGGACGGTGCCGATCGAACCCGCCGACGCGGACGCAGCAGTGTCTTTCGTCTCCACGCTGGATGCCCTCGCGCCGGGATGGCGTGCGCCCTTCAACCGGGCTGACGCACGCGCACTGGAGAGCTTGGCGACGGGCGACATCGGCGGCGCGAACAGCGCTTGGGATGCCGCGACCCGACGCGACCTGATCTTCGCGCCCACTGCGCTGGGCACCCTGCATCGTGAATCCACGCTCCGCCGGTACCTCCGCTATCGCCTGCCCCGGTGAGGCCCCGGTGAGGGGAGTAGGAGTGCATAGGATGAAGGGCGTGTCGTCGCGCCCCTCCCTCCTGATCATCTCGTTCTCCCCGTTGCGTTCCGATGCCAGGGTGCTCAAGCAGATCGGCCTGCTGTCGGCGGACTACGACATCACGACGTGCGGATACGGGCCGGCTCCGGACGGCGTGGTCGCACACGTGGAGGTCCCGATCAGCGACGACTTCCAGGACATGCACTGGCGGCTGCTGTTCCTCCGCTGGTATCGGATCGCCTACTGGCGCATCTCGGCGGTGCGTTTCGCACGTCGCAACCTCGCGCGCGGGGCCTTCGACATCGTGCTGGCGAACGAGACCGAGACGGTGCCGATCGCCTTCCGGCTGGTCCCCGCCGAGCGCGTCCACGTCGATCTGCACGAGTACACGCCGCGCCTGAAGGAGGAGCACCCCGGCTGGGACAAGCGCAAGCGACCGTTCTACGAGTGGCTGTGTCGCCGGGCTGTCGCGAAGGCAGGATCGTGGACGACAGTCGGCCCCCACATCGCTCAGGAGTACGAGAAGAACTTCGGATTCCTCCCCGATGTCGTCACGAATGCGGCGCCCCTGGCAGACCTGTCTCCGTCGCCGGTGGGGGAGCGGATCAGACTCGTGCACGGAGGTGCGTGTCTGCGCAACCGCCGGCTCGACGTGCTGCTCGAGGCCGTCGACCGCGCGTCGTCCGACGTCACCCTCGACCTTTTCCTCACCCCGAACGATCCAGGCTTCCTGGACGAGCTCAAGGAACGGGCGGCATCGATGCCGCGTGTGACAGTCCACCCTCCGTTGCCCTATCCCGAGCTCATCCCGACGCTCAACTCCTTCGACGTCGGTGTGCACGTCCTCCCTCCCACGAACTTCAACAACGCCTGGGCGCTGCCCAACAAGCTGTTCGAATTCGCGCAGGCTCGCCTGGGGGTCGTGGTGGGGCCGTCGCCGGAGATGGCGTCGTACGTCAACCGTCTCGGCTTCGGTGCCGTGACCGCGGGATTCGACGCGGACGACCTGACGCGCGTCCTCGACACACTCACGCCCGAGGCCGTCGTCGAGTGGAAGCGATGCGCTGACGCGAACGCGCGGGAGCTCTCCGCCGAGACCCAGCTGCCGGTGTGGAAGCGTGCCATCGACCGGATCGCAGCGTCGCAGGGCGACCGAGCACGTGCGGTCGAAGGATGAGCCGTCCGCAGCTTCTGATCGTCTCCTTCTCGACGCTCGAGTCGGATCCGCGCGTACTCAAGCAGATCGACGCGCTTCGGGACCGGTACGACATCTCGACCTGCGGCTACGGTCCGGCGCCCAAGGGCATCGGCACGCACTATCGGATTCCGGACGACCGCGTGTACTGGCGCTACCCTCGGCCGGCGGTGATGGCCCGGCTGTACGGTCGCGCGTACCGGGCGAACCCTGTCGTCTCCTGGGTTCGCGACACGCTTCCTGACGCGACGTTCGATGTCGTCCTGGCCAACGACATCGATGCGGTCGGGGCGGCGCTCGAGCTGCACCCGCGCTTCGGCGTCCACGCAGACCTGCACGAATTCGCGCCGCTGCAGAACACCGAGCTGCTGCGCTTCCGGCTGTTCGTGGCTCCCTTCATGCGGTGGCAGCTTCGCACGTTCGCCCGAAGGGCCGATTCCGTGTCGACCGTCGCGCCGACCATCGCGATGAGGCTCCGAGACGAGTTCGGGCTGGATCCCTTCGTCGTCATGAACGCGCCGCCCCTCGCCGATCTGCCTATCACCCCGACCGGAGTCCCGATTCGGCTCGTCCACGCGGGTGCGGCGCTGCGAAACCGACGTCTCGAAGACCTGATCACGGCGATGGAGCTCCTGAACGACGCCGGGAACTTCACGCTGGACATGTACCTCGCCGCCAACGACCCCGAGTATCTTCGTTCACTGAAAGCACGAGCCGATGCGGTGCCTGGAGTGCGGGTTCTCGCACCCGTGCCGTTCGAGGATCTGATCCCGACGCTCAACGGCTACGACATCGGCCTGCACCTGCTGGCGCCCACCAACTTCAACAACGCCTACGCGCTTCCCAACAAGTTCTTCGAGTACGTCCAGGCCCGTCTCGGCGTCGTGATCGGTCCTTCTCCTGAGATGGCCCGGATCCTGCAGACGCACGGCTTCGGCGCCATCGCCGGCGACTTCAGCGCGGCCGCGCTCGCTGAGACGCTGCGCGGGGTCGACCAGGCCACAGTCCTGCAGTGGAAGACCGCGGCTGACGCGTCAGCACCCGAACTGTCGGCGCAGTTGCAGACCCGAGCCTGGGTCTCCGCGATCGATGCCATCGCGGGGGAGTGACATGGCGTCAATCGATGTGCTGGTACCGGTTCACTCGCCGACGCGGCCGATTGCGCGTCTCGCCGCTTCGGTGCTGACGGGGAACGGTGCTGCGATACGGCTCATCGTCGTCGCGCACAACACACCGCCCGAGGGGATCCGCGCTGCGCTGGGGGAGTTCGACGCCGACCCGCGGGTGGAGCTCCTCGCTGTGAACGACGGCATCCCGTCGCCGGCGGGGCCACTCCGCCGTGCCCTCGAGGCCGTCAGTGCGCCGTACTTCGCGAAGATCGATTCCGACGACTGGCTGGCCCCGGGCGCGCTCGATTCCTGGTTGCTGACGGCATCGCGGCATGACGCGAGCATCGTCCTGCCGAGGATGCAGCCGGAAGGGGCAAGGGGGAGTTTCCCGACGCCGCCGCGGCGCCGGATGCGGCGCATCCTCGATCCGGTCCGAGACCGACTCGCCTACCGGACCAGCACGATGGGGTTGATCTCCTCGCGGCTGATCCCGCTCGCCTCCCCGACTCCGGGGCTGATCGTGGGCGAGGACATCGTCCCGAGCATCCGGCTCTGGTTCCGGGGTGGCCGGATCGTGCGGGCGCCCCATCGCGCGACCTACTCGGTCGGCTCCACGGCAGGAGACCGCACGACGGCATCGGTGAAGCCGCTCGCGGAGGAGCTCGGGTTCGCACGTGCGCTCGTCGACGATGAGGTGTTCATGTCGCTGCCCCCGTCCGATCGCGCGGCCGTCGTCGCGAAGATGATCCGCGTGCACATCAGCAGCTCCGCCTGGCGCAGTGCATCCCTTGGACTGCCGGGCGATGATGGTGCGGCGCTCACCGAAGCCACCCGCGTGCTCGTCGACGCCGCGCCGGAAGTGAAGGGCTTCCTCAGCCGCGCCGACCTCGATCTCGTTCAGGCGATCACCGCGGGCGGCGCAGATGCCGCGCGGCTCGCGACCCTGGCGGCATCGCGCGGTCGCTACCTGCGTCCTCGGTCGCTGCAGACCTCGCGGATGCGGAACTACCTGGCGAGGGACGCCCCCCTTCGCTTCCTTACCGCATCGACGCTGACGCGCTGGATGGGGTGAAGTCCACACCGGGGCGGCGGCGGAGCGCGTCGGAGCGCGGCGAAGCTGCCGCGTAGACTCGACGTCTGTGAAGATTGCCAGCGTCGTCGGCGCACGCCCTCAGTTCGTCAAACTCGCTCCTATCGCCGCGGCGGCGACCGCGGCCGGCGTCGACCATGTCATCGTGCACACCGGACAGCACTATGACCCGATGCTCTCGGACGTGTTCTTCAAGGATCTGGGGATCCGCGACCCCGACGTGCATCTCGGCGTCGGCAGCGGCAGCCATGGCGTCCAGACTGGCGCGATGCTCGCCGCGATGGACGCGGTTTTCGACGCAGAGCGCCCGGATTGGGTGCTCGTCTACGGCGACACCAACTCCACGCTCGCCGCCGCCGTCAGCGCGGTCAAGATGCACCTCCCGGTCGCGCACCTCGAGGCCGGCCTTCGCAGCTTCAATCGCCGGATGCCTGAGG
>PJUC01000148.1_pt1 | contig 47670 bp, 44 predicted proteins | sample 1512161 | NCBI WGS metagenome assembly PJUC01 (sample SAMN08177676, study PRJNA422409) | Soil metagenome, whole genome shotgun sequencing project. | isolation source: Soil enriched on filter paper | place: USA: Madison | collected 2015-01-15 | reverse complement strand
GATTGCCACGAACAGTCGGAATAAGACCGAAACGCAGCGAGTTCAACCATGACCAAAAACGAATATCAAACTGACATCCATGAATTGATCCAAAAAAGACCCCCACCAACCAAAAAAATGGTCGACAGAGAAATAAATTGGCATTTGACAAGTGCACGCTGTTGAGTTCTCAAAGATCGGACGCACCCAGGTTCAGCCATCACAGCCTCGCCCCAGGGCAACTTCACTACCTTATCCCGCCCGTCCCGTCTGTCAAACCGACACGCCGTGATCCTGAGATCAGTGGGGCTGTCGGCGACCGCGGTCTCCGGGGCAGGACACCCATCCTAGACCCGAAGGCCGCCACACTCAACGTGTGATGAGGAAGGGGATCGTTCTCCGCTTGAGGGGGTCGAGGCTCTCGGCCTCTCCGCTTCCCTGTGGGGCGAACTCGTAATACTTTACGTACGCGCCGCGGCCCCGTCGAATCGGGCATGCATCCCGGGCGTGTCGCGACCGCCAGCGGCGGAATCGCGGGGGTCGTGCGGGCTCTCTCACCGTCGGCGTGTGGCCAGCACCTGCACGACGACACACAGGGCCAGGGTCGCCACGCCCCACGCCGCGCACGCCGGCGGCAGCACCCGGTAGCCGAGGTGCGCGGGCGTGAACCCGGCATCGAACGGACCGAAGGCGGCGAACCCCCAGGTCCATGCCACGACGAGCACGACCGGCAGCGATGCCCACCAGCACCACCGCAGCCACCCCGGGACGAACCGGAGAATGGATGCCGCCGCCCGGCGCCGGGCCAGCCACACGACCATGAAGGTCCCGAGGATCACGAGGCCGAAGACGCTCGAGCCGTGCTGCAGCCACTTGTACCCCGGCAGCGGACCCCAATCCGCATCGAGCCCCGGGATCGCGGACGACCCCCACCGCCCTTCGTGCGTGAAGAGATCCCACACGATATGACTCGCGACGCCGATCGCGAGCGCCGCGACGAGCACCAGCACACCGACAGCGCTCGGCCGCGCACCGGAGCGCGTGGCGAACGTCTCGCGGAACGCCGCGGGGGCACCGGCATCCCACTCCCCCGGCAGCCGAACGGCGAGCCATCGCGGCGACAGCTCCCGCGCGGCGGGACGCAGCACGCACCGCCAGACGAGCAGCAGCGCCAGGGCGGCGAGCATCGTCACGGGGAGCCACGCGAACGAGTGGGTGACGCTGTACGACAGCGGCAGCCCGCGGACGAACAGCGGCAGGTCCGGGGTCATGGCTCCGACCGCGATGGCGGCCGGAGCCAGCGGCGTCCGGACGAACGGCAGCGCGACGACGGCGTGGCTCGGGGTGAACGGCATCCGCTCGGTCAGGCGGTGAACACGCCGGCGAGGGTCTTCTTGCCGCGGCGCAGCACCGAGACGCCACCGGGGAGAGTTCCCTCGACCACCGCCGCGTCGTCGTCGACCTTCGTGCCGTCCAGCGACACACCGCCCTGCGCGATGGCACGACGCGCCTCGGAGAGACTCGTCACCAGGCCGGTGTCGACAAGGGCCTGCACGACCGGCGTGCCCGCTGCGACTGTCGCGTTCGGCAGCTCTTCCAGCGCCTGGCGCAGCGTCGCCGCGTCGAGCGCGGCCAGGTCGCCCTGGCCGAAGAGCGCTTCGGATGCCGCGATCACGGCGTCCGCCGCATCCGGCCCGTGCACGAAGGTCGTGACCTCGACCGCGAGACGCTTCTGGGCGGCACGACGGAACGGCTCGTCGGCGACCAGGCGCTCGTACCCCTCGATCTCGGCGCGCGTAAGGAACGTGAAGATCTTCAGGCGCTGGATCACGTCGGCGTCGTCGGTGTTCAGCCAGAACTGGTACATCCGGTAGGGGCTGCACATCGCAGGGTCCAGCCAGATCGCGTTGCCCTCGCTCTTGCCGAACTTGGTGCCGTCGCTGTTGGTGATCAGAGGCGTGCCGATCGCGTGGACCGAGACGCCCTCGACGCGGTGGATGAGGTCCGTGCCGCTCGTGAGGTTGCCCCACTGGTCGCTGCCGCCGGTCTGCAGCACGCAGTCGTACTGGCGGTAGAGCTCGAGGTAGTCCATGCCCTGGAGGATCTGGTAGCTGAACTCGGTGTAGCTGATGCCGGCCTCGGAGTTCAGGCGCGCGGCGACCGCATCCTTCTTCAGCATCGTGCCGACGCGGTAGTGCTTGCCGATGTCGCGCAGGAAGTCGATCGCGCTCATGGGCGCGGTCCAGTCGAGGTTGTTGACCATGCGGGCGGCGTTGTCGCCCTCGAAGCTCAGGAAGCGCTCGACCTGCGACCGCAGGTAGCCCACCCACTCGCTCACGGTCTCTTTGGTGTTGAGCGTGCGCTCGGCCGAAGGCCGGGGGTCGCCGATGAGGCCCGTCGAACCGCCGACGAGGCCGAGCGGCTTGTGACCGGCCAGCTGGAGTCGGCGCATCAGCAGAAGCTGGACCAGATTGCCCAGGTGGAGGCTCGGCGCCGTCGGGTCGAAACCGCAGTAATACGTGATCGCGTCCCCGGCGAGAAGGGCGCGCAGCGCCTCCTGGTCGGTGGACACATGCACCAGCCCGCGCCAGACGATCTCGTCCCAGACGTTCTCGAACGTCTGGTCGTTGGCGGGAGCCAGCGCGCGCACGGACTGATCCGGTGCGCTCACGTTGGTTTCAGACACGCTCGCCAGGTTATCAGCGACGATCCCCGTCGCCGTGCGGCCCGTCGGACCGTACGGCGTCGGGGGTGCGTGCCAGACTTTCGTGCATGGTGGTGTTCCCCGACGCGATCCTCGTCGCGATCCTGTCGATCTTCCTGTTCCTCGCGCTGTGCGGGGCGCTCGTGCTGATCGTCGTGAGCCTGCGGCGGCCGAGCACCGTGCCGCTCGTCATCGCGGGGGCGCTCGTCACCCTGGCGTTCGTCGTCGTCGCGATCGCACCGGTGAACATCCCCGAGTTGATGGGCCTCATGATGGCGCTGCTCGGAATCGCCGTCGCCGTCCTCGGCGGCAACCCGGTGACACGACGGGTGCTCGACGCGGCCACCGGCGGCAGGGTGCGAGAGACCGACGACGGCGGCATCCTGCTCACGGTCCCCACATCTGATGACAGCGGCACCGAGGTGCGGACGCTGATGCGCGGTGGAACCGTGATCGGCTATCTCGAGCGCGTGGCCGTCGTCATCTCGATCATCGCGGGGTACCCCGAAGCGATCGCGGTGGTCGTGGCGGTCAAGGGCATCGGCCGGTTCTCAGAGCTCGCGACCTCCGAGGCACGTGAGCGCTTCATCATCGGCACGCTCGCGAGTCTGCTCTGGGCCGGGGTCGTCGGCGGCCTCGTGCGCCTCGCGATCTTCTGAGCCGTCACGTCTCGAGCAGCCGGAACCCCTCCACGACGGAGGCCGCGCCGGATGCCGCCAGCAGTTGTGAGACGGCGGACTGAGTGATCCCCTCCTGCGCCGCCAGCTTCCGCTGCGTGACGCCGAAGCATCGCCCGTAGGTCAGGCGGCGCGCCCGCTCGGACATGGCGCCGACGACCTGATCGCGCACGAGGAGGTAGGCGTCGGCCCGACGCGCGGCGTCGTGCGCGGCATCCCCCGCCTCCTCATGGGCGACCACCCAGGTGCGCGCGCTCGGCACCGTCCGCTGCTCCAGGGCGTGCACGTGGTCGATCGCCGCACGCGCCGCCCACCATGCCGGCCCGTCCGGGATGTCGCCCGAGGCGGAGGCCACGAGACCCGTCTCGCCGATGCCGAGCCCGAACCGGCACTCGACGATGTCGGTCAGCGCGAGCTGGACCAGCAGCGTGGTGGCGAGAGCGGCGTCGAGAGTGGGGAAGACGCCCTGCAACTCGTCGCCGACCGTCGGGCGCAGCGGGCGCTCGGCGACCGGGAGATCGTGCTCGACGCGCGCGATGGCGGCGTCGAGCGCGCGTTGTGCGGCGTCGCGATCGGGCAGGCGCCGCGAGCCGACGATATCGACCGTCACTGCGACAGGCATGCGATCAGCATATCACTGATATTTCCGGAATATCAGTGTTTGGCTTATTAATCGAGATGATCAGGAGTCACAGTCCCAGCGCGTGAGCGGCGGACTGCACACGCTGGATCAGCTCCGCGCGCTGCTCCGCCACGCGGATCGGCGCGGTGCCCCCGGCGCCCGTGCGGCTCCCGACGGAGCCCTCGACGCTCAGCACCTCGCGCACGTCGGCCGTCAGGTGCGGCGAGACCGAGGCCAGCTGGGCGTCGGTGACCTCGTGCAGCTCGATGCCGCCCTCTTCGCACACCCGGACCAGGTGACCGGAGATCTCGTGCGCATCACGGAACGGCACGCCGTGCTTGACGAGCCACTCGGCGACGTCAGTCGCGAGCGAGAAGCCCTGCGGCGCGAGCTCGGCCATGCGCGCGGTGTGGAACCGCATGGTCGCGACCATCCCCGCGAACGCCGGCAAGAGCGTCTCGAGCGTGCGCACGGAGTCGAACACCGGCTCCTTGTCTTCTTGCAGATCGCGGTTGTACGCGAGGGGCAGCGCCTTGAGGGTCGCCAGCAGCCCCGTGAGGTTGCCGATGAGCCGCCCCGATTTGCCGCGTGCCAGCTCGGCGATGTCGGGGTTCTTCTTCTGCGGCATGATGCTCGACCCGGTCGAGTAGCCGTCGTCGAGCGTCACGAAGCCGAACTCCCGCGTGTTCCACACGATGATCTCTTCCGCGAACCGCGACACGTCGATGCCGATCATGGCGGCGATGAACGCGAACTCCGCCACCACATCGCGCGACGCGGTGCCGTCCAGCGAGTTCTCGGCCGGACGCGCGAGCCCGAGCTCGCGGGCCACGAGCTGCGGGTCGAGGCCGAGCGTCGATCCGGCGAGCGCGCCGCCGCCGTACGGCGACACCGACGCACGCGCCGACCAGTCCCGCAGACGTTCCAGATCGCGCACCAGCGGCCAGGCGTGAGCCTGCAGGTGGTGTGCGAGCAGCACGGGCTGCGCGTGCTGCAGATGCGTGCGGCCAGGCATGACCGCGTCGGCGTTGGACTCTGCCTGCGACACGAGGGCGTCGACCAGTCGCAGGATCTCGCGTGCGATCGTGCGCGAGTGGTCGAGCAGGTACATCCGCACGAGCGTCGCGATCTGGTCGTTGCGGCTGCGCCCTGCGCGCAGCTTGCCGCCGAGCTCGGGCCCGACGACGTCGATCAGCGCCCGTTCGAGCGCACCGTGGACGTCCTCGTCGGATGCCGCCGGCCTCAGCGTCCCGTCGGTCACACCTCGTGCGAGCTCGTCGAGGCCGTCGTGCATCGCACGCTCCTCGTCGGCCGTGAGGTATCCGGCCGCCGCGAGTGCCTTGGCGTGCGCGTGCGACCCGGCGATGTCGTACAGCGCGAGATCCCAGTCGAAGTGCGTCGAGCGGCTCAGCTCGGCCAGTTCGGGAGACGGGCCGGAGGCGAATCGACCGCCCCACAGCGATCCTTCGTTCGTGCCGTGCTGGGCCAGGCTGTCGCTCTCGTCGCTCACTCGAACAGCCTACCGAGGCGCGCAGAGCCGCGATCGCGGGTATCAGCGCCGAGGCGCGGCGTCTCCTGGATCTCGGAGGAGGTGCATCGTGACCAGACAGCGCCGCCAGGCGGTCGTCGTCATCCACGGCATGGGTGAGCAGCGGCCGGTCGAGACACTCAACGCGTTGAGCGAGGTGATCTGCCGCCAGGCGCCCTTCCATTCGCGGCCGGTGAAGTTCCGAGGCGACTTCGAGGGACGCCTGCACATCGTGGAAGCGCGTCGTGACGACGAAGCTGCGGATGAGCACCACGGCTTCGACGTGCAGACCGACATCTACGAGTACCACTGGGCCCACCTCATGCAGGGCAACCGCTTGGACGACCTGTGGCCGACGTTCCGGCGCATCATGCTGCCGGCGACGACGATCCCGCAGCTGCTGAGTGCCGTCGCGCTGCTGCTCGTCGTCGTCGGTGCAGCCGGGCTGCTGCTGTTCCCGCAGGAGTGGATGCCGGGATGGTCGCCGTGGGTGCTCGCCGCACTGGGGATCGCGGCGATGCTCGCCTTCTTCGTGACCCAGTTGCGGCGCGTGCCTCCGGGCCTGTGGGGGCTGTGGCTCGCCATCTGGCTCGCGACGTTCGCGCTCGCCTGGGGGTTCGTGTCGATCCCCGGGTTCTCGACCTGGTTCGGCGTGCCACCCTGGGCCCAGATCGCCGCGGGCAGCGTCTCGGCGCTCGTGATCGTGACGTATGCGATCAGCCGGCTGCTGCCCGGCTGGCTCGTGAAGTACCTCGTCGACGTCGTGCGCTACCTCGACACCTCGCCGCGGTCCTTCGCCGCCCGTCGCGAGATCCGCGCGGGCATCGTCGACCTGCTCCGCTCACTGCAGGACAGCGGCGACTACGACCGCATCGTGGTCACCGGCCACAGCCTCGGCTCGTACATCGCGTACGACGCGATCTCGTACTTGTGGGCGACGACCCGTCACGGCCAAGCCTCGCTCACGCCCGAGGACCTGGACGACCTCGAGGCTGCGGCATCCGCTCTCGCCGCCGACACGACCCGCTCTCCGGAGGACTATCGGCGCGCCCAACGGAAGCTGTGGCTGGCGATGCGGGCCAAAGGGCACCCCTGGCTCATCTCGGACTTCGTGAGCTTCGGCAGTCCCATGAACTTCGCCGACCAGATCTACACCAAGGACGCCGCGGAGTTCGAGGAGCGCAAGCGGCGGCGCGAGCTCCCGTCATGCCCGCCGCGGAGCGAGAAGGTCGACCCGCGGGATCAGAAGTGGCCGCTCGAGTACCGGCCCGACGCCAACGGGCACCCCGAGATCTTCTCGTACCTCACCCACGACAAGCGGCGGCGCGACGACGGCAGCGAGTACGAGTGGCACACCCGCAGGCTTCACGAAGCCGCCGCGTTCGCCCCGGTGCGCTGGACGAACATGTGGTACCCGGCGCGCCTGCACTTCTTCGGAGACTGGTTCGGCGGCGGACTGCGACGCCTGTACGGGCCCGGGATCGCCGACATCGCCCTGACCGGCGACGCGCCGAAGTCCCGCATCCCCGGCTACGCGCACGGCGTGTATGTGACGACGCGCGACTACTCCACCGACGGCGCGTTCGCCACGGAGTTCCGCCGGGCGCTCGACCTGGAGTCCGGAGCGTGGCTTCCCTGGCCCCGCGCGCAGAAGCCGGCCACGCCGAAGCCCAAGTCGAAGCCGAAGCCCGCGCCGACGGGCAACGGTCAGGCCCTCGCGCCCGCCACGGCGGATCAGAACTGACCGGATGCCGCCAGCCGCGGCCGCGTCACACGGCGGGCGATGCGATCGACGATCCACTCCATCGGGCCGCGGCCGACCAGCAGGGCCCACAGCGTCGCGAACGCGATCGTGCCGAGCGCGAGGGGCCACAGCGGAGCGAGTTCGCGGAACCCGCTCAGATCCCCCGTATCGCCGAGCACGACGGCGGCCACGAGGGCCCACACCAGGAGCTGCAGCGTGTAGGCGGTGAGCGGCATGCTGCCCACCGCCCGGAGCGGCAGCACGACCCAGCGCACCGCCGTGCGGCACAGCAGCAGGCACACGCCGAGCACCGCGAGCGCGAACCCGCCTGAGCCGATCACTTCGAGCAGCCCGCTCGAGTGCGCCCGGGCCGTCCAGACCGCTCCCCCGAACGTCGACGCCTCCGTCTCGGGATCGGCGCCGGTGGCGGCATCCGTCCCATACCCGGCGAGCGCGAGCGCACCACCGACCGCCACGAGCCACAGCTGCACGCTCAGCCGACCGATCCCGGCACGGGCGACCCCGAGCCCCGCGACGACGAACACGATCCACGTCGTGAACGGGTAGTGCCAGCCGAGGGCGGCCGAGAGCTCCGCACCGATCGGCGTCTCCCACAGGGGCAGCGCGTCGAGCAGCGCCTGGACGGCGGGCATCACGACCGCCAGCGCCGCGGCCAGCACCAGCAGCGGGCGTGCGGGAAGCGGGGTCAGCGGCACCGCGCACAGGAAGAGAAGCGCATAGGCGGGGAGGATCACGTACACCGGCACCCCGGTGAGGATCAGCAGTACGCCCAGCACCCAGAGCAGGCCCGCCCTCACCACGAGGCGCCACTGCGCCGTGCGCATCGCCTGGCCGACCAGAGGGGTGTCACCGCCCGTGACGAGACCGATCGAGACGCCCGCGAGCGTCGCGAACAGGATCGACGAACGCCCCTGGACGATCGCCGTCCAGGTGGCCGGCTCGGTCCACGCGAACGGGTCGGTGATCGACAACAGGTGTGCCGCGAACATGCCGAGCACGGCGAGTCCTCGGGCGAGATCCACACCGCCGATCCGCCCCGGTCCGTTCAGGCGGATCCAGCGGGTCGCGAACCCGGAACGCACCGCCCCGACCGAGCCGCGCATCGGGGGAGTCCGCTCTCAGTCCTGACGCAGCAGCCAGACCAGCAGCGCCTTCTGCGCGTGCAGGCGGTTCTCGGCCTCGTCCCAGACGACGGATTGCGGACCGTCGATGACCTCGGCGTCGACCTCGTAGCCGCGGTCGGCGGGCAGGCAGTGGATGAAGATCGCGTCCTGCTTCGCGAGCCCCATGGTCTCTTGCGTGACCTTGTAGCCGCCGAGGTCGCGAAGCCGCTCCAGCTTCTCCTCCTCTTTGCCCATCGACACCCAGGTGTCGGTGACGACGACGTCGGCGCCCGCCGCCGCCTCGTTCGGGTCGGTGTAGAGGGTGACCGAGCCGCCGGTCTCGGCGGCACGACGGTCGGCATCGGCGATCACGTCGTCGCGCGGGGCGTACGACTCGGGCGAGGCGACGCGCACGTGCATGCCTGCCGTGACACCCGCCAGCACGTAGGAGTGCGCCATGTTCGACTTGCCGTCGCCGAAGAACGCGAGCGTCAGGCCCGCGAGGTCGCCCTTGTGCTCCTTGATCGTGAGGAGGTCGGCCAGCAGCTGGCAGGGATGGAAGTCGTCGCTCAGCGCGTTGACGACCGGCACGCGCGTTCCGGCGGCCATCTGCTCCAGCCCCGCCTGCGCGTAGGTGCGCCACACGATGGCGGCGACCTGGCGCTCCAGGACGCGGGCCGTGTCGGACGGCGTCTCTTTGCCGCCGAGCTGGCTGTTCGCGGTCGAGATGATGAGCGGCGATCCGCCGAGATCGGCGATCCCGACGGCGAACGACACCCGGGTGCGCGTCGACGACTTGTCGAAGATCACCGCGACCGTCTGCGGGCCGGCCAGCGCCTTGTTGGCCCAGCGGTCCTTCTTGAGCTCGACGGCGAGGTCCAGGATCTCGGCCTGTTCGGCCTGCGTGAGGTCGTCGTCGCGGAGCAGGTGGCGGGTCATGCGGGGACCTCCGTCGTGGTCGGGAGCACCAGGGCGTCCTCGACGGTGCGCAGCGCCGCCGCGAACAGGGTGACGAACTCGTCGATCTCGACGTCGCCGATGGTGAGCGCGGGCACGAGCCGGATGGTCTCGTCGTTCGGGGCGTTGATGACCAGGCCGTGCTCCTGCGCGGCCGCGACGAGCGCCTTGGCGACGGGATGCCGCAGCCCCACGCCGATGAGAAGGCCCAAGCCGCGGCATCCGTCGATGAGCGGCGAGCCGATCCCCTCGATGGCGGCCCGCAGCTGGACGCCGCGATCGGCCGCGTTCTGGACGAGCCCGGCGCGCTCGATCTCGCCGAGGACGGCGTTCGCGACGGCGGTTCCGAGCGCGTTGCCGCCGAAGGTCGAGCCGTGCGTGCCCGGGTAGAACAGGTCGCTGGCGGTGCCGAAGGTGATCATCGCGCCGATCGGGAAGCCACCGCCGATGCCCTTGGCGACCGTGATGGCATCCGGGGTGATGCCCGCGTGCTGGAAGGCGAACCACTCCCCCGTGCGGCCGGCGCCTGTCTGGATCTCATCGATGATGAGCAGCGCACCGTGACGTTCGGTGATCTCTCGCGCCGCAGCGAGATACCCCTCGGGAAGCGGCAGCACGCCCGCCTCGCCCTTGACGGGCTCGACGAACAGCGCGGCGACGCGGTCGTCGATCGCCGCCTCGAGCGCCTCGACCGACGAGTCGATGAACTCGACGCCCGGCGTCATCGGGAGGAACGGCTCCTGCATGTAGGGCTTGCCGGTGAGCGCAAGCGTGCCCATCGTGCGGCCGTGGAACGCGTCCTTGAGCGCGAGGATGCGCGGCCGCTCCGATCCGCCGTGCAGGCGGGCGAGCTTGAACGCGGCCTCGTTCGCCTCGGCGCCGGAGTTGCCGAAGTACACGCGGCCCGCGTCGCCCGTGCCCGCCAGACGCTTGAGCGTCGAGGCCAGGGCGAGCTGCGGCGGCGTTGCGAAGTAGTTCGACACCTGCGTGAGGGTCGCCGCCTGCGTCGCCACCGCGTCGACGAACACCGGGTGCGCGTGGCCGAGCGAGTCGACCGCGATGCCGGCGAGGAAGTCCAGGTAGCGCTTGCCGTCGGCGTCCCACAGGTACGCGCCCTCGCCGCGCACGAACATCTGCATGCGAGCACCGAAGCTCTTCACGAGGTCGCGCGCCTCGTCGTCCTGCCACGTCATCCGAGCACCACCTCTGTTCCGATTCCCTTACTGGTGAAGATCTCCACGAGCACCGAGTGCGGCACCCGCCCGTCGATGATCGCGGCGGTCTCGACGCCGCCCTCGACGGCCTCGAGGCACGCCGACATCTTCGGGATCATGCCCGACTCGAGCTTCGGCAGCATCGCCCTCAGCTCGGTCGAGTTCAGATGCGACACGAGCGAGTCGCGGTTGGGCCAGTCGGCGTACAGCCCCGCGACGTCGGTCAGGACGACGAGCTTCGCGGCTCCCAGCGCGACGGCGAGGGCGGATGCCGCGGCATCCGCATTCACGTTGAGCGAGTGCCCCGGGTGATCGAGGTCGGGGGCGATGCTGGAGACCACCGGGATGCGCCCCGCCTCGATCTGGTCGAGCACCGGCTGCGGGTCGACCTCGACCACGTCGCCGACGCGGCCCAGGTCGTGCTCGACGCCTTCGATGACGACGCCGCGACGGCGACCGCCGAACAGTCCGGCATCCTCGCCGCTCAGCCCGGTCGCGACCGGTCCGTGCGCGTTGATCTTCGACACCAGCTGCGGGTTGATCTGGCCGGTCAGCACCATGCGGACCACCGAGATCGCCTCGGTCGAGGTGACGCGGTAGCCGCCCTTGAACTCGCTCGGGATCGCGAGGCGGTCGAGCATCGACGAGATCTGCGGGCCGCCGCCATGCACGACGACCGGCTTCACGCCGACGTAACGCAGGTAGGCGATGTCGGCCGCGAACGCGTCCTGAAGCTCTTCGGACACCATGGCGTTGCCGCCGTACTTGACGACCACGATCTGGTCGCGGAACCGCTTGAGCCACGGCAGCGACTCGATGAGGGTCACGGCCCGGGCGCTGGCCTCGCCGGGATCGGTGTCTTGCAGATCGCTCATGAGGAGTACGCGCTGTTCTCGTGGACGTAGTCGTGGGTCAGGTCGTTGGTGAGGATCGTCGCCGATGCCGCGCCGACCTTGAGGTCGATCACGAGATCAGTGGCCCGCGGGGTGAGGTCGACATCCTCGCGGGGCGCGTCGGGGCCGCCCTGCGAGCAGACCCGCACGCCGTTCATCCACACGTCGACGTCGTACGGGTCGAACGCGGCCTGCGTCGTGCCGATCGCCGCGAGCACCCGACCCCAGTTGGGGTCGTTGCCGAAGATCGCCGCTTTGAAGAGGTTGTTGCGGGCGACCGAGCGCCCCACCTCGACCGCGTCTTCTTCGGAGGTCGCGTTGATGACCTGGATCGTGATGTCGTGGCTCGCGCCCTCGGCGTCGCCCTGCAGCTGCTTCGCGAGGTCCTGGCTCACCTCGGCGAGCGCGGCCGCGAACGCGTCGGGGTCGGGGGTGACGCCACTCGCGCCGCTGACCATCAGGGTCACCTGATCGTTCGTCGACATGCAACCGTCGGAGTCGAGACGGTCGAACGTGCGTCCCGTCGCGTGCCGCAGCGCCGCGTCGGCCTGCTCAGCCGTGAGCACGGCGTCGGTCGTGATGACCACGAGCATCGTTGCGAGCCCGGGCGCCAGCATCCCGGCGCCCTTGGCCATGCCGCCGATCGTCCAGCCGTCACCGGCGAAGACAGACCGCTTCGGGCGCGAGTCGGTCGTCATGATGGCGAGGGATGCCGCCTCCCCGCCGTCGGCCGACAGCTCGGCGATGCCCTGCTCGGTGCCGGCGAGCACCTTGCTGCGGAACACCTCGTCGCCGCTGCCGATGAGGCCGGTCGAGCACACCAGCACGTCGCCGGCGCTCACGCCGAGCAGCTCCCCCGCCTTCTCGGCCGTCTGGTGGGTGGTCTGGAAGCCGAACGAGCCGGTGAAGCAGTTCGCCCCGCCGGAGTTCAGCACGATCGCCTCGACGACGCCGTCCTGGATCACCTGCTGCGACCAGATGATCGGGTTCGCCTTCGCCCGGTTGCTGGTGAACACGGCGGCGCCGACCTTGAGCGGGCCGCGGTTGACGACGACGGCGACATCGGGGTTGCCGGTCGACTTGAGTCCGACGGCGACCCCCGCCGCTTCGAACCCCTGGGCTGCGGTGACGCTCACGGCGCGACTCCGTTCACTGTGAGCGCGGTGCCCTCGGGCAGGCCCAGCGCGATGTTCATGGACTGCACGGCCGCGCCGGCCGTGCCCTTGACGAGGTTGTCGACAGCGGCGACGACGACGACACGGTTCGCCGCGCGGTCGATGGCGAGCCCCAGCAGCGCCGTGTTGGCGCCGAGCACGTCGGCGGTGCGGGGGAACTGGCCGGCCGGCAGCAGCTGCACGAACGTCTCGTCGCCGTACGCGGCCTCCCACGCGGCGCGGATCTCGGCGTCGCTCACGCCGGGGGCGATGGGCGCGGTGGACGTGGCGAGGATGCCCCGCGCCATCGGGACCAGCACCGGGGTGAACGAGATGCGGATGCCCTCGTCCGGCGCGGTCTCGCCCGCCGCGGTCGTGCCGCCCGCGCGAGCGGCGGCGAGCGCCTGGCGGATCTCGGGGATGTGCCGGTGCGTGCCGCCGACCGCGTACGGGTTGGCGGTGCCGAGGACCTCGCTCGCGAGGAGGTTCGTCTTGAGGCTCTTGCCGGCGCCCGACGGCCCCACGGCGAGCACGGTGACGATGTCGGACGCATCGATGACGCCGGCCGCGACACCCGGCGCGAGACTGAGGCTCACCGTCGACGCGTTGCAGCCGGGAGCGGCGATGCGGGAGGCGCCGATCAGGCGCTCGCGCTGCTTCGCCCCGGCGACCGGAAGCTCGGGGACGCCGTACACCCACGGCTCGTGGAAGTCTCCGCCGTAGAACGCGTCCCAGTCGGCGACGGACTCGAGGCGGTGGTCGGCACCCGCGTCGATGACGAGCGGCGTGTCGCTGAGCACGTCTGTGTACTGCCCCGACTGCCCGTGCGGCAGCGCCAGGAAGACGATGTCGTGGCCGGCGAGGACCTCGGGCGTCGTGTCCTGGAGGGTCAGGTGCGCGAGCGAGCGCAGGTGCGGCTGGTGCTGGATGAGCGGCTGTCCCGCGTTCGAATGCGCGGTCACGGTGCGGATCTCGACGTCGGGATGCGCGGCGAGGATCCGCAGGATCTCGCCGCCCGCATAGCCGGATGCGCCGCTGACGGCGACCGAATATGTCATGGATTCCACCTTAGAGTCTGGGTGCAGGGGCCGGAGACGGCGACGCCCGGACGCAGACGTCCATGACGGACGGCGTGCGGGGTCGCCTAGAGTCGGCGCAGACCCAGACGGCGTCGGCGCGCGGGAACGACGCTCGGAGCGAGCGTCTGCGGTCCCTGGAACGCCGAAGGCATGCGCCGACGATAACGGCCGGTGTGCGGCATCCGCAAATCGAGACCGGTCAGGCGCCCAGATCGCCGAGCAGCGTCAGCTCGTCTGCGCGGGTCAGCCCGGCGCGGCGCAGCCGGTCGAGCCCGCGCGATCGCTCATCGGCGAGCGTGCGCTCCAAAGTCTCGCGCAGCGGCCGCAGCACTCCCCCCGCCGCCCGGAACACGTCGTTGCGGTGCGTCATGAATCCCGGCATGTCGGCCGGCAGCCACAGCGGCAGCGAGCGCGGGCCCGACCAGTACGCCACGTCGTGATCGATGAGGAACCCGTCGGATGCCGCCACCGTCGAACCCGCGTGCCCGGCCGCTTCACGCGCCGCCTCCAGCGTCGCGGCGAGCGTGCCGACATCGCCGACGGCGTTGGCCGTACCGTGCCACTGCTCCGCGCCGACGCGGATGACGAACGCGGCGACGTCGTCGACGTCGATCACCTGTGCCTGGTGCCCGTCGGTCTCGGGCACCAGCACAGGCCCCCTGCCGGCGAGCGCGAACCGCGACACCCAGTAGCCGAAGCGGTCGGTCGGGTCGCCCGGTCCGACGATGAGTCCGGGACGCACGACGGCGGCGCGATCGCCGAGCGCGTCGCGCACCGCGTTCTCGGCCGTCACCTTGTCGCGGCCGTAGTCGGAGTCCTCCCCCGGCGCCGCCGGGCTCAGCAGCTCGGCCGTCTCGTCCTGGCCCGGGACGTCGGCGCGCGCGTACGCCGACACGCTGGAGACATACGTCCAGTGCCCGACGCCCGGTGCGAGGGCCGCGACCGCCGCGGCGACATGACGAGGATTCGACGACACGTCCACGACCTCGTCCCACTCACGGCCCGCCACCGCGGCATACGCGTCGGGGGCGTCGCGGTCGGCGACGACGAGCGCCGTGCCCTCAGGGGCGGGTCGGGCACCCCGGGCGAGGCACGTGACGGCGGCACCGGCATCCTGCCACTGCCGGGCGATGCGCCCGCTCAGCCAGCCCGTCCCGCCCAGGATCAGCACATCGGTCATGGCACCAGCAAACCAGTCCGGCGGCGCCGAGGGCAGGCGCTCCGCCGTCGGCGGAACAGGGCACCCGTCAACCGGGCCGTTGGACGGAGTAGATCGCCGCCGAGACGTCTTCGCCCGGGACGAGCTCCGTGAGGGTCAGCTCGCGAGGCGAGGAAAGCTCGCCGAAGAGCCGGCTGCCGCGACCGAGCAGCACCGGCACGATCATGAGGACGAGCTCGTCGACGAGATCCGCCTGCAGGAACTGCCGGGCGATGTCCGGGCTGCCCATGATCACGACGTCGCCCCCGCCTGCTGCCGCGTGGGCCAGCGCGTCCGCGTCACGCACCCCCGTCGTGACGAACGTGTAGACGGTGCCGTTGCGGGCGATCGGCGGACGAGGCTCGTGCGCCAGCACGAACACCGGGCTGTCGAACACGTGGTCGTCGCCCCACGGCTCCTGGCCCGCGAGCCAGGTGCGGTGACCGAAGACGATCGCGCCCGCCGATCGGAAGCGTTCGTGCTGGGCCGCGGCGGTACCGGGTGGCGCCGATCCGATGCCGCCGAGCCAGTGGTGCAGCCGGGAGAGGTCGTCACCGGGGCCGACGGCGAACCCGTCGACCGAGACCGTGCAGAAGATGAAGGTCGTCGCCATGTCTCGCACCGTACGCGCGCATCGGTCCAGTGGTATGGTCCGCTTGCATGGTGCAGCACTGGACCGCTTCTGATCTGCAGCTCGCTCTCGCCGCCGATCGCGGGCCGGAGCTGGGCGCCCGGCTGCAGGCAGCGTTCCGCGACGCCGTGCGCCGTGGGACCCTCCGGCCCGGTGATGCGCTTCCGTCGTCGCGCGCGCTGGCCGCGCACCTCGGCACCGCGCGGGGAACGATCGTGGGCGTGTACGAGCAGCTCGTCGCCGAGGGCTACTTCATCGCGCACGGCGGGAGCCGCACGCGGATCTCTCCGCACGTGGAGCCTGTGCGTCCGCTCCGGACAACGCCCGCGGCGACGACGTGTCGGTTCGACCTGCGCCCGGGAGTGCCGGACCTCCGCCGGTTCCCGGCGTCCGACTGGGCCTGGGCGTACGCGCAGGCTGCTCGCAGCCTGGGATCCGCCTCCCTCGACTACGACGACGGCAGAGGGCACTTCCCCGCCCGCGAGGTCCTCGCGGCGCACCTGCGGCGGGTGCGGGCCGCCGAGCTCGACACGGAGGGCGTGATCTTCGCCTCCGGCTTCGCACAGTGCGCGGCACTGGTCTTCGACGCCCTGGTGGCGCAAGGCGTGCGCCGTATCGCCGTCGAGGATCCCGGTGACCGCTCCGTCGACCGCGCGGTGGCGCGCAGCGGCGGCACCGTCCTCCCCGTCCCCGTCGACGACGACGGGCTGCGTGTCGACCTGCTCGCGACGACAGACGCCCAGGCGGTCGTGGTGACGCCCGCGCACCAGACCCCGACGGGCGCCGTGCTCTCGCCGGCGCGACGGGGCGACCTCCTGGCCTGGGCGGCGCGCACCGGCGGCTGGATCGTCGAGGACGACTACGACTCGGAGTTCCGCTACGACCGCCAGCCGGTCGGCTGCCTGCAAGGGCTGGCGCCGGACCGCGTGGTGCTCGTGGGGTCCGCCAGCAAGACGCACGCCCCGGCCGTGCGCCTGGGATGGATGGCCGTCCCGTCGGCCCTCGCCGACGACATCGCCCAGCGTCGTCTCGATGCCGACCGCGGCGGGTCAGCCCTGGGCCAGCTGGCGTTCGCCCGGCTGATCGAGTCGGGCCGCCACGACCGCCACGTGCGCACCATGCGCGGCGTCTACGCGACCCGGCGGAAGACCCTGGTCGACGCCCTCCGTGCGTGCCGGGCCCCGATGCGCCTCACGGGGATCTCGGCCGGGTTCCACGGCGTGCTCGCGCTCCCCGACGACGTGGACGTCGACGAGATCGTGCGTGATGCCGCGGCGCACTCCATCCGCCTCAGAGGCCTGGGCGCCTACGCCACGGGCCCAACGGGTCGCGGGTCCGCACTGGCGCTCGGTTTCGGCAACATCGACGACGAAGCCCTGGTCGAGGCGCTGCGCACCCTCGACCGGCTCATCGTCTCCCGGCTCGGAGGCCGGTCGATGCCGTGAACGTGCGCGGCGCGCGGGACGAGTCCGTCCCGCGCGCCGCGTCACATCGATGCGGGGGCTACTCGCGGATCGTCGCGCCGAAGCGCTCGGCCGCGACCGCGACGCCGGCGAGCTTCGCCTCGCTCGCCTCGGCGGCGGTGAGCGTGCGGTCGTCGGCGCGGAAGCGGAGTGCGAACGTCAGGCTCTTCGTCCCCTCGGGCACGCCCTGGCCGCGGTAGTCGTCGACGAGGCGCACGGACTCCAGCAGGTCGCCCGCGCCCTCCACGAGCGCTGCGCGCACGTCGGCGGCCGCCACATCGGCGGCGAGCACGAGCGAGACGTCCTGCGTGGCGGCCGGGAAGCCCGACAGCGATGCCGCGACGACCTTCTCCCCTGCGAGCGAGAGCACGAGGTCGAGATCCAGCTCGGCCACGATCACGCGACCGGGGAGATCGGATGCCTCGGCCACCGCCGGCAGCAGCTCGCCGACGTAGCCCACCTCGGTGCCCGCGACGCTCAGGACGCCCGTGCGACCCGGGTGCAGCGCGGCGCGCTCGCCCTGGGTCACATCGATCTGGACGCCCGCGGCCGAGGCGATCGTGCGGACCGCATCCAGCGCGTCGCCGAGCTCGGCGGCTACGGGCGCGACCCCCGGCTGCTTCGCGACCAGGTGGCCGGTCAGCAGCACGGCGACGTGCCGGTGCTGCGGCGGGATGGAGGCATCCAGCTCCGCCAGGGTGGCGGCATCCGGACGCACCGCCAGAGGCGGGACGAACGACGTGCCGTACTGCACGCCCGGCTTCGGCAGGAACACCAGGCCCGTCTCGAACAGCGACAGGTCGGTGAGGCCGCGCGACACGTTGCGGTGCGCGACCTGCAGAAGGCCGGGGATCAGCGTGCGGCGCAGGAACGGCGACTGCCCGTCGAGCGCGTTCGCGAGCCTGACGCTCGGCAGATGAGCGCCCGAAGCGGAGCCGTGCAGGTCGTTCTGCTCCTCGGTCGTGAAGCCGAACGACGGCGTCTCGACGTAGCCGGCGGCGGCGAGCGCGTTGGCGACCCGACGACGGCCGAGCTGGAGCGCCGTGAGCCCGCGGCCCGACGGGGGAAGCGGAAGATGCGACGGGATGCGGTCGTACCCCTCGATGCGGGCGACCTCTTCGGCCAGCGTCCACTTGTCGGTGAGGTCGGGACGCCAGGACGGCGGGATGACCTGCCAGCCCTCCTCGTCCTCGGCGCCCACCACGTCGCAGCCGATGAGGCGCAGGGCGCCCTCGATCTCGCCCGGCGTGTAGTCGACGCCGATGAGCCGCTGCACGAAGGTGGGCGGCAGGGCGATCCCCGGGATGAACACCTCGGCGAACAGCGCACCGCCGAGCTCTTCGTCACTCGTGCCGCCTGCGTACTCGACCATGAGGTCCGCCACACGGCGAGCGGCCACGAACGGCACGAGCGGATCCACGCCGCGCTCGAAGCGACGCGACGCCTCGCTCGGGAGCTTGTGGCGGCGGGCCGTGCGCGCGATCGACACGGTGTCGAACGTCGCCGCCTCGATGAGGACGTTGCGCGTGGTGTCGCTCATCTCGGTCGTGCCGCCGCCCATGACGCCGGCCAGACCGATCGGACCGGACTCGTCGGTGATGAGCAGATCCTCGGGGTCGAGCGTGCGGACCTTGCCGTCGAGCGTCTCGAGCTTCTCGCCGGCCGCAGCCCGGCGCACCGTGATGCCGCCCTGCAGCTTGTCGAGGTCGTAGCCGTGGATCGGCTGACCCAGCTCGAGCATCACGTAGTTCGTGATGTCGATGAGGATGCCGAGGCTGCGGATGCCCGCCAGCGACAGCCGCGCGATCATCCAGGCGGGCGTCGGCTTGGTCGGGTCGACGTCGCGCACCACGCGCGCCACGAACTCCGACGCGCCGACCCGGCCGCGGATGGGCGCCTGGTCGTCGACCGAGATCGGGAAGCCCGAACCCGGTGCGAGCTCCTCCCACGGGCGCTCGGCGGGATCGCGGAACGCGGCCCCCGTCGAGTGCGAGTACTCGCGGGCGACACCGCGGATCGACAGCGCGTAGCCGCGGTCGGGAGTCACGTTGATGTCGACCGCGACATCGTCGAGGCCGAGCAGCGCGATGGCGTCGGTGCCGACGGGAGCATCGATGCCGAGCTCGACGAGGCGCAGGATGCCGTTGTGCTCTTCGCCGAGACCGAGCTCGCGGGCCGAGGCGATCATGCCGTCGGAGACATGTCCGTACGTCTTGCGCGCGGCGATCGGGAACGGGCCGGGCAGCACCGCGCCCGGCAGCGTCACCACGACCTTGTCGCCGGCGAAGAAGTTGTGCGCACCGCACACGATCCCGTGCACGGCGTCACCGCCGTCGGCCGCGGTCTCGCCGTCAGGAGCGACGCGCACCTGGCACCAGCGGATCGTCTTGCCGTTGGACTGCGGCTCCTCGACGAACTCGAGCACCTCGCCCACGACGATGGGTCCCTGGAGGTCGAACCGGTGGACGTCCTCTTCTTCGAAGCCGACGCGCACGAGCGCCGCGAGGACGTCTTCGGGCGACGCGTCGGCGGGGACGTCGGCGTACTCACGAAGCCATGAGAGCGGGACGCGCATCAGACCACCATTCCGAACTGCTCGCTGAAACGGACATCACCCTCGGCCATGTCGCGCATGTCCTGGACGTCGCTGCGGAACATGAGCGTCCGCTCGATGCCCATGCCGAACGCGAAGCCCGAGTACTCCTCCGGATCGATCCCCGCCGCACGCAGCACGTTGGGGTTGATCATTCCGCAGCCGCCCCACTCGATCCAGCGCGCGCCGCCCTTGAAGGTCGGGTGCCACAGGTCGAGCTCGGCCGACGGCTCGGTGAAGGGGAAGAAGTTCGCGCGGAAGCGCGTCTTCGCCTCGGCGCCGAACAGGACCTTGGCGGCGTGGTCGAGCGTGCCCTTGAGGTGGGCCATCGTGATGCCCTTGTCGACGACGATGCCCTCGAACTGGGTGAACACCGGCAGGTGCGTCGCGTCGAACTCGTCGGTGCGGTACACGCGTCCCGGGCACAGCACGTACAGCGGCAGGTCGCGCTCGAGCATCGAGCGCACCTGGACGGGGCTTGTGTGCGTGCGCATGACGAGGTGGCGCTCCACCGGGTCGACGAAGAACGTGTCCTGCATCTGACGCGCCGGGTGATCGACGTCGAAGTTGAGCGCGTCGAAGTTGAACCACTCGTGCTCGAGCTCGGGCCCCTCGGCGATCTCCCACCCCATGCCGACGAAGATGTCGGCGATCTGCTCCTGCAGGAGAGAGATCGGATGCCGCGCCCCCACCCGCGCACGCGCGGCCAGCGCCGTGATGTCCACGCGTTCGGCCTCGAGCTTGGCGGCCGTCTCGGCGGCGGCGAGCTCGTCCTCCCGCGCCGCGAACGCCTGGTTGACGCGTCCGCGGGCCTGGCCGACGAGCTTGCCGAACTCGGCCTTCTTGTCGTTGGGCACGTCGCGCAGCCGCGCGTTGAGCTTCGCCAGCGGCGAGCCCTCGGCGGTGTGCGCGGACCGTGCGGCCTTCAATGCCGCCGTGTCGGCGGCGGCCGCGACGGCTGCCAGCGCGTCTGCGACGGCGGCATCCACCGCCTCGGGCGAGATCTCGGGTGTTTCGGGAGCGTCGGACACGAGAGAAGAGTCTACCGACGGCCGACTGGGCCACCGGCCGGCCGCATCGGGCGGGCCGGTGGCGCGTCAGAAGCCCTGGGCGTCGTACTTGCCCAGTCCGCGCTGTGCCGCGATCGTCTCGGTCGCGGTGGTCGGCTCGCCGCCGCCGCCGTCGTCGAGCGTGACGACCTTCGGCGAGCGACGGGTCCGCTTCTCGACGAGGTAGGCGACGTACGAGAGCGCGAGACACATCGCGACGTAGATCGATCCGCCGACGATCGCGGCGGGGATCAGCGGCGAGTGGTAGACGGCGTTCGAGCCGAGGAGCTTGATGACGTACAGCAGCTCGTGGTACGTGATGATGAAGCCGAGCGCCGTGTCCTTCAGGGTGACGACGAGCTGCGCGATGATCACCGGGAGCATGGCACGGATCGCCTGCGGCAGCAGGATGAGCTGCATGACGCCGGCCTTGCGCAGGCCGATCGCGTAGCCCGCCTCGCTCTGGCCGCGCGGGAGCGACTCCACGCCGGCCCGGATGACCTCGGCGAGGACGGAGCCGTTGTAGGCGATGAGCGCGATCACCACGGCCCAGTACGGCGACATCTTGATGCCGACGACGGGCAGGCCGTAGTAGAGCAGCATCATGAAGATGAGGACCGGGATGGCGCGCAGGATCTCGACGATCCAGCCGACCGGGATGCGCAGCCACGCATGCTCCGACATGCGGCCGAGCGCGAGCACGAAGCCGAGGATCACCGCACCGACGGCGGCGACGGCGAAGGCCGACAGCGTGTTGAGCACGCCTTCGCCGATGAGCACCCAGATCTGCGTGTAGCCGAAGATCGTCCACTTCTCCGGGCTGAACTGGCCCGTGGCGGCGAACCGCCAGATCACCCAGGCGAACAGTGCGAGGACGACCAGGATCGTGACCACGCCCAGGATCCGGTTGCGGACGACCGCCCGAGGACCGGGAACGTCATAGAGCACAGAGCCGCTCATCGCGCGATCCTCCATTTGCGCTCGAGGATCCGTTGCAGCCACGCGAGCAGCAGCACGAGGACCACGAAGATCACCATCACCCAGAGCAGGACGACGAGCTGGTTCTCACCCTGTTCGCTGAGCCACGACCTGACAGAGCCGAGGTTGAGGACCGAGAATCCCGCGGCGACGGTGGTGTTCTTCAGCAGCGCGATGAACACGCTCATCATGGGCGGGATGACCGATCTCGTCGCCTGCGGCAGGATCACGAACGACATCACCTGCCCGAAGCTGAGGCCGAGCGCGCGCGCCGCCTCCGCCTGTCCGACAGGAACCGTGTTGACGCCCGATCGGATCGTCTCGGCGACGTACGTGGCGGTGTAGATGCCCAGCGCGATCATCGGCAGGATGATCGGGTCGATGCGCTGGCGCAGCAGGATCGGGACGCAGAACGCGAAGAAGAACATCACCAGCGTGAGCGGGGTGTTGCGGATCCAGTTGACGTAGACCGCACCCACGGCGCGCGCGACAGGGATGGGTGACACCCTCATCGCGCCCACGATGAAACCGAGGACGAGGGCGATCAGCCCACCCCCGAAGAACAGCACGAGCGTGCCGCCGATGGCCGCGCCCCAGAGGTCGAGATGATCGGTGATGACGCCCACGTGGCTCCTTCCGCTCCTGCTGGAGGCGGTGGCGGCGCCCTCGCGCCGCCACCGCCGGATGATCAGTCGACCGGGTCGACCTCAGGCTGCTCGGCCTTCACGCCGGAGGCCCCGAGGTTGTTGTCGAAGATCTGCTGCCAGACGTCGTTGCCGTCGGTGAACATCGTGTTGATGAACTCCTGCAGCGCCGTGTCGCCCTTGGCGATGCCGACGCCGTAGCGCTCCTCGCTGAAGACGTCTCCGACGACCTTGAGGTTGTCGGGGTCCTGCGCGGCATAGCCGATGAGGATCGCCTCGTCGGTCGTGACCGCGTCGACCTGGCCGTTCTTCAGGTCCTCGACGCAGGCCGAGTACGTGTCGTACTCCTTGGTCTGGGCGGTGCCGAGGTCCTTGATGCGCTGGATCGACGTCGAACCCGTTGCGGAGCACACCGTCATGTCGGCGGTCAGCGAGTCGGGCCCGTCGATCGTGTCGTTGTCGGCCGCGACGAGCAGGCCCTGACCCGTGATGAAGTACGGGCCGGCGAACGAGATCTGCTCCTTGCGCTTGTCGGTGATCGAGTACGTGCCGACGTAGTAGTCGATGTCGCCGTTCACGATCGCCTGCTCGCGGTTCGCCGACGGGATCGCGGTGAACTCGATCTTGTCCTCGTCGTAGCCGAGGGATGCCGCGATCCACCGGGCGATGTCGATGTCGAAGCCGGTGCGCTCGTTGCTCACCGGATCGAGGTAGCCGAGACCGGGCTGGTCCTCCTTGACCCCGACCTTGACCTTTCCGCGCTCGGTGATCGCGTCGAACGTGGGGCTGCCCTCGATCTTCACGTCCTTCGCGACGGTCCACGGGGTGCTCGACGTCTCTTCGTCGCCGCCGCCGTTCGTCGCCCCCGGCTCCGCGCCGGGCGTTCCGCTGTTGCACGCCGTCAGGGCGAGGGCTGCGATCGCGATTCCCGCGAGAGCCCCGCCGATCCTCAGTGTGCGCATGTGATCCTCCAAGTCGGTTCCGTGTGTTCTTTCATTCGCCGCGCCGGTGCGGGCGCGGACGTCAATGGGTGAGCAGCTTGGACAGGAAGTCCTTCGCCCTGTTGCTCTGAGGGTTCGTGAAGAACTCCTCGGGCGTCGCCTGCTCGACGATCTGCCCGTCGGCCATGAACACGACGCGGTCGGCGGCCTTGCGCGCGAACCCCATCTCGTGGGTGACGACGATCATCGTCATGCCGTCCTGGGCGAGGCCGACCATGACGTCGAGCACCTCGTTGATCATCTCGGGGTCGAGCGCACTGGTCGGCTCGTCGAACAGCATGACCTTCGGCTGCATCGCCAGTGCGCGGGCGATCGCGACGCGCTGCTGCTGGCCGCCCGAGAGCTGGGCGGGGAGCTTGGATGCCTGGTGCCCGACCCCGACGCGGTCGAGCAGCTGCTTCGCCAGGGACTCGGCGTCGGCCTTCTTCATCTTCTTGACCTTGATGGGCCCGAGCGTGACGTTCTCGAGGATCGTCAGGTGCGAGAAGAGGTTGAAGGACTGGAACACCATGCCGACGTCGGCCCGGAGCCCCGCGAGGCCCTTGCCCTCTTTCGGCAGTTCCTTGCCGTCGATCGTGATCGTGCCGCTCGTGATGGTCTCGAGCCGGTTGATGGTGCGGCACAGCGTCGACTTGCCCGAGCCCGATGGTCCGATGACCACGACCACCTCGCCGCGGTTCACGGTCAGATCGATGTCTTTCAGGGCTTGGAAGTCGCCGTAGTGCTTCTGGACATCCTTGATCTCAACAAGCGGATCCCCGCGCCGTACCGAGATGTTGCTGGTCGGCGGCGCACTGTCGTCGGGCGTCATATCGCCACCCTAGGGCCGGTTTCCGACACTGTGCCAGAGCCTGGCGCGCGTCTTAACCGTGTTGTAACAGGAGCGCGACCGGCCTCACTCGGCCGCGCGCTGCGCGAACGCCGTCTCGTACAGGCACACGCTCGCGGCCGTCGCCAGATTGAGCGATTCGGCCGCGCCGTAGATCGGAAGGCGCAGAGACAGGTCGGCCAGCGCCAGCGCCTCCTCCTCGAGCCCTCGGGCCTCGTTGCCGAACAGCCATGCCGTCGGCTGAGCAAGCAGGTCGCGCGAGGCGACGAAGTCGCCGCCGCCCACATCGGCCGCGATCACCTGCACGCCGGCCGCACGGGCCTTGTCGACCACGGTCGCAAGGTCCACCCCCACCGCCACCGGCACGTGGAACAGCGACCCCGTCGTCGCACGCACGACCTTGGGGTTGTAGGGGTCGACCGTCCGGCCGGTCAGGATGACGGCATCCGCCCCCGCCGCGTCCGCGGCACGGATGATCGTGCCGAGATTGCCGGGGTCGCGCACCTCTTCGCAGATCGCGACGAGGCGCGGGGATGCCGCGAACACCTCGCGCAGCGACGTCGGAGACTGCCGAGCCACCGCCACGATCCCCTGCGGGGTAACGGTGTCGGCCATCGCGTCGAGCACGGCCTCGGTCGTGTACACGATCTCGAGCCCGGCATCCTTCGCGGCGTCACGCACGTCGGTGTGCTTGTCCATGGCGGTCGGCGTCGCGAAGATCTCGACCAGTGTCTCGGGCTTGTAGGCGAGCGCCTCGCGCGCCGCTTGCGGGCCCTCCAGCAGGAACAGCCCGGTCTCTTGACGGGCGCTGCGCTTCGTCAGCTTCGCGACGGCGCGGACACGCGGAGAGCGGGGGTTCTCGAGCACGGCATCAGTCTAGGGACAAGAAAGGGGCGCCCTCCGTGCGGAGGACGCCCCGTTTCCGAGTGGATGCCGGTGTCAGGCGCTCTTGGGAGCGTTGACGTTCTCGGGCAGAGCCTTCTTGGCCGTCTCGACGAGCGACGCGAACGTCTTGGGCTCGTTCACCGCGAGCTCGGCGAGCATGCGGCGGTCGACCTGGACACCCGCGAGGCCGAGGCCCTGGATGAAGCGGTTGTACGTGATGCCGTTCTGGCGGGCAGCGGCGTTGATGCGCTGGATCCACAGACGACGGAAGTCGCCCTTGCGCTTGCGACGGTCGCGGTACGCGTAGACGAGCGAGTGGGTGACCTGCTCCTTCGCCTTGCGGTACAGACGCGAACGCTGACCACGGTAACCCGAGGCGCGCTCGAGGATGACGCGACGCTTCTTGTGGGCGTTGACGGCCCGCTTGACTCTAGCCATTTCGTTGTATTCCTATTCCTGCGTCGGCGCGCTCAGCGACCGAGGAGCTTCTTGGCGACCTTGGCGTCACCGGGAGCGAGGACCTGCTCCTGCGACAGACGGCGGGTGCGGCGGCTGGACTTGCCCTCGAAGTTGTGGCGAAGGTTCGCCTGCTGCTTCATGAGCTTTCCGCTGCCGGTGACCTTGAAGCGCTTCTTGGCGCCCGAGTGGGTCTTCTGCTTCGGCATCTCTTCTTCCTTCGTTTCCATCCCGCGCAGGCGGGAGTCGGTATCCCGCGGTGCGGGAGTCAGTGGGGGCCTATTCGGCCGGGGCTGCCTCGGCTTCGGAGGCCGGGATCTCGGAGGCCGGTGCGGCGCCGTTGCGGGCGGACCGTGCGGCCTCCTTGTTCGCGGCGCGCTGAGCGTTCTGCTCGGTCTTCACCTCGGACTTGTTCTTGTGCGGTGCGATGACCATCACCATGTTGCGTCCGTCGATCGTGGGGTTGGACTCCACGGTGCCGAACTCGGCCACGTCCTCGGCGAACTTGCGGAGCAGGCGCACACCCTGCTCGGGACGCGACTGCTCGCGGCCGCGGAACAGGATCATGGCCTTCACCTTGTCGCCGGACTGGAGGAAGCCCTCGGCGCGCTTGAGCTTGGTGATGTAGTCGTGAGCCTCGATCTTCAGACGGAACCGCACCTCTTTGAGGACGGTGTTCGCCTGGTTGCGACGCGCTTCCTTGGCCTTCTGCGCAGCCTCGTACTTGAACTTGCCGTAGTCCATGATCTTGACCACGGGGGGCTTCGAGTTGGGGGCCACCTCGACGAGATCGAGGTCGGCTTCCTGAGCCAGGCGCAGCGCCACCTCGATGCGGACGACGCCGACCTGCTCTCCGTTCGGGCCGACGAGGCGTACCTCGGGCACCCGGATGCGGTCGTTGGTGCGGGGATCGCTGATGCGGAACTCCTTCATGCGGATGGTTTCGCGGAAAGAGTCACGCATTCCACCCGGCACGACGCGAGCGCCGGCTCTCGCACCCTGAACTACCCCTTCCGCGAGCGGTCGGGGCGGAGTGCATGACCCGGTAGCCTGGAACGGCAAGCGCGGGTGGGATGTGATCCACTTTCCGATCCGGTGCAGAACGCACCGGAGACCGCAGCAGTCTATCAGAGAGAACGGCGTGGACACGATTCGAGACCAGGACGGCGACCGGACGAGCGCGGCGGCGGTGGATGCCGAACGTCAGGCCCGCTGGGAGGAGCAGGAGCGAGCGGCCTCGTCCGCCTCGCGCGACATCGCCGACGTGCCGGCCGTCGAGGTCATCACCACGGCCGCCGTGCACCTCATGAGCGCGGCCGCCGTGAAGGTCGGACTCGCCGACGATCCGGAGACGCAGACCGACCTCGACGAGGCGCGCAAGCTCATCAATGCCCTGGCGGGGCTCATCACCGCCGGGGCGCCCGAGATCAGCGACATGCACGCGCGCTCGCTGCGCGACGGTCTGCGCTCGCTGCAGCTGGCGTTCCGTGAGGCCTCCGTCATCCCCGACCCGATCGGCAAGGGCCCCGGCGAGAAGTGGACCGGCCCGGTCACCTGACCCGGCCGGCCCTCTCCGTCACACCCGCGTGAGGGCGGAGGCGGCCGCCGCGAGCGTGCGCTCGACCTGCGCCTCGTCGGTCGCCCAGTTGCTGACCGAGAAGCGCAGCACCGAGCGCCCTCGCCACTGCGACGACGACGCGAATGCGACGCCGTCCGCCCGCAGCGCATCGGCCCATGCGTCGGTCGCCGCGTCGTCGGCGCGGGCCACGCACACCTGCGTGAACACCACCTCGCCCAGCACCTCGACGCCGTCGAGCCCGGAGAGGCCGCCCGCGAGGGCGGTGGCGGCATCCATCAGCCGTTCGACGAGCGCAGCCACGCCGGACCGGCCCATCGCCCGCAGTGCCGCGTACGTCGGCACACCGCGCGCCCGCCGCGACAGCTCGGGCACACGATCGTGCGGATCGGCGTGGTCCGTGCTGGCGGTGCGGCTGAGGTAGGTGGCCGTCATGCCCATCGCGGCGCGCAGCGCCGCCGGGTCGGCGACGATCGCGATGCCGCAGTCGTAGGGCACGCTGAGCGTCTTGTGGGCATCGGTGGCCCACGAATCGGCCCGTTCGACGTGCGCGACCAGCGGCCGGGAACGAGGGGATGCCGCGGCCCACAGCCCGAACGCGCCGTCGACGTGCACCCACGCACCGGCGAGGTGCGCGGCGTCGACGGCGGGCCCGAACTCGTCGAAAGCGCCGGAATGGAGGTTCCCGGCCTGCAGCACGACGATCGTGGGCCCGTGGTCGCGCGCCAGCTCCCTCTCCAGCGCGGCGACGTCGATGCGGCCCTGATCGTCGGCGGGCACGACGACGGGTGCACCGAGACCGAGCATGCGGACCGCGTGGTCGACGGTGTCGTGGCGCTCCTCGCCGACGATGACGCGAACCCGCGGGCCGCCCGCGAGCCCCTGGATCGAGGCGTCCCACCCGACGTCGCGCAGCACGGAGTCGCGTGCGGCCGCCAGACACGTGAAGTTCGCCACCGTCGCACCGGTCACGAACCCCACGTCGGAGCCGGCCGGCAGCCCGAGCAGGTCGAGGATCCACTCCCCCGCCAGCTCTTCGGCGGCGACGACTCCCGGCGTGACGGCGCGCAGTGCCGTGTTCTGGTCCCACGCCGAGACGAGCCAGTCGGCCGCGAGCGCGGCCGGCTGCGTGCCACCGATGACCCAGCCGTAGAACCGCGGACTCGGCATCCCCATGAGACCCGGCTCGACGGCTGCCGCGAGCTCACGGACCACCGTCTCGGCATCGGTAGCGCCGTCGGCGAGTTCGCGGCCGAGCGTGTCCTTCACGTCCTCGATGCCCGCTCTGGGCGGGATGGGACGCTCGTCGAGCGTGGTGAGCCAGGACCGGGCGGAGTCCGCCGCGGCGTCGAGCGCGCGCGCGAACGCGTCGGAATCGGGGTGCATCGGTGCGACCTCCCTGCGACGCCTGCCGTCGCGAGACAGGAGGACTCTATGCCCGCGGGGCCCCGTCTGTCTCGGGCTCTCGCGGCGTCAGGCGCGGACGAGCTTGACCGTGAGCGAGTCGACGAGCACTGCGATCCGGTCGTCGGCCGCCCAGCGCTTGGCCAGGCGCGCGAGCACCGCATCCAGCTCGTCCTTCTCCAGGCCCTCCATCAGCTGGAGGCGCACCACGAGCTCGGGGCCGCGCAGACGTGCCTCGGGGTCCCCCGCCTCGACGACGAGGTCGATGACCGCCAGCTCGCCGCCGATGCTGCCGTGCAGTCCCGCGACCACCTCGGGCGAGACGAAGCTCGGCTCCCACGCCGCGCCCTGACCGATCGCCCAGACGGCGGGGCGCCGGATCACGAACTCGGTCTCGGAGCCCGGGTCGACCACGATCAGGTCGGTGTCGTCGGCGGCCGCCGCGAGCGCGGTCCGGACGCCGTCTGCCGGGACCGGCCGGGCTGCGGCATCCCATCGCCGCATCGTGTCGACCGACGTGAAGACCGGCAGCACGCGGCGACCGTCGGGGGCTGCGACCGTGACGATCGACAGCTCCTGCGTCTTGTCGACCTCCAGGCCGTGCGGGCCGACGCCGTGGTCGCCCTTGTCGGCGATGAGCGGGATCAGCAGGCGGGCCGACCGGTACGCGTCGACGACCTCGCGCTGCGAGCCCGCGCCGGCGCGGAACGCCGTGAGCGCGGCGAGCAGGCCGGGATCGGCGGAGCCGTCGTCGGCCGCGTGCGGATTGCTGTGGAAGCTGCGCCCCTCCCAGGGGACGCCGGCGGAGTCGGCGCCGTGGTGGTGGGCGCCGGCGCCCGGCTCAGTGTCCGGCGACATCCAGCGCCTCGGCGAGCGTGAACGCCCCCGCGTAGAGCGCCTTGCCCACGATCGCACCTTCGACGCCCAGCGGCACCAGGTCGCGCAGCGCCGCGATGTCGTCGAGGCTCGACACGCCGCCCGACGCCACGATCGGCTTCGGTGTGCGCGTCGTCAGCTCACGCAGCAGCTCGAGGTTCGGGCCCTTGAGCGTGCCGTCCTTGGTCACGTCGGTGACGACGTAGCGGCTGCAGCCCGCGGCCTCCAGGCGGTCGAGGACCGTCCACAGGTCGCCGCCCTCGCGCGTCCAGCCGCGCGCGGCCAGGGTCGTGCCCCGCACGTCGAGGCCGACGGCGATCGCGTCGCCGTACCGGCTGATGACGTCGGCCGCCCACTCCGGGTTCTCCAGCGCGGCGGTGCCGAGGTTGATGCGGGACGCCCCGCTCTCGAGCGCGGCCTCCAGCGTGCGGTCGTCGCGGATGCCGCCCGACAGCTCGACCTGGACGCCCTTGACCTGCTTGATCACCCGACGCAGCACGCCGGCGTTGCTGCCGCGGCCGAAGGCGGCATCGAGGTCGACCAGGTGGATCCATTCGGCACCCTGGCGCGCGAAGTCCAGTGCGGCGTCGACCGGGTCGCCGTAGCTCGTCTCGGTGCCCGCCTCGCCCTGGGTGAGGCGGACCGCCTTGCCGTCCGCCACGTCGACGGCGGGCAGGAGGACGAGTTTGGGTGTGGACGCGAAATCGTTCATGTTTTCCTGGCTGATCGAAGTCTTCTACGTGCGGACAGGGTCACGCGCGACGAGCGCCGGCGCGGACGGGCACGAGTTCAGAGGGTAGCCGCGCCGAGGCCGTCGATCCAATTCCCCAGAAGCCGGATGCCGGCATCCCCCGACTTCTCGGGGTGGAACTGGGTGGCCGACAGCGGACCGTTCTCGACGGCGGCGAGGAACGGCGCACCGTAGTCGCACCACGTCAGGATCGGCTGCGGGAACGGCGGCTGCACGTCGAGCAGCCACTTCTGCGCACCGAACGAGTGCACGAAGTAGAACCGTTCGTCCTCGATGCCGCGGAAGAGCCGCGAGCCCTCCCCCGCCTGGACGGTGTTCCAGCCCATGTGCGGCAGCACGGGCGCATCCAGCTCCGTCACGACGCCCGGCCACTCCCCGAGGCCCTCGGTGTCGACGGAGCGCTCGACGCCGCGTTCGAAGAAGATCTGCATGCCGACGCACACGCCGAGCACGGCACGCCCGCCCGCGAGGCGCCGCTCGATGAGCTCGTCGCCGCGGCTCGCCCGGAGCGCCTCGGCGACCGCGCGGAACGCGCCGACGCCCGGCACGAAGAGGCCGTCGGCATCCATCACGAGACCTCGGTCGGAGGTGAGCCGCGCGTCGGCACCCGCCGCGATGAGCGCCTTCACGGCGGAGTGCACGTTGCCCGACCCGTAGTCGAGCACCGCGACGACGGGCTTCTCACCGGCGGCGTCGGTCACAGCGCGCCCTTCGTGCTCGGGATGCCGTCGACCAGCGGATCGAGCGCCTTGGCCTGACGGAACGCGCGCGCGAACGCCTTGTACTCGGCCTCGGCGATGTGGTGCGGGTCGCGACCGGCCAGCACGTTCACGTGGACGGTGAGGGCGGCGTTGAACGAGATCGCCTCGAACGTGTGCCGCACGAGCGAACCGGTGAAGTGCCCGCCGATGAGGTGGTGCTCGAACCCGGCAGGCTCGCCCGTGTGCACCAGGTAGGGACGACCGCTGATGTCGACGACGGCCTGGGCGAGCGCCTCATCGAGCGGCACCAGGGCGTCGCCGTAGCGCGAGATGCCCGACTTGTCGCCGAGGGCCTCTCGGATGGCCTGACCGAGCACGATCGAGATGTCTTCGACGGTGTGGTGCGCATCGATGTCGGTGTCGCCGGACGCGCGCACCGTGAGATCCGTCAGCGAGTGCTTGGCGAACGCCGTCAGCATGTGGTCGAAGAAGGGCACCGTCGAGTCGATGCGGCTGCGGCCGGAACCGTCGAGATCGAGCTCCAGCTCGACAGTCGACTCGCTGGTCGCGCGCCGGAGAGAGGCGGTGCGGGGTGCGGCGCTCATGCGGCCGATCCTACCGAGGCCAGGGCGTCGAGGAACGCCGTCGTCTCGTCGGCCGTTCCCGCCGTGACGCGCAGGTGGTGCGGGATCCCGACGTCGCGGATCAGCACGCCCTGGTCGTAGAGCGCCCGCCACGTCGTCGCCGGGTCGTCGACACCGCCGAACAGCACGAAGTTCGTCCACGACTCGTGCGCCGTGAAGCCGAGCGCCTCGACGGTCGCCGAGATGCGGCTCCGCTGCGCCACGATCTCGTCCACCATGCCGAGCATGACGGGCGCGTGCCGCAGGGCGGCGCTCGCTGCGGCCTGGGTCAGGGCGCTCAAGTGGTAGGGCAGGCGGACGAGGCGCAGCGCGTCGATGAGAGCCGGATCCGCGGCGAGGTAGCCGACACGCGCGCCGGCGAAGGCGAACGCCTTGCTCATCGTGCGCGACACGGCGAGACGCTCGCGCCCCGGCAGCAGCGTCAGAGCGGAGCGGGCGTCGGCCGGGGCGAACTCGAAGTACGCCTCGTCGACGACGACGATGCCGTCCGTCGCGTCGTACACGGCCTCGATGACGTCCAGTCCGAGCGGGGTGCCGGTGGGGTTGTTCGGCGCGCACAGGAAGACGACGTCCGGTGCGGCGTCCGCGACCTGCCCGGCCGCGTCGGAGGCGCTCAGCGAGTAGTCGTCCGCCCGCGTGCCCGCCACCCACTGGGCCCCGGTGCCGCGCGTGAGGAGCGGATACATCGAATAGGTCGGCGAGAAGCCGAACGCCGTCCTGCCCGGACCGGCGAAAGCCTGCAGGATGTGCTGCAGGACCTCGTTGGACCCGTTGGCCGCCCACAGCTGGTCGCGCGTCAGGCCGTGGCCGAGATAGTCGGCGAAGCCCTCCCGAAGCGCGGTGAACTCGCGGTCGGGGTATCGATTGACGTCACGCAGCGCGCGGGCGATCGAATCGAGGATGTCGTCCGCCACGTCCTGCGGAACGGGATGGGTGTTCTCGTTGACGTTCAGGGCGACGGGCAGAGCTGCCTGCGGTGCGCCGTAGGGCGTCTGGCCGCGAAGGTCGGCGCGTAAAGGGAGGTCTTCGAGACGTGCACTCACCCCTCCCATGGTAGAGCGGTGCAGCGCAGTGGTTCCCCCGCGTGACACAGCGACGCGGGGTCAGCGTCCTTCGGTGAACTCGGTGGGGATCGCCAACTGCTGGCCAACCTGGACCGAGACGCCGTTCAGGGCGTTCAACCGCGCGATCTGATCGACGACATCGCGCGGGTCGTGCCCGGGGGCCACCTCTTCTGCGATGGACCACAGCGTGTCGCCCGACGAGACCACGACGGATTCGAACGAGTCGGCGGGCGCGCCGCCCTCGAGCGAAGCGAGTGCGGCGCCGCCGCCGAGCGCCAGGGCGGACGTCAGGGCGATCAGTGCGGGCAGAGCGGCGAGCAGCGCCAGCACGCGGCGGCCGCGCACCGTCAACCGCAAGCGCGTCGTGCGGACCGGTGTCGCCACGGACGTCGGAAAGCTGATCGCGGTCATGCTCTACTCCTCCTGCTGGGGAGAGATTCGCATTCCCGGCTCGGCCGGGAGCAGGGAATGCGAACCTCTTTTCCGAAGCTATCTTCGATTCTCAACGATGTCAACAGTCGAATCCGATGCTGATCCCTCGAACGCGACACGCGGCCGGGTTGTTCCCTTCTCCGCGCGGATCCGGATACGGTTTCGATACGAGAACCCCACCACGGGCCTCCGACATTCGAAGAAACAGCGCTCGACGACGCAGCGCAGGACGGAGCCGGACATGAGCGACGCGGCCGGGCGCGACAAGCCCCAGACCCGACGGCGCAAGAGCCTCAGCGACAAGCAGCTCGCCATCCTCGAGGTGATCCAGCGGTCGATCGCTCGTCACGGCTACCCGCCGAGCATGCGCGAGATCGGCGACGCCGTCGGCCTGAAGTCGCTGTCCAGCGTCACGCACCAACTCAACCAGCTCGAGCTGAGCGGCTACCTGCGCCGCGACGCCGGCAAGACCCGCGCGATGGAGGTGCTGATCGATCTCCCCGGCGCCTCCACCGAGAACCCCGCGGACACGGCGCCGGCGGTGGGCGACGCCGCGCTCGTCCCCCTCGTCGGCCGCATCGCCGCCGGCGTGCCGATCACTGCCGAGCAGCAGGTGGAGGAGATCTTCCCGCTCCCCCGGCAGCTCGTCGGCAAGGGTGATCTGTTCATGCTGAAGGTGTCGGGCGAGTCCATGATCGACGCCGCCATCTGCGACGGCGACTGGGTCGTCGTCCGCTCGCAGGCCACGGCCGAAAACGGCGACATCGTGGCCGCGATGCTCGACGGCGAGGCGACCGTCAAGACGTTCCGCCAGCGCGACGGCCACACGTGGCTGCTGCCGCGCAACTCCGCGTTCGAGCCGATCCTCGGCGACGAGGCCGTCGTCCTCGGCAAGGTCGTCGCGGTCCTGCGGGCGGTCTGAGCCTGCTGCGCGCCCGTGCGCGGTCGGCAGAGCCTGCGCCCGGCCGTTCGGCCGCAGGCGGAGCGGCATGTGGCGGGATGTCGCCCCAGGCGCTATAAGGGGGGAATGACCGCCGATGCGACCACCGCCGCCGACGACGCCGACGCCCTCCGCGCGAGGCTCGATGCCGTCGAAGCAGAGAACGCCCGACTGCGATCCATTGTCGTCGAGGATGCCGAGGCGGCGTCGGACCAGCGGCTGGAAGGCTCCCGCTGGCGGGCCTTCTTCTCGGCGCTGTGCATCGTCATCGCCGCGATCCTGGTGCCGGTCTCGATCGTCGCGGCGTGGGCGCGCAGCGAGCTCGTCGACGAGGAGAAGTTCGTCGCGACGCTGGCGCCGCTGGCGCACGACCCCCAGGTGCAGGATCTGATCATCTCGGAGGCGATGGACGCGGTCGACGCGAAGGTCGACTTCACGGAACTCACGGGGAGCGTCATCGACGGCATCTCGGATCTCGGTCTCGGGCCCCGTGCCGTCGCCGCACTGAAGCTGCTGCAGCAGCCGGCCGCCGACGGCCTGCACAACCTCGTCGAGACCGGCGTCACCCGGGTCGTGGAATCCGACGCGTTCGCCGACGTATGGGCCACCGCCGTCCGCGGCGCCCACCGCGCCCTCGTGACCACCGCCACCTCCGACGGCGCCGGGGTGTTCGTGCTCACCGAGGACGGTCTCGGCATGAAGCTCGGTCCCATCATCGAGCAGGTGAAGGAGAAGCTCGTCGACAGCGGCGTGGGGGTGGCATCCCTCATCCCCGCGGTCGACAAGACGATCATCATCGGCGACGGTTCGGCGGTCACCACCATCCGCACCGTCTACGCGATCGCCGACGTCGCCGGCTGGTGGCTGCCCTTCATCACGATCGGCCTCTTCGTCCTCGGCATCCTGCTCGCCCGTCGTCGCCCGGTCGCCGTGCTCGGGACCGGCATCGCCCTGTTCATCGGCGGGGCGTCGCTGGCGTCGACGTTCTCGGTCGGGACCCTCGTCGTGGCGAACGCCGCCACTCGGCTCGACCTCTCGGCCTCGGCGCTCGACGTGATCTACGACACGCTGGTCGACGACATGCACCGCACGGCGCTGATCGCGGCTCTGCTCGGCGTGCTGATCGCCGTCATCGGGTGGGTCAGCGGAGGCTGGTCGCCGGCCCGTCGCCTTCGCGGGATCGTCAGCGGCCTGAACGCGGGCGCCCGTGCCTCGCTGGCCGCCCGGGGCCTGGACACCGGCAGGTTCGGCGTCTGGATGGGGCGTCAGCGCGTGCTGGTGCGGGCCATCGTGATCGTGCTGGCCGTCGTCTGGCTGCTGGCCCTGCGTCCCCTGTCGGCCGGCGATATCTTCCTCGTCGTCATCGTCGCCCTGGTCGTCGCGTGGGTGCTGGAGCTGCTGCAGAAGCGCCCGGACGATGCCGCCCGCGCGGCAGCATCGCGCAGGACCCGGGTGGAGACCGAGGCGGCCGATGCCGACGTCGCGGTCGCGGCCGACGACGCTGACAACGACACCCTGCCGCTCCCCTCCGACGACGCCGACACGACGCCGCTGCCCGATCTCGAGGCCGCGGCCACGGACGGTGGCACTCCGCCGGACAGCAAGGCATCCACGCCGTCATCGAAGCGCACGTAGCGGGACGAGTCTGAAGGCCGGTGCGGGATCGCACCGGCCTTCATCGTTCCCGTTGTCGGAGGTCAGGCGTTCAGCCGCTCCCGCACATCGGTCGTGGCGGCGACGAGGTTCCGCAGCGATGCGACGGTCTCGTCGTAGCCGCGGGTCTTGAGCCCGCAGTCCGGGTTCACCCACACGCGACGCAGCGACAGCTCGTCCACGGCGCGGTCCAGGAGCGCGCCGATCTCGGCCACCGCGGGCACGCGGGGCGAGTGGATGTCGTAGACGCCCGGACCGATGCCGGCCGCGAAGCCGGATGCGGCGATGTCGCCGATCACCTCGCCACGGCTGCGGGCCGCCTCGATGGAGGTGACGTCCGCGTCGAGCGCGGCGATGGCGTCGATCACGACGTCGAACTCCGAGTAGCACAGGTGCGTGTGCACCTGTGTCGCGGGGGCAGCGCCCGCCGTCGCGAGCCGGAACGACCCGACCGACCAGTCGAGGTACGCCGGCTGGTCGGCCTGCTTGAGCGGCAGCAGCTCGCGCAGTGCAGGCTCGTCGACCTGGATCACTCGGATGCCGGCGGTCTCGAGGTCGGCGATCTCGTCGCGCAGCGCCAGCGCGACCTGGTTCGCGGTGTCGCCGAGCGGCTGGTCGTCGCGCACGAACGACCAGGCGAGGATCGTCACCGGGCCCGTCAGCATGCCCTTCATGGGCTTGTCGGTGAGCGACTGCGCGAACACCGACCAGTCGACGGTGATGGGCGCCGGACGCGCGACGTCGCCCCACAGGATCGACGGACGCGTCGCCCGGGACCCGTACGACTGCACCCACCCGTGCTGGGTCACCGCGAAGCCGTCGAGGTGCTCGGCGAAGTACTGCACCATGTCGTTGCGCTCGGGTTCGCCGTGCACGAGGACGTCGAGCCCCAGGTCCTCCTGCAGCGCGACGACGCGAGAGATCTCGTCGCGAAGGAATCCCTCGTACTCGTCGGCGGTGAGCTCGCCGCGTCCGTGACGCGCGCGGGCGCGGCGGATGTCGCCCGTCTGCGGGAACGAGCCGATGGTCGTCGTGGGCAGCAGCGGCAGATCGAGCTCGGCGTCCTGCGCCGCGACGCGCGCTTCGTAGTCGCCGCGGTCGAAGTCCCCCGCGTCCAGCCCGGCCACGCGGGCGCGCACGGCGCCGTCCCGGACGCCAGGAGCGTCGCGACGGTCGGCGAGCGCTGCGGATGCCGCATCCACCGCATCGGCGATGCTGTCGCGGCCGTTCACCAGACCGGTCGCCAGCGTGACGACCTGGGCCGTCTTCTGGTCGGCGAAGGCCAGCCACGACGCGAGCCGCGGGTCGAGCTCCGTCTCGTCTTCGACGTCGTGCGGCACGTGCTGCAGCGAGGTCGACGTGCCGGCGCTCGCGCGCGCGGCGCCGAGCCCCTGCAGCGCCTCGAGGCGCTCCCAGGCGCCGGCGAGGTCGCCGCGCCACACGTTGCGCCCATCGATGACGCCGCCCACGAGCGTCTTGCCCTCCAGCCCGGGGACCGTCGACGGCACGTCGCCACGGGTGAGGTCGATCGCGATGGCCTCGATGGGCGCCGCGGCGAGCGCGGTCCACGCCGCCGGCGACAGCTGGGCGTAGCCGGCCGCCACGAGCAGCTGCGGCCGGTCCACCGCCGCCCCGAGCGCCCCGTACGCGCGGGCCGCGGCATCCGCGAGCACGTCCGACGACGCCGCGAGGCTCTCGCTCACGAGAGCGGGCTCGTCGAGCTGCACCCACTCGGCGCCGGCCGCCCGGAGAGCCGCGAGCAGTTCGACGTACACGGGCAGCAGGTCGTCCAGCCGGTCGAGCGGCGCGAATTCCTCCGGCGCCCCGTCTGCGGCCTTCGCGAGGGCGAGGAGCGTCACCGGGCCGACCACCACCGGGCGGGTCGTGTAGCCGTCGGCCTTCGCCTCGGCGACCTGGCGGGCGAACCGGTCGCCGGACAGCGAGAACGCCGTCTCGGGGCCGATCTCGGGCACGAGGTAGTGGTAGTTCGTGTCGAACCACTTCGTCATCTCGAGCGCGGCGTCCTCGCCGGCACCGCGTGCCGCGGTGAAGTACGCGCCGAGCCCGATGCGTCCGTCCGCGTCGCGCAGGTCGGCGAAGCGCGCGGGCAGCACGCCCACCGCGATCGCGGCGTCGTGCACCTGGTCGTAGAACGAGAAGGACTCGGGGATCGACGAGTCGTCGCGGCCGAGCCCGAGCTCGGCGAGGCGGGCGCGGGTGACGCGGCGCAGGTCCGCGGCGGTCGCTTCGAGGGTCGCTTCGTCGATGGTGCCCGCCCAGTGCGCCTCGACGGCGCGCTTGAGCTCGCGGCGGCGTCCGATCCGGGGGTATCCGAGGATCGTGCCGTGCGGGAAGGGGGTGCGGGAGTCGGTCATCGTGCTCTCTCTTTCGGTGTCGGTCGGTGGGTGGGCGTGCGGAGGTGCGAGGGGTCGCCGAAGAGACCCGCCGGACACCCGACGGGACGCGGCGCCGCGGCTCAGCGGACGGCGTAGGGCATTCGGGCGGGGTCGACGATCCCGGCGTCGCGGAGGACTGCCAGCACCGTCTCGTGGTTGTTGAAGGCGTAGAGATGGATGCCGGGCGCTCCGCCGTCGACCACGGCCCGGGTGAGCCCCGCCGCGTGGGCGATGCCGACGGCCCGCTGCCCCTCCGGCGTCTGCTCCGCCTCCAGTGCCGCGGCGAGCTCGTCGGGGCGCGGGACCTCGGTCAGCTCGAGCGTGCGCCGCAGCCGGGCCGGCGAGGTCATCGGCATCACACCGGGCAGGATCGGGATCGTCACCCCGGCCTCCCGAGAGGCGGCGACGAAGCCCAGGTAGTCGTCGGCGTCGAAGAACAGCTGGGTGATGGCGAGGGTCGCGCCGGCCGCCTGTTTGGCCAGCAGCGCGTCGATGTGCTCGGTCGCGTGGCGCGACCGCGGGTGCCCGTGCGGGAACGCCGCGACCGCGATGTCGACCTTCGGCCGTCGACTGACGCGCACGGCGCCGGGCACACCGGGGATGGGCGCCTCGGCGTACGGCTCGCGCTCGGCCTGCACGCGGTCGATGAGCTGCACCAGCTGCGCCGCGCTCTCGAGGTCGCCGAGGAACGCGTCGTCCTGCGTGGCGCCGACGGGCGGGTCGCCCCGCAGCGCGAGGAAGCTCGTGATGCCGGCATCCAGGAACTCCCGGATGAGCGCGTTCGCGCCGGACCACGTGTTGCCCACGCAGGTGAGGTGCGCGAGCGGCTCGACGTCCGTCTCGCGCAGAATGTGGGTGAGCAGCTCGAGGGAGCGTCCGCCCGTCGAGCCGCCGGCGCCGTAGGTCACGGAGATGAAGCGCGGGTCGACGGATGCCAGGTGCCGGATGGTCTCGTGCAGCGTCGGCCACCCCGCCTCGGTGCGAGGGGGGTACACCTCGAACGAGATCGGCACGGGCGGTGTGCTCAGGTCGATCGACATCGTGTGCTCTCCGGTGGACAGGGCTACCTGTGGGGCAGGGGTTGAGCCGATGCGGGGGAAGTCCGGTCGGCCGCGGCACCGCGCTCTCGCCGCGTGCACGGGGCACGGGCGGAGGGGTGTCATCGCGGGCGGGTGCCGGGCTCGGCTGTCGCTCCTGCCCGGTCACGACCGGGCGACGATGCGTCCACCGTAGCGGAACCGGATGCCGCCGCGAGGCCTGTGACGTTCTGTTTCGCCGCGCAGACGGCCCGGAGGTCGTAGCGTGGGGAGGTGACCACCCCCGCCCCCACCCCGTACGGCAGCTGGACCTCTCCTCTCACGGCGGCGGAGGTGTCCGCCTCCTCCGCCCGCATCGAGGGCGCCCGGTTCGTGGGCGAGGACGTGTGGTGGGGCGAGTCGATCGCCGACGAGGGAGGACGATCCGGGGTGCGCCGCGAGGCGTCCGGTGCCGTCGTCGACGTGCTGCCCGCGCCGTGGAGCGCGCGCTCGCGCGTGCACGAGTACGGCGGCGGATCGTGGACGGCGGATGACGCCGGGACGCTGTACTTCGTCGAGAAGGCCGACCAGCGCGTCTGGCGGCTCGACGCGGGCGCCGACGCCCCCGTCGTGCTGACGCCGGACGCCGGCGACGTCCGCTACGGCGGGCTGTCGCTGCAGCACGGCCGCCTGCTCGCCGTGCGCGAGGACCACACGACGGGCACCGCCGTGCCGGCCCGCGACATCGTTCAGATCGCGCTCGACGGCTCGGGACCGGTGTCGCTGGTGGCGGGAAGCGACTTCGTGGCGCATCCCGCGCTGTCGCCCGACGGGGCGCACCTGGCGTGGATCGCATGGGACCACCCGCACATGGCGTGGGACAGCGCTGAGCTGCGCGTCGGCGCGCTCGACGGCGACCGCGTCGCGGTCTGGCGCACGGCCGCCGGCGGCGCGTCGTCCCCGCTGCAGCCCGAGTGGACGGGGACCGACACGCTCGTGTTCGCCGACGATCCGACGGGCCGCTGGAACCTGTGGCGCACCGACATCGGCGGCGCGTCGCCGACGCCCGTCGCCCCCGCCGATGCCGACACCGGCGGCGCCGTGTGGGTGCTCGGCACCCGCTGGTACGCCCTCCTCTCCGACGGCCGCATCGTGGCGGTGCGGACGAACGGCTCCGACGCGCTCGTCGTCCTGGCCCCGGACGGCGCCGTGCATGCCCTCGACGTCGAGCCCGTCACCCAGCTGTCGATCGAAGACGTCCGCGGCACCCGCGTGCTGCTCTCGGGCGCCGGTGCGCGCGGTGCGGGCCTCTGGCTCATCGACGTCGACGCGCCCGACGACGCACGCCTGATCGCCGGCGCCTCCTCGCCGTGGGGCGACGAATGGATGCCGCTCCCCCGCGCCGTCACCATGTCCGGGCCGCACGGCCCGGTCCACGCGTTCGACTACCCGCCCACCAACCCGGGTGCCAGCGCCCCCGAGGGCGAACGACCGCCGTACGTCGTGTTCGTGCACGGCGGGCCGACGAGCCACGTCGGCGGTGCGGCATCCGGCAAGATCGCGTACCTCACGAGCCGCGGCATCGGCGTGCTGGACGTCAACTACGGCGGGTCGACCGGCTACGGCCGGGCCTACCGGGAACGACTCCTCGGCCAGTGGGGCGTGGTCGATGTCGACGACGTGATCGCCGCCGCGCGCGGACTCGCCGAGGAGGGCGCGGCCGATCCCGACCGCCTCGCGATCGCCGGCGGCTCGGCGGGCGGCTGGACCGTCCTGTGCGCGCTGACGGACTCCGACACGTTCGGCGCGGGCATCAGCCGGTACGGCGTCGCCGATCTGCGCCTGCTCGCCGCCGACACGCACGATTTCGAGGCCCGCTACCTCGACGGTCTCGTGGGACCGCTGCCCGAAGCCGAGGAGCTGTACGTCGAGCGGTCGCCGTTGTCGCACCTCGACCGGCTGCGCACCCCTCTGCTCATCGAGCAGGGCCTCGACGACCGGGTCGTGCCGCCGTCCCAGTCCGAGGCCGTGCGCGACGCCCTCGCCGCGAACGGGGTCGCGCACGCCTACCTCGCGTTCGAGGGCGAGGCCCATGGCTTCCGGCGCGCTGAGACGCTCGTCACGACGCTCGAGGCCGAGCTGGCGTTCCTGGGCCGCGTCTTCGGCTTCGAGACGCCGGGCGTGCCCGTGATCGACCTGGCCTGACGCCGTCGGCGTCAGGCCAGGTCGATCGGATCGTCAGGCCGTCGCGTACGGCGCGAGCCTGGCCGCCAGGTGCTCGCCGACGCGGGCGTGCACGAGGGTGCCGCCCTCGTCGTGCTGCTGCGAGAGGATCATGCCGTGCTCGTGGATCGCCGACACGAGGTCCCCGCGGTCGTACGGCACCAGCACGTGCAGCTCGACAGCCGGGAGCGGAAGCGCCGCCTCGATCGCCGCACGCAGCTCCTCGATGCCCTCGCCGGTGCGCGACGATGCGAAGATCGCCTTCGGCTCCAGTCCGCGCAGCACCAGCCGGGTGTCGTCATCGACGAGGTCGGCCTTGTTGAAGACCACGAGCTCGGGGATGTCGCGCGCTCCCACGTCGCCGATCACGTCGCGCACCGTCGCCAGCTGCGCCGCCGGGTCGGGGTGCGACCCGTCCACGACGTGCAGGATGACGTCGGATCCGCCGACCTCCTCCAGCGTCGAGCGGAAGGCCTCGACCAGCTGGTGCGGCAGGTTGCGCACGAAGCCGACGGTGTCGGTCAGCGTGTAGACGCGGCCGTCGGTGGTCTCGGACCGCCGCACGGTCGCATCCAGCGTCGCGAACAGGGCGTTCTCGACGAGCACGCCGGCGCTCGTGAGCCGGTTGAGCAGCGACGACTTGCCGGCGTTCGTATACCCGGCGATCGCGACCGACGGGATCGTGTTGCGCTTGCGCTCGGCGCGCTTGGCGTCGCGCGCGGGCGCGAAGTCACGGATCTGCTTGCGCAACTGCGCCATCTTGGTGCGGATGCGGCGGCGGTCGAGCTCGATCTTCGTCTCACCCGGGCCGCGCGAGCCCATTCCGGCGCCGCCGGCGCCGACCTGGCCACCGGCCTGCCGGCTCATCGACTCGCCCCAGCCGCGCAGGCGCGGAAGCAGGTACTCGAGCTGCGCCAGCTCGACCTGCGCCTTGCCCTCGCGGCTCTTCGCGTGCTGGCTGAAGATGTCGAGGATGACGGTCGTGCGGTCGATCACCTTGACCTTCACGACGTCCTCGAGCGCGCGCCGCTGGCTGGGGGCCAGCTCGGTGTCGGCGATCACCGTGTCGGCGCCGACGGCCGCGACGATGTCGCGCAGCTCCTCGGCCTTGCCGCGGCCGATGTACGTCGCCGGATCGGGATGCGGACGCCGCTGCAGCACGGCGTCGAGCACCACGGCACCGGCGGTCTCGGCGAGCGCGGCGAGCTCGCGCAGGGAGTTCTCGGCCTCTTCGGCCTGCCCCTGCGGGTGCACGCCGACGAGGACGACGTTCTCCAGCCTCAGCTGGCGATACTCGACCTCGGTGACGTCCTCGAGCTCGGTGGAGAGCCCGGGCACGCGGCGCAGGGCGGCGCGCTCCTCGCGGTCCCACTGCTCGCCGTCGCTGTCGGCGCGTCCGATCGTGGCCTCGTCCTGCAGCGCCTGGGCGGCACCGAAGACGTGCACCCCGGACCGCGCGTCGGCGCGCGACAGCACCCGATCCACCGGGTCCACCGGCGTCTCGTCCGTGCTGCGGGGTGTGGTCGTGTCGGTCATGTGTTCCTTACGTCGGTTGGTGGAGCCTTTTCGACCGTGACCGGCCGGTTGAGGCATCCGTGAATTCTAGTCCTGCGCTGTGGGCATGCGGGTTGGTCCTCCGCTAGGCTCGTCAGCCATGGGCGGCGATCACTACTTCAGTGCAACCCCCGCCAGTCCCGAGAACCTTCGGCGCGTCCGCGTCCGGCTCGCAGGTCGTGACCTCGACGTCACCACCGCGGGCGGCGTCTTCAGCCCCGACCATGTCGACTCGGGCACCGGCGTGCTGCTGGCGAACACGCCGCCACCGCCGGCCGGGGGCGACTTTCTCGATCTGGGCTGCGGCTGGGGTCCCATCGCGCTGAGCCTCGCGCTGGACGCGCCCCACGCGACCGTGTGGGCGGTCGACGTCAACGAGCGCGCCCTCGACCTCGTGCGTCGGAACGCGGAGGCCCTCAGGCTCGACAACATCAACGCCTCACTGCCCGACGATGTTCCCGACGACGTGGTGTTCCGCACGATCCGCTCGAACCCGCCGATCCGCGTCGGCAAGAACGAGCTGCACGGATTGCTCGAACGCTGGATCCCCCGGCTGGACGAGCGATCGGATGCCTGGCTCGTGGTGCAGCGCAACCTCGGGTCGGACTCCCTCCAGCGCTGGCTGGCCGCGACGTTCGCGCACGGCTACAGCGTCCATCGCTCGGCGACGGCGCGCGGCTTCCGCGTGCTGAAGGTGCGCCGTCACGGATCCCCGCCCACCGAGGACATCCCCATCATCGACTGAACCGAGGAGCCGCACGTGTCGGAAGCCCGCCGCGTCCCCATCGAACCGCAGCGCGTCGATGCGCCCCTCACCCGCTCGGCGGTGTTCCTCGTGCTCACGGTGCGCGACACGCCCGAAGCCGTCGCCACTGTACGCGGCGTGCTCGGCGATCTCGCAGACGTCACCAAGAACGTCGCGTTCCGCGATCTCGCGGCGTCGCTCTCGTGCAGCGTCGGGGTCGGAGCCGCGCTCTGGCCCCGGGTGTTCGGTCCCGATCTCCCCCGCGAGCTGCACGAGTTCCGCACCATCCAGGGCGCCGCACACACCGCGATCAGCACACCCGGCGACCTGCTGTTCCACATCCGCGCGGACCGCCGCGACCTGTGCTTCGAGCTCGAGCGCCAGCTCGTCGATCTGCTCGGGGACGCCGTCGACGTCGCCGACGAGACAGAGGGGTTCCGCTACTTCGACGCGCGGGACCTGCTGGGATTCGTCGACGGCACGGCCAATCCCATGGGCGGCTCGCTCCCGGAGGCGACGCGCGTCGGTCACGAGGACCCGGGGTTCGCAGGCGGCAGCTACGTGGTCGTGCAGAAGTACGTGCATCCGCTCGACGCGTGGCGCACGCTCACCACCGAGCAGCAGGAAGCGGTGATGGGCCGCACGAAGCCCGACAGCATCGAGCTCGACGATGCCGGCCCCGCCGAGCAGAAGTCGCACAAGACGCTCGCCACCATCGTGGACGAGTCCGGCGATGAGCACGACATCCTCCGCGACAACATGCCCTTCGGCGCCCCGGCGCGCGGCGAGTTCGGGACCTACTTCATCGGCTACGCGCGGCGCCTGTGGGTGATCGAACGGATGCTGGAACGCATGTTCATCGGCGACCCGCCCGGCCTCCACGACCGGCTGCTCGACTTCTCGACGCCGCAGACCGGCTCGGCCTTCTTCGCGCCGTCGGCGACGCTGCTGGAGTCCCTGGCGGACTGAGCGCGGGTTGACGCCGAGACCCGCGGCCGGGAGGCTCAGGCGAGCGTGACCTCGCCCGTGTACACCAGGGTCGCGGGTCCCGACAGCAGCACGTGACGTTCGCCGCCGATCTCCGGCATCCGCACACCCAGGGTGCCGCCGGGAACATCGACGACCCAGCGGTCCGGTGCCGCAGGTCCCGCCCAGTGACGCACCGCGAGCGCGGCCGCCGCGACGCCGGTGCCGCAGCTCAGCGTCTCGCCCACGCCGCGTTCGAACACGCGCATGCGGATGGAGCCGACGCCCTCATGCACCAGCGGGTCGCTCGGCACGACGAACTCGATGTTGGCGCCGTGCGGCGGCTCGGGGCTGAGCAGCGGCTGCACGGCCAGGTCGAGCGCTTCGAGCTCGGCCTCGTCGGGCAGCGCCACGACCACGTGCGGGTTGCCGACGTCGATCCCGACGCCGGGCCGCGGAGCACCCCCGCCGCGCGTGCGCACGAGCACCTCGGACTCGTCGACACGCCAGGCGCCGAGGTCCACCTCGTAGCCGCGCTCGTTGCGGGTGACGGTCTTGACCCCCGCGCGCGTGCCCACGGCCAGGGGACCGGCATCCACATCCGCCCAGCCGACGTCGACGAGGTAGCGCACGAACACGCGCACCCCGTTGCCGCACATCTCGGCCTTCGAGCCGTCGGCGTTGCGGTAGTCCATGAACCACTCCGCGCCGGACGCGGCGGCCTCCGCACCCTCATCGATCGCCGCCGAGCGGACCACGCGCAGGATGCCGTCGCCGCCGATGCCGAACCGCCGGTCGCACAGCACGGCGACCTGGTCGTCGGTGAGGTCCAGCGCGCCGTCAGGATCGGGGACGATCACGAAGTCGTTGCCGGTGCCGTGGCCCTTGGTGAACGCGATCGTCTGCGGCATCGTCCCAGTCTACGGGCGGCCCCGCACCGCGGGATCAGTCCGCGATCAAGCGCTTGCCGGTCGCCCAGATGTCGAACGGCTCATAGCCGAGCTCGTCGTAGAAGCCGCGGGCGATGCCGTTGTCGGGACGCACCATGAGCTGCACCTTCGGGCATCCCATGTCGAGCAGCAGCTCCTCGGCGCGCTCGACCAGCAGCCGGCCGATCCCCTGGCCGCGGCGGTGGGGGTCGCTCGCGAGGTAGTAGAGCCAGCCGCGGTGGCCGTCGTAGCCGGCCATCACCGAGCCGACGACGACGCCCGCGTCCACGGCGACGAGGAAGAGCTCCGGCTGCACGCGGAGCTTGCGGTTGATGTCCTGGTAGGGGTTGTTCCAGGGTCGCGTCAGTCCGGCGGCCTGCCAGAGCGACACGACCGCCTCGGTGTCGGCGAGTTCGAAGGGACGGATCTCGGGGGTCATGCGTCCGAGTCTGCCAGGGTGGCGGCATCCGCTGTCGTCACCCAGCGCGCGCCGTCGTACCGCTTGAACCACGACACCTGGCGGCGCGCGTAACGGCGGGTGAGCGCCTGCGTCTCGGCGATCGCCTCGGCCCCGGTGAGGTCGCCCGCGAGCTGCGAGAGCGCCTGCGCGTAGCCGATGGCGCGGCGTGCGGTGACCCCGTCCTCGAGCCCGCGCTCGCGCAGCGCGCGCACCTCGTCGAGGAGCCCGTCGCGCCACATTCCCTCGACGCGGGCGTCGAGCCTCGTCACGAGCTCGTCGCGCGGCACTCCGACGGCGATGATCCGGGTGTCGGCGTGCCACAGCACCGGCGTGTCGGGCAGCGCCGCACCGTGCGTCCGCTCCCCCAGTTCGAGCACCTCCAGGGCACGGACGATCCGCCGCCCGTTGCGGGGATCGATCTTCTCGGCCGTCGCGGGGTCGAGTGCGCGCAGGCGCGCGAAGAGGGCGCCCGGCCCGTCCTCTTCGAGTTCGGCCTCCAGGCGCGCACGCACCGCCTCGTCGCGCGGGGGGAAGCGGAAGTCGAACAGCACGCTCGACACGTAGAGGCCCGAGCCGCCGACGAGGATCGCATCCGCCCCGCGCGAATGGATGCCGCGCACCGCCGCGCGGGCGGCATCCTGATACCACGCCACCGCCGCCTCGTCGGTCACCTCGAGCGCATCGAAGAGGTGATGAGGGATGCCGCGCCGCTCGTCCGCGGGAAGCTTCGCCGTGCCGATATCCATGCCGCGGTACAGCTGCATGGCGTCGGCGTTCACGATCTCGGCCGCACGTCCCCGCGCGGCCAGTGCCTCGGCGAGGTCCAGCGAGAGCGAGGTCTTTCCGGTGCCGGTGGCGCCGACGACGGCCCAGATGCGGGGCGCAGGCCTCGCGGGCTCGCCCCCCGCGCGTTCGGACGTCGCGGTGTCAGACACCGACACGCAGGGTCGGGAGCCCGAGCGACACGGCGCGCGGAGCCCCCGGCTCGCCGGCCGGCGCCGGGATGGCGCAGGACTCGGCCTGCGCGCGGTCCCATGCGTCGCCCGAGCGCGTGCGGCGGATGCGCAGCGGCGCATCGTCCGGCGAGTCGGCGAGAAGGTGGAACGGCGCCGCGTGCGTCACGACGACCGAGACGACATCGCCGGGGCGGGGCGTCTCGGAGCCCTCAGGGACCTCGAAGTGCACGAGGCGGTTGTCTTCGGCGCGGCCGGTCAGGCGATGCGTCTCGGCGTCCTTCTTGCCTTCACCGGTCGACACGAGCACGTGGACCTCGCGTCCGACCTGCTTCTGGTTCTCTTCGAGCGAGATGCGCTCCTGGAGGGCGATGAGGCGCTCGTAGCGCTCCTGCACGACCTCCTTGGGCACCTGGTCGGGCATCGTCGCGGCGGGCGTGCCCTCGCGGATCGAGTACTGGAACGTGAACGCGCTCGCGAACCGCGCCTGCTCGACGACGCGCATGGTGTCTTCGAAGTCCTCGTCCGTCTCGCCGGGGAAGCCCACGATGATGTCGGTCGAGATCGCGGCGTCGGGCATCTTGGCGCGCACCCGGTCGAGGATGCCGAGGAACCGCTCGCTGCGGTACGAACGGCGCATCGCCTTGAGGATGCGGTCGCTGCCGGACTGCAGCGGCATGTGCAGCTGCGGCATCACGGCGGACGTCTCGGCCATGGCGTCGATCACGTCGTCGGTGAACGCGGCCGGGTGCGGGCTCGTGAAGCGGATGCGCTCCAGCCCGTCGATCTCGCCCGCGGCGCGCAGCAGCTTGCCGAACGCCTGGCGGTCGCCGAACTCGACACCGTACGAGTTGACGTTCTGGCCGAGGAGGGTGACCTCCATCGCGCCGTCGTCGACGAGGAGGCGGATCTCGTTCAGGATGTCGCCGGGGCGGCGGTCCTTCTCCTTGCCGCGCAGGCTCGGCACGATGCAGAACGTGCAGGT
>PJUC01000144.1_pt1 | contig 48611 bp, 48 predicted proteins | sample 1512161 | NCBI WGS metagenome assembly PJUC01 (sample SAMN08177676, study PRJNA422409) | Soil metagenome, whole genome shotgun sequencing project. | isolation source: Soil enriched on filter paper | place: USA: Madison | collected 2015-01-15 | reverse complement strand
TTTCGATGGCGTAACAATATGTATCCGCTCGACACATCGCGTCATCGAGCAGGAGGCGGTGACACATGAACGCAGTGCAACGGCGATGGAGCGCCGACCGTGACGCCGCCGTCTGGGCCCCGCACGGGATCGCTTCGTTGGCCGCGACCCACTGGCTCGACGCCGTCGAGCGGGAGTACGAAGAGCTCCCCGGCCGGTGGCGCACCGACGGCACGACGGCGCTCGGCAGCGACACCCCCGCATCCCTCCGGCTCGGGGTGGGCGACGAGGCCCGCCTGGGCGATCTGCTGCTGCGCGCGGTGAGGCGGGACGGCGCGCTCGCGGTGCGCGTGTGGGATCCGGATGCGGCATCCCGGCGCGGCATCTCGACGATCGTCCGCGCCGCCTACGAGCCCTCGCGGCGCGTGACGGGCGTGTTCGCCTCGAAGCCGCAGTCCGAGGCCACGCAGGCGGTCGACGGTCACCGCTCCGACACCGTGTACGACGGCGTGGTCTTCTTCGAGCTCGACGGTGTCCCCCTCGAGCTCACGGTCGAGCGGGACGACGACGGGTCGCTGTTCGCCGCCTTCGCCGACGCCACCGCCGGCGCCGGGAGCTACCGGTTCCGGTTCCTCCGCGTGCCGGCGCCCGACGCCGACAGCCGGGTCGAGCTCGACCTCAACCGCGCCTACCTGCCGCCGTGCGCGTTCTCGGACCACTACGTGTGCGTCTTCCCGCCGCCCGGCAACCGCTGGTCGGTGCCCGTCGCGAGCGGCGAGCTCACGGTGCGCTGACGCTCAGAGCAGGCGGCGCTCCGAGGCCCACGCGGTGAGTTCGTACCGCGACGACAGCTGCAGCTTGCGCAGCACCGCCGACACGTGGGACTCGACGGTCTTCATCGAGATGAACAGCTCGGCGGCGACCTCTTTGTAGGCGTAGCCGCGGGCGATGAGCCGCATCACCTCCTGCTCGCGGGCCGACAGCCGGTCGAGCTCGTCGCTGGTCGCGGCGGTCTCGCCGACGGCGGCGCCGAACGCATCGAGCACGAACCCCGCCAGTCGCGGCGAGAACACCGCGTCGCCCTCGGCGACCGCGTGCACGGCCCGGCTCACCTCGGCGCCGGACGAGCCCTTCGTGATGTACCCGCGCGCGCCGGCGCGGATGACGCGCACGACGTCCTCGGCGGCGTCCGACACGCTGAGCGCGAGGAACCGGGCGGTCGGCACCGCCGCACCGGCACCGCGGATGACGGCCTCCCCTCCGGCGGCGTCGGGACCGGAACCCGCACCGCGACCGGACGGCAGATGCACGTCGAGCAGCACGACGTCGGGCCGCGTGGCCTCGATCACCTCCACGGCCGAGGCCGCATCCGCCGCCTCGCCCACGACGTCGATCGAGGCGTCGAGGTCGGCGCGCAGGCCCGACCGGAAGATGGAGTGGTCGTCCACGATCACGACGCGGACGGGGGCGTCAGCCACGGCGGACCTCCGTCGATGGGGATGCCGGGCCACCGGCATCCACGAATCTCAGATGCACCTCGGTGCCGCCGCCCGCGCCGCGCCGCACCGTCGCCGACCCGCCGGCGCGCCGCATGCGGCCGATGATGGACTGGCGGATGCCGAGCCGGTCGTCGGGCACGTCGGCCAGGTCGAAACCCGGCCCGCGGTCGCGCACGTACACATCGACGGCGTTCGCGTTGCCCTCGATGTACACCGAGACGTCGCCGCCGGCGTGACGGGCGGCGTTGAGCATCGCCTCGCGGGACGCGGCGGCGACCTCGCCGCTGGCGCGCTCGGCCGGCAGCCCCGCCGAGACGACGTCGATGCGCACCGGATAGTCGAGTTCGAGGGCGGCGGCGTAGTCGCGCAGGTCGGTGGGCAGGTCGCTGTCGGCGGGCGCGTCGCCGTCGTACAGCCAGGCGCGCAGCTCGCGCTCCTGCGCGCGCGCGAGACGGGCGACCTCGCTCGAGGCGCCCGCGCGGTTCTGGATGAGCGCGAGGGTCTGCAGCACGGAGTCGTGCAGGTGGGCCGCCATCTCGGCCCGCTGCTCCTCGCGGATGCGCCGCACGCGCTCCCCCGACAGCTCTCGCCACCGCCCCACGAGGATCGACGAGTAGACGAGCGCGATGCCGACGATCGGCACGAGCGCGAACACGAAACCGGGGATGCCGGTCTGCCGCAGCATCGACAGCTGGGCGAGCAGCAGCACCACGAGGACCACCGTCACGACGATGCGCACGATGTTCTCGTGGCGCGGACCGCGGGCAGGATCCTGGCGGTCGACGAGCGTCGCCCACGCCCCGGCCGACACCGCCAGCACCGTCGCGAGGAACACGCCGCCCACCCAGGCGGGCATCGAGGTCCACACCACGCCGTTGGCGCCGAACAGCGCGATGGCGGTCACGGTCATGAGCACCACGACGAGGGCCATGCCGGTCAGGATCCACGCGACCGGCACCCGTCGCGTCGGGACGTCGCGCACCTGCGCGGCCTCGGAGTCGTCGGCCGCGTCGGCGGGCCACCGGTCCTCGGCGGGGCGCGGCGGTTCCCACGGCACGAACGCCCACAGCCACGCGTACAGCAGCGGGCCGGCGAGCCACAGCGGCGTCAGCACGATGAACAGCGCCCGCACGACCCACAGCGGCCAGCCGAGGTGGCGGGCAAGACCCGCCGACCCCCCCGACACGGCGCAGTCCCGCGGTCGCCGCAGGGGTGGGCGCTCCGTGGCTCCGGATGCCGTGACCGCCGCCGCGGCAGGGCCGCCGGCATCCCGGATCGCGGTTCGAGGCATACCGGCATCCAATCATTCCCGGCGCCCCTGACCCACCCCGGGCGCCGAGGATCAGGGACGACTCAGGGGATCACCCCATAGCGGAGGTCTCGCCGCGGCCGCCAGGGTGGAACCATGACCGACACGACCTCCGCTCCCCCCGCCGATCCGGGACCGCCCCCGACCGCCCCGCCGGGGCTGCCGACGGGCTCGGACCGGTTCTTCTCGTGGGTGCAGGGCCTCGGCATCGTCCGCGGCGACGCGTGGCTCGGCGGCGTGTGCGGCGGGATCGCCGCCCGCCTGCGGATCGACCCGCTCATCGTGCGCGGCATCTTCGTCGTGGTGGCATTGCTGGGCTTTCCGGCACTCCTCGTCTACGCGATCGCGTGGGCGCTGCTGCCCGATGTCGACGGCCGCATCCACTTCCGCGAACTGATCCACGGACGCTACGACGCCGCCATGACGGGCGTGTTCATCCTCGCCATCGTCGGGGTCGTCCCGGTCGTCCCGTCGCTGCGCAACGTGCTGCTGTGGCCCCTGTGGGCCCTCACCGGCTTCGCGCCCTGGGCGTGGGACGGATCGGGCGTCTCGGCGCTCGGCGTGCTCGGCTTCCTCTTCGCCCTCGCCGTCATCGGCGGCCTGGTGTACCTCATCGTCCGGTCGGCACGTTCCGACCGGCCCTCGCGGGCGGATGCGCAGACGGCTTCCGCGCAGCCCGCCCCCGCCACGGTCGCGCCCGATTCGGGAGACGGCGCGACCGCTCCCCTCGCCGCAGAAGCGGCGAGCATCGCGGATCCGGCCGGTCGGGCTCCGGTCGGGTCCGCGACAGGAGAAGGATCCGCGGATGCCGCGCCGCCCGCCCCTCCGGCCCCTCCCGCCCCGTACGGCGACGACGCCGCGATCGCCGATTGGCGGGCCCGCCAAGAGGCCTGGCGCGTGCAGAACGACGCGTGGCGCCGCAGCCGCCAGGACGCCGAGCGCGCCGCCCGCGACCAGGCCCGGCTCGAGCGGCACGCCCACGGCGCCGCCTTCGCCCTCGAGGCCGAGGAGCGCCGCCGCATCCGCCGCGCCACCCGGCCCCGCACGAGCTTCGTCTTCGTGCTCACGGCGGTGGGAGCCGCGATCGTCATCGGCGCCGTCGCCGTGCTGACCGCCCTCGGGGATCCCGCCACCGCCCCGTTCGCGGGCGCCATCGGCATCTTCACCGCCGCCCTGGTGACGGCGCTGGCGATGGTCGTCGCCGGTGCGATCCGCCGGCGCAGCGGATTCCTCACCGCGGTCACGATCGTGCTGCTGGTGCTCGGCGGGTCGGTGGCGGGCGCGTCAGGCGCTCAGCGGCTGGTTATCGGCAGCACCCAGCTCGCCACCACCGGCTACGAGCAGCGCGTGCTGCAGCCTTTCGGGTCCACCTTCGTCTCGATCGATCCGATGTCGTCCGTCGAAGACGTCGACGCCGGCGGCGTGTTCGTCACAAAGGGCGTGGGCGGCACCGACATCGTCGTGCAGCCCGGCACCGCGCTCGTCCTCGACGCGACCCTCGGCGACGGGACGGTCGTGTACACGAAAGTGCCGAGCGACGGCGGCGACTACGCCACGGGCACCATCCGGCCTGACGGCGACGGCACGATCAACTGGCAGACCGTGAACGCGGACCCCGAGAACCTGGGCGTCACGACCCAGTACGTCACGATCGATCAGCGCGCCGGCTCCATCAACGTCACGATCTACGAGAAATGAGCGCCGACATGAGCACGTTCGAGAATCCGGATGCCGCACCCGGCACCGACGGCACGCCCGAGACCACCGACGGCACGCCCGTGACAGCTGACGGGCAGGCCCCCGCGCTCCCGCCCGTACCCGAGACCCCAGCCGCTGAAGCCGCCGGGGCGATCGACACCACGCGTCTCGACGAGCTCACCCCTCCCGTCGCGATGGACAGCAACGAGACATCGGCTCTCCCCGACCTGGCTCCGCCTCCGGCCGTCGACAGCGGCGAGACGCCCGGCCTGGCCGACCTGGAGCCGCCGACCCCCGCGCCTGCGGCTCTGCCGCCGGCCTTCACCGGCTTCCCACCGGCACCGGAGACTCCGTCGGCCGCGGTTGCGCCGGACGCGATCGATGCAGCACGTGCGACGGCATCCGCGATCCCCTCCGGTCCGCGCACCCGCTGGGCAGGAATCGTGTGGGGGCTCGTGCTGGCAGCGATCGCCGCGGGGGGTCTCTGGCTCCTCACCGACGCCGGCCGCCATGCGGAGTTCACGGCGTGGATCCTGAGCCTCACCCCCGCCGCCGCCATCGCGTACTCGGTGCTGGTGATCGGCGCCTTCGCGCTGGTCGCCGGGCTCGTCGGCCTCGTGCGGCGCGCACAGCGCGCCGGTGAGCGTCGGCGGGCGGCATCCGCTCTCACCCCGTGATGCCGGGAGGGGAGATGAGGGGCGGAGGCCAGACTCCGCGGCAGCCACCTCCGCCCGCCACCTCCCCTCCCGGTCACAGGCGCCTCGCGGCATCCCGTTGAAAGAATCGGATCATGCGCACCCTCCTCAACATCATCTGGCTCGTGCTGTCGGGCTTCTGGATGTTCCTCGGCTACATGCTCGCCGGGGTGCTGCTGTGCATCCCGATCATCACGATCCCCTGGGCCATCGCGTCGTTCCGCGTCGGCGTCTACGCGCTGTGGCCGTTCGGCCGCACGATCGTCGACAAGCCTTCGTCGGGCGTCGGCTCGTTCCTCGGCAACGTCATCTGGGTGATCCTCGCCGGCTGGTGGCTGGCGATCGGCCACATCGTGACGGGTGTGGCGATGTGCGTCACGATCATCGGCATCCCGCTCGGCATCGCCAGCTTCAAGCTCGTGCCTATCTCGCTCATGCCCCTGGGCAAAGACATCGTGCCCGTCGACCAGGTCCGCGTCGCCGCCTGACCGCTGTCCCCGTGCTCGCGAGATCTCCTGATCCGGGCGGGCAGGAACGACGAAGCGCCGGGCCCCCTCGGGTACCCGCCGCTTCGTGAAGGGCGAGTGGATGCCGGCGGCCGCGGCCGCCGGCATCCACTCGTCACTTGGTCAGGACGCTGCAGCCCTCGTCGCCGGCGCCGACGCAGATGACGAGCGTCGACGGGTCGACGAGCGCGTCGGGGACGGCGTAGCTCCAGACGTACGTGTACGACGTGTCGGGCTTCATCTCGACGTCGACGTTCTGCTGCGGGACGGCGACGCCCTCGAAGCTGTCGTCGGCAGTCGAACGCAGAACGGGCGCGATGTCGGCGCCGGTGAGCCCCTTGTCGCTCACCCACTGGGCCACGTTCGCGGTGACCCACTGCGTACCGGCCTCGGGGTCGCCCAGCGCACCGGCCGCTGCCTGGTCGGGGACGATGCCGCTCCACACCTCGAGCTGCTTTCCGTCGGCGCCCACGCGCTCGCCCACCGCCGCGGGGTCGCTGAGCGACGAGTCGACGACCGTGACGGCCGGCTTCGTCTTCTCGGGCGCCGCCGCGGGCGATCCACCGGACGAGGCGCACCCGGCGAGGAGGAGACCGGACGCGGCGATGAGGGACAGAACAGCGGTACTGCGGGAACGCATGCCAAACACCTTTTCGAATCGATTCGGGGGACCCTTCTACGTTACGCCTCCGTTCGGAATGGTTTGACCAATCCCGCGGCGGGTGCCCCCTTCCGGAGGGGATCGGGTCCCGGGTGACCTCTCCGCTCAGCCGGTCTCGACGGCGCCGGTGTCGGGGCGGCGGGACTGCACGGCGTCGTAGGTGCGACGCAGGCTCTCGGTCATCTGCGGGAAGTCCTGGCGCAGGGCGAGCACGAACAGCATGTCGATGAGGGCGAGCTGCGCGATGCGGCTGGCCATGGCGCCGCTGCGGAAGCGGGCCTCGCGGACGCTCGTGCGCAGCACGATGTCGCAGACGTCGTCGAGCGAGGACTCGGCGGCGTTCGTGATGCCGATGGTCAGCGCGCCAGTGCGACCGGCCGTCGTCAGGAAGTCGAGGGTCTCGCGCGTCTCGCCGCGGAACGAGACGCCGATGGCGACGGAGGCATCGTCGAGCAGCGCGGCCTGCACGAGCGCGAGGTGGATGTCGACCGAGACGCCCGCAGGGCGGCCGATGCGGCTGAGCTTCTGGAACAGGTCCTGCGCGCTGAGCGAGGAGGCCCCCGCGCCATACAGCTCGATGCGTCGCGCCCCGCGGATGGCGGCGACCGCCTGCGCGACGGCCTCGGTGTCGAGCGACTGCGCGGTGTCCTGGATCGCCTGCATCTCTTGGAACGCGATCTTCGCGACTGTGTCGGCGATCGAGTCGTCGGGGCCGATCTCGCCTTCGCCGATGTCGAAGCTGATGCGCTGCGCCTGGTCGCGGCTCAGCGCCGCGATGACGTCGAGGCGGAACTCGCGGTATCCGGGGTAGCCGAGGCTCTGGCAGAACCGGGCGACCGTGGACTGCGAGGCTCCGCTCACCTCGGCGAGCCGCATGATCGTCGAGGTGCGGACGAGCTCCGGGTCCGCGAGCACGGTGTCGGCGACACGCCGCTCCGAGGCGCTCAGCCGGTCGAGCGACTGGCGCGCGCGGATCAGGACGTCCATCACACCGCCTCGCGGGTGCGGTCCAGTGCTTCGCGCAGCCGACCCCCGGCGTCGGCGAGCGCACGAGCCGCGGCATCCGCGGTCAGTCCCCTCATGCACATCAGTATCGCGGGCTTCACCTCCCAACCGGTGTCGGCGAGCGCGCGACGCGCCATCGCGGGGTCGACATCGGCGATCCCCATCACCATGCGCACCCCGCGGGCGCGCAGCTTCTCGTTCGTGGCGCGCACGTCGACCATGCGGTTGCCGTAGGTCTTGCCGATGCGCACCATCGCGAGGGTCGAGATGGTGTTGAGCACGATCTTCTGCGCCGTGCCCGCCTTCAGCCGCGTGGAACCTGCCACGAGCTCGGGCCCGACGATGACCTCGACGCCCACGTCGGCGGCCGCGGTGAGCTCGGAGCGCGGGTTGCAGCTGACCCCGATGGTCGCCGCTCCCCGCTCGTGCGCTTCGGCGATGGCGCCCAGCACGTAGGGCGTGCGCCCCGACGCGGTGAGTCCGACGACGCAGTCGTCGGGCCCGACACCGGCGCGTGCGATGTCGGCGCGACCGGCGGCGACGTCGTCCTCGGCGTTCTCGACCGCCGAGCGGATGGCCGTCTCTCCCCCGGCGATGATCCCCACGACGCGCTCGGGCGGTTCGCCGAACGTCGGCGGGATCTCGCTCGCGTCGAGGATGCCGAGGCGCCCGGGCGTTCCGGCCCCGACGTACACGAGTCGCCCGCCGCGCTGCATCCGTTCGGCTGCGGCGTCGACGGCGCGGGCGAGATCGACGGATGCCGCCACCAGCGCGTCGCTCACCTGGCGGTTGCTGTCGATCATGGCCGCGACGAGCTCGGGCGTCGTCATGAGGTCGAGCTCGCCGAACTCGGGGTCGACGGCCTCGGTCGTGAGCTCGGCCAGCTGACGGCGCAGATCGTCCAGGTCAACCACGGCGCACCACGCTCCCCTCGTACGGACTGGCCGGGGTGCGGGCGATGTACTCCGCCCCGTCGAGGGCGTCACCCCGGGGCTCGACGACGGCGAGCCCCCGTTCTCGCAGCCGCGCGCGCAGCGCGCCGCCGAAGACCCCCGACCCGGCGATGCCGCCGAGCAGGCAGTACGGGCCCGCTCCCACAGCCCCGCCGGCCGCCGATGTGTCGCCCGCCCGCGACGCTCCCGCGGCGACACAGGCCCGCAGCACGGCGTCGACGGCGCGATCGACGATGTCGCGTGCGACGGCGTCCCCGGCCGCGGCCGCCTGCAGCACGCGCGGAGCGAATCGTGCCAGCTGGCGCGCGGGCGCAGCGGTGTCGGCGACCCACCGCGGCAGCGTGCTGAGCGGCGTGTGCAGCTCCAACGCGGCCGCTGTCAGAGCGGTCGCGGGGCCCCGGCCGTCGTGGGCGGCCAGCACGGCCCGCAGCCCTTCCTGCCCGATCGCGCGCCCGCTGCCCTCGTCGCCGAGCCAGGGACCCCAGCCGTCGGTCTGGCTCAGGACGCCGGCGCCGTCGAGGGTCAGCAGCACCGTGCCGGTGCCGACGATGACCATCGTGCCCGGCATCCCCTCGAACGCCCCCGCGTGCGCCGTCACCGCATCGGTGGTGACGGCGGTCGGTGCGTCCAGCCGCTCGGACACGCGGTCGGCGAGCGCTCGCGCGGCGGCCGGCGCCGCTTCGGCTCCCGCGGCGCCGACGCCGATCGATGCGACCGGCGTCGGCAGGTCGAGCTCGCCGAGAGTCGCGACGATGGCGTCGAACGCGCGGGTGTCGCCGTCGCTGTCGGCGAGCCCCGGCACCCCGGCTCCCTGCGCCGAGACGGTCGTGGCTCCGGACGTGGCGCGGATGCGGCATCCGGTCTTTCCCAGGTCGACGGCGACGATGCTCATGGCCGCTCCTCTCGAGTGCGCACGCGGAGGCGCTGCCACGCGCCCTCGGTGACGGCGGGCGGGGTAGGCAAGGGCGCGACCGACAAGTCCCATTGCCCGGCGACGGCGGCTCGGCCCTCGGGCGTGCCCGGCAGCTCCAGCGGCACCCGCAGCACCGAGAGGTACGCGAGCGCGGCGAACATGACCGCCTCGCGGGCGTCGGCCGGGATGCCCCAAGCGTCGCTCGGCTCGACGGGCACGCCCGCCAGGGCCGCGATGCGGTCGAGCAGCACGGGGTTGCGAGCGCCACCGCCCGAGACGATGAGGCGGGCGGCGTCCGGGGCCGCGCGGTGCAGCGCGTCGGCCACGGACGCCGCGGTCAGTTCGGCGAGCGTCGCGCAAACGTCGTCGAGGGCCAGGGATGCCGGCGGCCGCGGCGATCCAGGCGTGTCGTCTCGGCCAACGGCCGAGAGTGCCTCGTCGACGGTGGCGAGCGTGAAGGTCTCGCGCCCCGTGGTCTTGGGGGCGTCGAGCGCGAAGTACGGATGAGCGAGCAGGCGCTTGAGCAGCGCGGCGTCGACCGTCCCCGCGGCGGCGCGGCGGCCGTCGCGGTCGAAGGTCTCGGCGCCGTGCGTCTCGCGGGTCAGGTAGGCGTCGAGCAGGGCGTTCGCGGGTCCGGTGTCGAACCCGGCGACCGTGCCGTCGGGCCGCACGACCTGCAGGTTCGCGATGCCGCCGAGGTTGAGTGACGCGATGGGCGCCGCCGCCTGCTCTGCGGCCTCGCGCAGCCACCGGGCGTCGAAGGCCGCGATGAGCGGCGCGCCCTGGCCGCCCGCCGCGACATCGGCGACGCGCACGTTGAACAGCACGGGGCAGCCGGTGGCGCGGGCGATCCAGGCGGGCTCGCCGACCTGCAGAGTGCCCCACACCGTGCCGCCCTCGACACCGTGGAAGACGGTCTGCCCGTGCGCGCAGACCAGGTCGGGCGGCGCCTCGCCCGCGGTGAACGACACGGCCGCGCGTGCGAACGCCTGCCCGACGACGGTCTCGAGCCGGCACCAGTCCGCCGGCTCCAGCGCAGCGCCGTCGACGGCGCGCATGACGAGCGCGCGCTCGTCGGGCAGCCACGGCTCGGTGCCCCACCGTTCGACGACGAGCTCGAGCGCGTCCTGCCCGGCCTCGATCGAGACGAGCCCGGCGTCGATGCCGTCGGCGCTGGTGCCCGACTGCAGCGCGAGGATCCTCATCGCCCGCCCTTCGCCGCCCACGCGCGCACGATGCCCGCCGAGAACACCGAGTCGGCACCCAGCTGCACGACGGCGGCGTCGAACCCACCGGGGATCGCGCCGACGTTGACCACGATGCACTCGCCGGCGGCCTGCGCGTCGGCGAGCACGCCGAGCTGCACCGCGCTGGGCCGGTCGGCCACGACCGCGGTGAGGCCCGCGCCTGCGGCATCCGCCGATTCGGCCAGCGCGCGCAGCGTGTCGGCCACCGGAACGGCCCGGGTCGCCGCGGCCTGCGTGGCCCCGCCGCGGGCGTCGACGACGCGCGCGATGCGGGCGAGCCTGGCGAGTGCGGAGGGATCGGATGCCGCGGCCAGCGCGTCCTCGATCGCCCGGGCGTCCTCGGCGGCGACGTCTACCGTCGCGTCCTCGATCGAGGACGCGCGCGAGGCCGAGGTCTCGGCGGCCAGGCGCGCGACACGGCCGTGGGCCTCGCGCAGGCGCTCGGGCGCGAGGCGTCCGTCGTGCACGGCCTCGACGATCGCGCCGACCACCTCGGCGTACTGGGCCGCGGCGTCGATGCCGCCGAGCTCGGGGTTGCCGAGACACACCAGGTCGACGCCCGCCGCGAGCGCCCGGGCGGCCCCGCCGCCGATGCCGTAGGTCGCGGCGATGGCGGCCATGTCGACCGCATCCGTCACCACGACGCCGTCGAAGCCCGCGGCGCGCAGCCGGGCGATGGCGTCGGGGTTGACGGTCACCGGCTCGGTCCCCCACTCCGGCACCACGATGTGCGCCGTCATGACGGCGGGCACCCCGGCCGCGATGGCGGCCTCGAACGGCGCCGCGTGACGCGCGGCCGTCGCCGCCGGGACCGTCGGCACCCCGCGGTGGGAGTCGATGTTCGTGTCGCCGTGGCCCGGCCAGTGCTTGACGCAGGCCGCGACACCGCGGCGGGAGAGGATGCCGCGGACGGTGGCCGCGACGCGCGTCGCGACCTCGTGCGGGTCGGCGCCGAACGAGCGCGCACCGATGACGGGGTTGTCGGGATTGTCGTTCACATCGGCGCTGGGCGCGAGCACGAGGTCGATGCCGGCCCGGCGCACGCGCTCGGCGAGCACCGCCCCGACCCTCTCGGCGACCTCGGGCGCCACGAGCCCGAGCTGCGCCGGCGACGGCAGCGTCGATCCGAGGCGACCTTCGAGCCGCGTCACGACGCCGCCCTCCTCATCGGCGGCGACGATCGTGTCGGGGCGCACGGCGCGGATGTCCGCGGCCAGGCGCGCCGTCCCGTCCGGATCGTCCGCCGACACGTTGCCCGCGAACAGGCACACGCCGCCGAGACCGCGCTGCAGCTCGGCGTGCAGCCACTCCGGCATGGTCGGGCCGGCGAACCCGGGCAGCAGCACGCCGGGAACGAGTTGTTCGAGATCCATGTCAGCCCTTCACAGCACCCGCGACGATGCCGCTCGACAGGCGCCGCTGCACGATGATGAAGAAGATCATGACGGGGATCGTGATGATCGTCGACGCCGCCATCACCGAGCCCCAGTCGTTCGAGTGCACGCCGAAGAACTGGCGCAGGCCGATCGACACCGTGTAGTTCTCGGTCGCGCCTCCCAGGAGCGTCATCGCGAAGATGAACTCGTTCCACGCCGTGATGAAGGCGAACACGCTCGTCGCGACCAGCCCGGGCGCCACGAGCGGCAGCAGCACCGACCGGAACATACGCCACCACGAGGCGCCATCGATGTAGGCGGCCTCTTCGAGCTCCACGGGCACGGCGGCGACGAAGCCGCGCAGCATCCAGATCCCGAACGGGAGCGCGAGCGCCGTGTAGACGATCATCAGGCCGAGGAGGGTCCCCAGCAGCTGCAGATCGCGCACCTGCACGAACAGCGGGATGACGAGGGCCTCCAGCGGCACCATCTGCACCACGAGGATCATCATGACGATCTGGGTGCGCAGGGGGAACCGGAAGCGGGCGACGGCGACGGATGCCAGCAGCCCCAGCAGCCCCGAGAACACCACAACGACCAGCGCCACCACGAGCGAGTTGCGCAGGTACGTCGCGAAGCCGCCGTCGGTCAGCACGAACACGAAGTGGTCGAGCGTGAACTGGCGGGGCACGAGCTCCGCGCCGCCCGACGGGTTCTCGTCGAACGCGCTCACGAGCATCCAGTACGTCGGAAAGAGCGTGAAGACGAGCAGCAGCACGACGAGGACGCCCTTGATGAGGCGCCGCCAGAGCGAGGGCCGGGTCACAGCTGGTCCTCCTTGAGGAGCCGTCGCACGTAGACGACGGTGATGGCGAGCAGCAGCAGGGTGAGCAGCACGGCGATCGCCGAGCCGAAGCCGTACCGGTTCTGCCCGAACGACTCGACGTACGACCACACCCCGAGGTTCAGCACCTCGCGGTTGGAGCCGGCGCCGCCGGGCATGAGGTACACCTGCGCGAAGACCTTGAAGTCCCAGATGGTCGACAGGATGATGACGACCGCGAACACCTGGTTGAGCTGGGGGAACGTGATGCTCCAGAACCGCCGCCACGCGTTCGCGCCATCGAGGGATGCCGCCTCGAGCGTCTCTTTCGGGACGCCGAGCAGCCCCGCGAGGATCGTGACCGCGACGAACGGGAAGCCGTGGTGGATCACGTTCAGCAGCACGATGGCGTAGAACGACCAGCGGTTGGTGAACCAGTTGTACGGCTGGTCCATGAGCCCCAGCTGCATCAGCAGCTGGTTGAAGATGCCGCGGTCGGCATCGAAGATCCACACCCACACGTACGTGCCCGTGACGGCGGGCATGGCCCAGGCCGCCATGATGGCGCTCGCGACGACGGTGCGCCAGAAGGTGCCGAGCGACTGCAGCAGCAGCGCGACGAGCGTGCCGAAGGCGACGGTGCCGACGACGGAGAGGATCGCGAAGCCGACCGTGTTCGGCAGCACGACCGCCCACAGCGTCGGGCTGGTGAGGATCTCGACGAAGTTGTCGATGCCGATGAAGTTCGGTTCGCCCGAGACGATCTCGCGCAGGCCGTAGTCCTGGAACGAGAAGAGCACGACCCGGATCAGCGGCCACAGCAGGAGTCCTGCCAGGACGACGAGCGCGGGCGCGAGCAGCATCCACGGCCGCAGCCGGTCCATCGGGCGGCGGCGGGATGCCGGGGCGACCGCCGCGCCGGCGGTGGAGGAGGCGCGCTCCTCCACCGCCGGCGCCTGGGGCATGAATGCCATGCGGGTCCTGCTTACTTGCCGTTGAGGGTCGCGGTCATCTCGGCGGCGGCATCCTTGGCGGCCGTCTCGACGTCCTTCTGACCCGACAGGATCGCCTGCATCATGGCGCTCGTCGTCTTCTTGGCCTGGACGGCGCCGAAGGTCGGCGTCACCGGCACGGACGCGCCGCCGTCGACCATCTGGGTAGCGAACGGCTTCACGAGCGGGTCGGCGTTCTCGATCGACTTCTCCAGCAGCGACTTCTGACCCGGGAAGTACCCGCTCTGCTCGCCCCACTTCTCGGCGAACTCGCCCGTGGTCATCAGCTTGATGAACGCGAACGCCAGGTCCTTGTCCTTCGCCGTCTCGAACATGCTCAGGTGCGAGCCGCCGAGCACCGACGGCGCGATGCCGTCGTCCTCGCCGGGGATCGGCACGGCGGCGAACTTGCCCTCCATGTCGGGGCCCTTCTCGACGATCGCCGACGGGGTCCACGAGCCCATGACCGCCATGCCGACGGTGCCGGCCGCGAACGCGTCGAGCACGTCGGTCTCACGCCACGTCGTGGCGCCGGCCGACGACAGGTTGTCCTGCGTCGCCAGACCGGTCCAGAACTCGAGGCCCTTCACCGACTCGGGCGAGTCGAGCTCGCTCGTCCAGGTGCCGTCCTTCTCGGTGGCGACTTCGCCGCCGGCGCCCCACACCCAGGGGTAGACCGTGAACTCGGCGTCGCCGGGGACGGCGACCGCCGTCATCTCGGGGTGCGCGGCCTTGATCGCCAGCGCGGCGTCACGCAGCTCGTCCCAGTTGGTGGGGGCGTCGAGGCCGAGCTCCTCGAAGATGTCGGTGCGGTAGACGAGCGAGCGCACGCCGGCGTACCAGGGCATGCCGTACTGCTCGCCGTCGTAGGTGCCCGACTTCACGAGCCCCTCGACCAGGTCGTCTTCGAGGCCGTCCTTCTTGATGTAGTCCGTGATGGGCGCGAGCGCGCCGGCGTCGGCGAACTCGGGCGTCCAGGTGGTGCCGGTCTCGGCGACATCCGGAGTCGTGCCGCCCGCGATCGACGTGACGAACCGGTCGTGGGCGTCGGCCCACTGCACGAACTCGACGTTCAGCTCGGCGCCGGTCTCTTCCTTGAACGCGTCGGCGACCTCGTCGAAGAACGGCTCGGCGTCGGGGTTCGTGCCCTGCATGATCCAGACGTCGAGAGTCTTGCCCTCGCCCGAGGCCGAATCGTCTCCGTTGTCGCCACCGCCGCCGCTGCAGGCGGTGATGCCGAGTACTGCCACACCCAACACGGCGATGGGCAGGATGCGCTTCCTCATTTGAACTCCTCTTCTGCGATCACACTCTGGTGTCGACCTTCCGGCCGCGACTCACACTATGGAAGAAACCACCATGTGTCACGCATGTTTTGGAATTTTCTCCCAACCGTTATCGACCGGAAACACGGATCAGCAGGATCCAGGCCCGTTCGACCGCCCTCAGGGGCGAACGGATGCCGCGTCCCGCCGCCGCCCCCACGGCAGGGCGAGCAGCACGCCGGCGATGAGCAGCACCAGCGCGAACGCGGCCGCCGCCCACGGCGTCTCGGCCGGGATGTCGAGGTAGGTGGTGATGCCGAGGATGCGGGCGAGGCCCCAGGGCAGCAGGCCCATCTCGTCGTTCCACACGGTGAGGGCCGCTTCGAGCCCGATCGCCCCGATGACGACCGCGGGCACGAGCAGTCCGGCGCCGACGGCGGCCAGCACGTACCCGGTCGCCCGGCGCGCGCCGACCTGGGCCGACAGCGCCCAGCCGGCGGCGACGAAGACCCAGACGAACAGCGCGAAGGCGACCGCGATGTACGCGGTGCGCAGGACCGGCTCGGTCCAGAACGCGTACCAGTAGCCGCCGGGGCCGGTGAACGACAGCGCGAACAGCGTGAGGATGCAGCGCAGCATCACGACGCCGCCCACCGCGGCGATGACCGGCCACGGCGAGCGCCGGCGCACGAACAGCCGCAGCACGAGCGCGAACACGACCCAGGCGCCGAGCACGACCGCGACGTGCGTCCACGAGAGGAACGAGGTCTGCACGGCGCGCGTCGCGACCAGCAGCGCCGCGGGGATGACCAGCAGCAGCCAGCGGTCGAGCTCGAGCATGCCGAGCGTGGACTCGCGGGCCCGCCAGGGCCTGGTCGACGCGATCCAGGTTGCGCGGGCGGCAGCGGCGCCCGGTCGTCGCACCAGCCGGGTGCGCGCGGCGAGCACCCCGATGACGACCCAGGCGACTGCGAGCACGAGCAGGCCACGGGCGAGCCAGGCCATCGTGTCGTCGCGCTCGGACCGCTCGACACCCAGGCGCGCCGCCGTGAGGTTGAGCGCCGGGTGGTCGATGTCGCCGTCGTACGCCTTCAGGTGCGCGGCCGCGAGCTTCTCGAAGGTCGCACGGTCGGCATCCCACGCGGCGCGCGCGTCAGGCGACAACGTGTCGTGCCACTCCCCCTGGTGCAGGATCAGCGAGCGGTACGACGACAGCAGCCGCAGCGTGTCGACCTCGTAGTCCAGCGCCCCCACGAACGCGTCGCGGATCTCGGGCGAACGCCAGGTGGCGGCATCCGTCGACGCGACCGCGTCGCGCATCTGCGCTGCCGTCGAGACGGCGGCCTCGCCGTCGGCGATCGCCGCGTCGATGCCACCATCGGCGTCGCGCACGATCGAGTACATGACGTCGAGCACAGCGGAGTCGCCGGTGAGGATGTCCCACTCGAAGATCCACATCATGGGCGGCGGTTCGAGGCCGATCGCGAAGACCCGCTGCTGCGCGAACGGCGCGATGTACTGGCCGTGGGCGATGGCGTCGCGGGACTGGCCCATGGCCGAGACGATCGCGTCGACGGTCGCCGGGTCGGTCGAGAACCATTCCCGCGCCCAGTCCTCGGTCACCTGTGTGACATCGGCGGACGGGTCGCGGGCGAGGGATGCCGCCACCTGCGTGTTCAGCTCGTACAGCTGCCAGAACCCGGCCTTGAGGTAGAGGGTCATGGGTCCGGCGCGCCAGGGCCCGCCGTCCTGCGTCCATACCCAGACGCCTTCGATCCTGTCGTTCGCGGCGAGCAGCTGCTGCAGCGCCCACTGGTACTCGGCGCCGAGGTCGTTGGCGAACGAGCCGAAGTTCTCGAACTCGCGGCGGCTCTGCAGTTCGACGATCCGTCGCTGCGAGCCCTGCTCGAGCGTGTCGTTGAGCGGCAGCCACGTGTAGAAGTCGCCGAGCGTGTACTTCGTCGAGACGATGAGGGCGGGCGAGTCGATGCCGCCGAGCACCGCCTCGTACGAATCGCTGTCGGTGTGCATGTCGCCGACGGCACCCACTCCGACAGACCAGGTGCGGAAGATCACTTCGCGATCGGATGCCTCGGCCTGCCCGGTGAAGGCCTCGAGCATCGAGCGCACGGCGTCGACGGTGGTGACCTTGAGCGCGGAGTAGTAGTCCCAGCCGCCCACGTCGTAGACGGGCCCCGCCTCGCCGATGCGGATGAGCACGCCGTCGAGCGCGGGCGCCGCGTCGTAGAGCTCGTCGAGGCCGGCGGTGTAGACGTCCCACAGTTCGGGGTCCTCGGTGTCGAGCGAGCCGAACCGGTCCTGGAGGTACTGCTCGAGCGGGCCTGTGAGCGCCAGCATGTCGGTGCGGAGGAACACCTTGACGCCGAGCTCGTCGGCGCGCTCCCAGAAGGGCGCGAACGCCTCGCGCAGTGCGAGCGCCTTCGCGCGGTGCTCGTCCCCCTCGGCGTAGACCGGACCGCCGGGCGCGTCGTCGAAGGTCACGAACTCCACGAACCCGGGGAACGCGACGGCGTTGAACCCGTTGGCGAGCGCGTGCCGCAAGAAGAGGTCGAAGTCGTCGTAGGCCGCGGCGAGCGCGGTCTGGTCGATGTACGGCGCCTCGGCCTGGAAGACATCGGCGAAGGCCCTCGACGCGTGCGAGTAGTCGTCGCCCGCCTCCCACTCGGCCGGGTCGGGCGTGACGCCGACGGCGCCGAGGTCGGTCATCCGCAGCGGGAGCCGGGATGCCTCGTGCGCGCCGATGAGGTCGGTCAGCGGCTTCGCGGCCCGCACCTGTGCGGCGAGGTCGTAGATCGCCCGCGCGCTTCCGGCCTCGGTGGCGGCGACGACGGTGAGGGCTGTCGCGTCCCCGCCGAGGGTGTACGAGTCGTCGTCGCCCTCGGGGGCGGCGGCGACCGTGAGGGAGGCCGCACCCGCGGTGCCGGCAGCGTCGGCGATCGCGTCGCGCAGCTCGTCCATCGCCACGCCCACGCGCTCGGTGTCGGGCGCGGCGACGGTCGTGAGGTCGGGCGGCGGGACGGCCGGCGTCGAGGCCGCGGGGACGGCCGGTTGTGGCTGCATCTGCGAAGACGGCTCGGTGCGGATGCCGAGCGCGTCGCCGACAGCCAGCGCGACGCCGGCGCCGAGTGCGACCAGCACGATCACGGTGACGACGGCGAGGATGCCTCGCCATCGCGCCGTCGTCATCCTCTGATCCTAGGCGCGCGGTTTCGCCGCATCCGCCTGTTCCCCGAAGCCGTTGCACACCTGTTGCGTTCGGGCGTCGCGCGGGCCTACGGGAAGACGATCTCGGCGTCGGGTTCGCGGATCAGGAAGCCCTGCGCACGGTCGCAGCCCAGCTGCACCGCGATGTCGAGGTGGGTGAGCGTCTCGATGCCCTCGGCCACCACGCGCAGACCGTCGGTGTGGGCGCGTTCGACCTCGTCGTGCAGCGACGAGCGTGTGCCGGACTCCACCGAGCGCACGAGGTGCCCGGGGATCTTCACCTCGGTGAGCGGCAGGCGCTGCAGACGCTCGGGCGCGACGGTGTCCATGCCGTAGTCACCGAGCGAGATCTCGACACCCCGATCGCGCAGCAGGCGCAGCTGCGGCAGCGCCGCGCCCTCGTCGATGGACGGGCTGTCGTGCGAGAGCTCCAGCACGAGCGACCCGGGCCCGAACCCGCGCCGCGCGAACTGGTCGGCGACGTGCCCGGCGAAGGAGTCGTCCTCGAACTGAGCCGGCGAGACGTTGACGGTGACCGCCCAGGCGCGGCCCATGCCGCGCCAGTCGCGGAGGGTGTCGAGGCACTCGTCGAGCATCCTCCGCCCCAACTCGTGGATCGCACCCGTGCGCTCGGCGACGTCGATCATGGTCACCGGATCGATGTCTCCGAGCTGCGGGTGCCGCCACCGGCATAGTGCCTCCGCCGCCACGATCGACCCGCTCTCGAGCGAGACCTGCGGCTGGTAGACGGCGAAGATCTCGGGAGTGCGGACCGCGGCGGCGAGGTCGTCAGCGAGGTCTTCTCTGAGGGGCATCCCTCAAGTCAGCCTCAGGGATGCCACCACCGCAAGTCCCGATGCGCGCCGCGCTCATCGGCTAGAGTCCGCCCCCGGAGAGGGTCGCTCGGGCGACGCCGGAGCGATGATGTTGCGGCTCTCGAGGAAGACTCGGGCGTCTCCCTATACTTTTGCCATCGCTGAGCTGTCGGGAGGGGTGGCGATGGCGTTTCGGAACTTGGAGACGTTGGAGGCGTGGCTCGCCGAGTATCGCGAGACCGGGAGCGCGGGCGCCGCGTCGGCACGGGTCGTGGTGCAGGACGGCGACGGCGGCGCGGACACGGGACTGGTGACCTTCCAGCTCGATCACGCCTCGACCGTGGTCTCCATCCAGCCCGCCGCCCAGGACGCCACGGGGTGGGTCGCGACGATGGAGCCGCGCGAAGACGCGATCGCCCTCGACGCCCCCGGGCTGCTCGCACTCTCGGCCGAACTCGCCGCCGTCTCGGAGTTGTGCGCGTTCCTGGAGCAGAAGTCGAAGGACGACACGGGCGTTGACGTCACCTGAGCGCAGGTCAGCGCCGGGTGCCCACTGTCGCCGCGGTCAGGGATTCGAGCAGCGCAGCGGAGCTTCCGACCAGCGCCTGATCGGCGGCGCCGACGGCGAGGTCGAAGTCCTGGTCGAATCGGTTCAGCGCCGACCAGGGGTCTTCGTCGATGTCGATCGTCGCCGTGATGCGGTTGACGCGCCGGTCGTCCGGATCGACGTCGCGGCGCACGAGGGAGCGGCCGACCAGACGATCGATGAGGGTGGTCACCCCGGCGGAGGTCATGCCGAGGTACTCGCGCAGGGCCGTGGGGCGGGTTCCGGGATTGTCGATGACGAACAGCAGCGCCCTCGCATCGGTGTCGCTGATGCCGAGGCTGGCGCGTGCGGCGCTCAGGGCGGTGTTGCGCGCGTCGACATACCGACGCAGCGCCTGCCCCAGTGTCAGCCCCGTCGCGTCGTTGCCCATACCGCCATTCTCCTCATCGCTCACCGGCCAGAATATCTCAGATCGCTAGTATTTAGAAGATTTAACTAATTTTCCTAAGTAACGGTGTAAGGTGGGATCAACTCGCCGATGCGGCACGGCTCGCCGCTCGCCACCCCCGGGCATCGGCGCAGAAGCCCAGGAGGCACATCGTGACCCACGGAAAGGCTCCGATCGGACGCCGCTTCGTCCCGACCCCGTTCTCTGCGAGCACTCCATGCTAGGCCTCGCGACGTGCGGGCTGATCAGCGTCGACCGCGCGTCCACGATCGTCGATGCCAACGGGCAGGTGCTGCAGTGGCTCAACCGCGCCCACGACGACGTGGTGGGCCGCCCGCTCGAATCGCTCCTCACGCTGCGCATGCCGCTGGCGGACGCCGGCGGGATGCGCCCCACCGACGCCACCCTCCATGGCGCCTCGGGAGTCGTCCGGCCTGTGGTGGTGGGCTCCTTCGGCGTGGACGACCACGGCATCGAGCGCCTCGCCGTCTATGACGTGTCTGCACGGTCGGCCTTCAATCTGGGATTCCGGGGCGCGGAGGCGAAGACCGAACGAGGCCGCCAGCGCCTGCAGATCCTGCTCAACGCCGCCGTCGGCTTCGGCAACGTCCGCTCCGAGCTCGACGCGGCAGAACTCCTCGTCGACGTCGCGCAGCGCGCGTTCGCCGCCAGCGCGGTGAGCGTCCACCTCGGCGGACCCGAAGGACTGTGCCAGACCGCGGGGGTGAACCCGCTCGCCGAACACTGGCCCGCGATCATGCCTCCCCCCGGCACGGCCACCCTGCTGGGCGGCCAGGTCGTGCTCGTCCGCTCCCCCGACGACGCCGATGCGTTCGTTCCCGGCGTCGGCATGCGTGAGGTGTACGAGCGGAGCGGGATTCACGCGGCGATCGCGTCACCCATGCGCTCCCACGGTGACGCCGTCGGCACGTTGGTCTGCTATTTCGACCACCCGCGCGAGTTCGACGAAGAGGCGGTCCCGCTCGCGGAGGCGCTGTCGAACCAGGCGGCCCAGGCGATCGCCCGCATCCGCCTCGAAGACACGCTGCGGCGCGCAGCCATGCACGACGAGGTGACGGGGCTGCCGACCCGGCGGCTGATCGAAGAGGACGTGACCCGCACCCTGTTGCAGGGGTTCACGGCGCTGAGCGTCATCTTCGTCGATCTCGACGGCTTCAAGGCGGTGAACGATCTGCTGGGTCACGCGGCCGGGGACTCGCTGCTGCGTGAGATCGGATTGCGGCTGCGTCGCACGATCCGCGAGACCGACGTCCTCGGACGCTTCGGGGGCGATGAGTTCATCGCGGTCGCGGCGGTCGACGCCGTCGACGGGGCGGCACTGGCGGACCGCATCCGCGCCGCCGTCGCCGAGCCGTACGACGAGCTGCCACCCGGGCTGGCGATCACGGCCAGCATCGGTCTGATCACCGTCGGCAACGACGGCGCCCTGGTCATGGACCAGCTCATCCGCGCCGCGGATCACGCCATGTACGAAGCGAAGATGGCGGGCGGCGACCGTGTCGTCGTCGCCGGCACGGCATCCGAGCCCGAGCCCGCCCTGCGCTGACAGGACGGGCCCGGACTGGGCTGACGGACGCCGTCAGCTGCTCCGGCGCATCGCGCGGATGCCGACGGCGAGGCCGACCACGGCCAGAAGGACTGCCGCGGTCCAGCCCCACAGCACGGTGATGTCGCCGAGGTCGCCGGCGAACAGCGCGCGCTCGGCCTGCACGACCCAATTCACGGGGTTCACGGTCGAGACCGCCCGCATCCAGGCAGGTCCTTCGTCGAGCGGCAGCAGCATGCCCGACAGGATCAGCAGCGGAAAGATCAGCGTCTGCTGCACCCCCCAGAACAGCCACTCGCGGTCCTTTGTCTTCAGCGCGAGCGTGTACGACAGCGCCCCGAGCCCGATGCCGAAGACCGCCAGCAGCGCGAGCCCGATGACGAGCCCCGGCACGTTGATCGTGAACCCGAACGGCCAGGCGATCAGCACGATGACGAGCGCCTGCACGACGATCGGCGCGATCTCTTTCAGCGCGCGGCCGACGAGCAGCGACGACCGCCCGAGCGGGGCGACCAGCGTGCGCTCGTGAGAGCCCGTCATCATCTCGTACTGCAGGTTCGAGCCGGTCGCGCCGGTGCCGAACAGCACGATCATGACGAGCACGCCCGGCACGAACCACTGCAGCGTCTCGCCCACCGGCGCGCCTGACGAGCCGACGAGCAGCGGTGCGAACAGGCCGAGGAACACCAGCGGCTGCACCAGGCTGAAGATGAGCGTGAACGGGTCGCGGACCACGGGCTTCAGCTCGCGCGTGAGCACGTTCCAGGTGTCGCGCGCGCCGTTCGGGCGCACGGCGGTGTCTGTCTGCAGCGTCATCGTTCCACTCCTGTCGTGAGCACGTCTTCTTCGATCCGGGATGCCGCGTCCCCGGCATCCGCGTTCTCTTCCGCCTGTCCTTCGCCGGCCTCGCGCAGCGTCCGGCCGGTCAGCGCGAGGAACACGTCGTCGAGCGTCGGCGGCACGCCCGTCGCGGTGCGCACCGTGAGCCCGGCGGCGTCGAGCGCGCGCACGGCCGCGGGCAGCAGCGAGTCCCCTTCGGATGCCGTCACGGCGAGCGCAGCCGCATCCCTCACGACCTCGCGCGCCGCAAGCCGCTGCACCACCGGAACGGCGGCGGCGGCATCCGCTTCACTGTCGAAGCCGAACGTGAGCACGTCACCGGCGAGCTCGGCCTTGAGCCGTGTTGCCGTGTCGTCGGCGATGACGCGGCCGCGGTCCATGACCATCACCCGCTCGGCATAGCGGTCGGCCTCTTCGAGGTAGTGCGTCGTGAGGAAGACTGTGGTGCCGTGACTGCGGCGCAGCTCGAGGATGTGCTGCCAGAGGTTCGCGCGGCTCTGCGGATCGAGCCCCGTCGAGGGCTCGTCGAGGAACAGCAGCGGCGGCGCGTGCATGAGGCCGAGCGCGATGTCGAGACGGCGCTTCTGCCCGCCCGACAGCTGCTGCACGGTGCGGGTCGCGAAGCCCGAGAGATCGAGCGACTCGATGAGCTCGTCGGCCCGGGACTTCGCGGCGGCCTTCGACATGCCGTAGAAGGCGCCCTGGCTGAGCAGCTCGTCGCGGGCGCGCTGCGAGAAGCTGCCGCTCGTGAGCTGCCCGACGTAGCCGATGCGGGCGCGCACGTCGGCGGGCCGGTTCAGGATGTCGAAGCCGACGACCTTCGCCGTGCCCGAGGTCGGCGGGATGAGGGTGGTGAGCATGCGCAGGCTGGTGGACTTGCCTGCGCCGTTGGGTCCGAGGAACGCGACGAGTTCGCCGCGCGCCACCTGGAACGTGAGGTCGGTGACCGCCTCGACGGTCTTGCCCTTGACGGTGAAGCGCTTGGTCAACCCCTGCGCTTGGATGATCGGTTCGTTCGCCATGCCCACAAGTTATGAACGAACCAGGACAGATCATGTCCTGGATGCCTGACATTCTTGTCGCATGTCCGATACGACGACCCGCGCTCTCTCGCTGCTGAATCTGCTGCAGACGCATCGGCACTGGCCGGGCACTGAGCTCGCCGGGCGGCTCGGCGTGACCGAGCGGACGGTGCGGCGCGACGTCGAGCGGCTGCGCGAGCTGGGCTACCGGATCGAGTCGACACCGGGCGCTGCGGGCGGGTACCGGCTCGAGGCCGGCAGCGCCGTGCCGCCCCTGCTGCTCACCGACGACGAGGCCGTCGCGATGGCGATCGGGCTGCGGGTGGCGGCATCCCAACGGCTCCTGAGCGGCGCCGAGACCACCGTGACCGCGCTCGCGAAGCTCGAGCAGGTGCTGCCCGCGCCGCTGCGGCGCCGTGTGAACGCGCTGGCCGAGACGGTGCAGCCGACCGGCATCCGCTCCGGCGCCGCGGTGTCGAGCGAGATGCTGGGCGAGCTGGCCCTCGCCACCCGCGACCATGAGCGCGTGCGGTTCACCTTCACGACCGCGTCGGGCGAGGTCATGAAGCGGCGCGTCGAGCCGCACGCGCTCGCGCCCGCCGAGCGGCATTGGTACCTGCTGTGCTGGGACCTCGAGCGCGAGGACTGGCGCACGTTCCGCGTCGACCGCCTGTCGGACGTCGAGCACACGCGCGTGCTGTTCACCCCGCGCGACCTGACTTCCGAGCAGGTCGACGAATTCATCGCGGTGGCGCGGTCGTGGAGTCCGCAGGCGGTCGCCGGCGCGGCGATCATGGACCTGGGCATCGACGACATGCGCGCGTTCTTCGGGCAGTGGGGCCAGGGCGCCGAGCCGGCCGGTCCCGGCCGCACCAGCTGGCCGGTCGGCGGCAGCGACTTCCGCGAGGTCATGTACGCCCTCGCCTGGATCCCCGAGGGCGTGCCGTACACCGTCGAGCTGCCGGATGCGGCCAAGGACACCATGCGCGAAGCCTTGCAACGGATGCTGGCGGCCCTGGACTGACTGCCGCCGCGGCGTCGCCATCCAATCCGATCCCGGGACCGCCTCGAAGACCCTTCACAGCCGCAGATCGCGGGCTGTCGAAAGAGAGGTCTGCCATGCGCTCGTCACCGAACCGCCTCGTCGCCACGATCTTCGGGGCGGTGTACCTGCTCGTCGGACTGCTGGGCTTCGCCGTGACCGGCGGGGTCGGCTTCCTCGCGACCGAGGGCGGCCTGCTGCTCGGCGTGTTCGCGGTCAACCCGTTCCACAACGTGGCGCACCTGCTCATCGGCGGGGCGCTGCTGGCGGCGGGGCTCGTCAGCGCGCGTGCGGCCAAGACGGTGAACATCGTCGTCGGCGCGGCGTACCTGCTGCTCGGCATCGTCGGCTTCTTCCTGGTGGGCACGCCGGCGAACATCCTCGCGCTGAACGTTCCCGATCACTTCCTGCACCTGGCCAGCGCGATCGTGCTGCTGGGCGTGGGACTGGCCGCCGAGCGGTCGCCGCAGGCGGCGACCGCGTGAGGACGGCCATGGGGGCATCCGGGCCGGGGCACGCGGGCGACCGCGCCCCGGCCTGGGTGGCGGTCGGCGCGTGGGGTGCCGGCCTCGTGGGTGCGGCGGTCGGCGCCGCGGCGATCGTGGGGGTGCAGGCCGATACGGTCTCGCGTTCGCTCGGCGCCGCCGCCGTGGCCCACGGACTGCTCGCCCTCGCGTGGGGCGCGATGTGCCTGGCGCGGGGGCGCGCCGTCGCTCCGCGCGCGGCTCTCGCCGGGGCGCTGGCCGGCATCGCGGTGGCGACGGCACTCCTCGCCGCGACGCCCGAGGCCACGAGCATCGTCGCCGTGGGAGTGCTCATCGCGTTGAGCGTGGCGACGGGCGCCGGCATCGGCCGGGGCCTGCGGCATCCCTCCCGCGGCGGCGGAGTGACCGGCCTGATCGCCGCCGCAGCGATCGTGGCGGTGCTGGTGACGCCCGCGCTGGGGTCGGCTCAGGATGCCGCAACCGCCGAACCCGACGGCGCCTTCGTGCCGGTCGTCGAGCACCACGGTCACTGAACCCGGCCGGCGGACTCGGCGGCCGGCATCCGTTCCTCTGATTCAGAATGGTTGATCTTGGTCCACAGTTGACTCAGGTCAACTAATAGGTATATAGTTGACCGTCATCAACTTTCTGAATCGGAGGATACCTATGTCGACGCTCTCCGACACGTCTTCGCCGGCGACCGCCGAGCGCACCCCGCGCGAGGTCTTCGTCGCGCTCTCGGGACTCATCGTCACGATGTTCGTCGCCGTGCTCTCTGGCACCGTCATCTCGACCTCGATGCCGCTCATCGTCGCCGACCTCGGCGGCGACCAGTCCGCCTACACCTGGGTCATCACGTCGAGCCTGCTGGCCACGGCCGTCACCACCCCCATCTGGGGCAAGCTGGCAGACCTGGTCAACCGCAAGGTGCTGCTGCAGATCTCGATCGTGCTGTTCGTCGTGGGCAGCGCCATCTCGGGCTTCGCGCAGGATGCCGGCACCCTGATCGCCGTCCGGGTGATCCAGGGCATCGGCACGGGCGGCCTGATGTCGCTCGTCATGATCATCGTCGCCCTCATCATCTCGCCGCGGGAGCGCGGCAAGTACATGGGCGTCGTCGGCGGCATCATGGCCGTCGCCACGATCGGCGGCCCGCTGCTCGGCGGTGTCATCACCGACGCCTGGGGCTGGCGTGCCAACTTCTTCCTGCCGGTGCCGCTCGCGGTCATCGCGCTCGTACTGCTGCAGTTCACGCTGCACCTGCCCAGGACGCCCAAGCGTCCGGTCAAGATCGACTACGTCGGCGCCATGCTCATGGCCCTCGGCGTCGCTCTGACCCTCGTGTGGATCACCCTCGGCGGCAAGCCCGACGCGGGCGGCTTCGAGTGGGACTCCGTCACCAGCTTCGTCATGATCGGCGTGGCCGCGGCATCCCTCATCGCGTTCATCGTCGTCGAGTTCTTCGTGGCCGAGCCCATCGTGCCGATGACGCTCTTCAAGAACCGCACGTTCGCGCTGTCGGTCGTCGCCTCGCTCGCGGTGGGCGTGACGATGTTCGCGACGAGTGTGTTCCTGGCGCAGTACTTCCAGCTGGCGCGTGGCGCCACACCGACCGAGTCGGGCCTCATGACGATCCCGATGATCATCGGCCAGATGGGCGCCTCGATCACCGTCGGCGCGCTGATCAGCAAGTTCGGCCGCTGGAAGGGCTTCATGCTCGTCGGCTCGGTGCTGACGATCGCCGGCGCGTACCTGCTCACGACGCTGCACTACGACACCCCGTTCGTGTGGGTCGCGGTGTTCATCTTCGTGCTGGGCGCGGGCCTCGGCATGGTCATGCAGAACCTGACGCTCATCGTGCAGAACGACACCCCCGCCTCGCAGCTGGGCGCCGCGTCGTCGAACGTGAACTTCTTCCGCTCGATCGCCGGCACCATCGGCGTGACGGTGATGGGGTCGCTGCTGGCCACGCAGGTCGCCACCAACATGACCGACGGCTTCAAGGGCTTCGTGCCCACGACACCCGAAGAGGTCACCGCCCTGCAGGGTCTCGCAGGCGGCGCCGTGCCGAAGGTCGACGAGCTGCCCGAGACGATCCGCGTGATCATCGAGGCCTCGTACGCCGACGGCATCGCGCACGTGTTCTGGATCGCCGTGCCGCTCGCGGTCATGGCCCTCATCGCGATCGCGTTCCTGCCGAACAAGCGACTGTCGACGAAGTCGGCGTCGCAGGAGCTGCAGGAAGAGGCCGAGAACGTCGCCATCGAGCTCGCCGAGGCCGAGGTCGGCGCGGGCCTGCCGTCGATGGCCGAGCAGGTCGAAGAGGCCGACCGCGTGCTGACCGGCACCGTGCCGGTCACGCGTGCGGCCCTGCGCAAGGACCGCTCGTAGCATGGCCGTCATGAGCCCGGACTCCGCCGTCGACGACGCGATCCTCGACGTGGAACAGCAGCTGTCCCTCCTCTTCAACCGGTCGCGTGCCGTATGGAAAGAGGCGGCCGAGCAGGTGCACGCCGAGCTGCAGCCGGCCGGCTACAAGCTCTTCGGAGTGATCGTGCGCCTCGGCGAGACCAACGCGCACGCGCTGGCCGAGCTGTTCGAGATGGACAAGAGCGCCGTCAGCCGCCAGGTGCGCGTGCTCGAGGAGCTCGGGCTCGTCGAGAGCCTTCCGGATGCCACCGACGGACGTGCTCGCGTGCTCGTGCCGACCGCTGCGGGGCTGGCGAAGGCGATGAAGGTGCGCGAGAGCAACAAGTCGCGGCTGCGCGGTGCACTGCAGACGCGGTCGGCGGACGATCTGCGGCTGTTCGCCGAGATCCTCGCCGAGATCTCGGCCGCATAGACGAATGGATGCCGGAAGGGCCGCCCGCTGGGCGGCCCTTCTGCTTGCGCCCGGTCGGCTTCCTCCCCCGGCATCCGTCGCCGCGCAGCGCGATACTGGACCCATGCCCAGCGTCACGGCCGTGCACGGCGACATCACCGCGCAGCAGGTGGATGCGATCGTCAACGCGGCCAATCGCCGGATGCGCGGCGGCGGAGGCGTGGACGGAGCGATCCACCGGGCGGGCGGTCCGGCGATCCTCGCGGACTGCATCGACCGCTTTCCGTCCGGTCTCGCGACCGGCGACGCCGGATGGACGACCGCCGGCGACCTGCCCGCGACCTGGGTGATCCACACGGTCGGGCCCAACCATGCAGCCGGCGAGCGAGATCGTGCACTGCTGGAGTCCTGCTACCGGCGAGCGCTCGAGGTCGCCGACGAGCTGGATGCGCAGTCCATCGCCTTCCCACTGATCAGCGCCGGCGTGTACGCGTGGCCGCTCGACGACGCGATCGCCGCCGCGGTCGAGACGATCGCCCAGACGCCGACGCGCGTCGAGCATGTGCGACTCGTCTCGTTCAGCGAGCCGACGCACCGGAGGGTGCAGGCCCAGGCGCTCCGAGCGTTTCCGCCGCCAACCGGGCCCGGGTCGATCGGCCGGCTGTTCGACGAGGGCCCACCGGTGTGGGGCACTCGCGGCGACCCGTACCTGTGGCGTGCCCTTCGCGCCGAGTTCGCCAGCACGCCGCTGCCGTCCGACCGCGGGGACCTGCGGCGCGCGGTCATGTCAGCCGCGGAGGCGATCGCCGGTGCGCCGATCGGGGGCGAGAGCGTCTACGTCGCCGAGTTCGACCCGGGGCACGGGATGTCGGCAGGTCACGTCTCGGGAGAGTGGTGGCAGAGCACGGGCCTGCCGCTGCTCATGGAGCGGTTCGACTCGTCGCCGCAGCGCCCCGGTCGTTGAGCGAGCGAGGACGCTTCGTCTCGTCGCCGGCGCTCCTCGCTCAGCGACCGACTCACGAGACGAAACGGCGGGGCGACGGTCGGCTCGTGGCCGCGGCATCCACTCCCCCGGTGGTAGCTTCGCGACGTGACAGGTGAGAACGCGCTGCCGGGCGACGACCCGCTTCTCGGGCTGACACTGAGCGGTGGCGGAGCCTTCGGCGCCGCCCACGTCGGCGTGCTGCAGGTGCTCGAAGAGCGCGGCATCCATCCCGGCATCGTGACGGGCACGAGTTCGGGTGCGCTCGTCGGGTCGGCGTATGCGGCCGGGCTCGACGGCGAAGCGATCGAGCAGCTGGCGCTGAGGTTCCGGTGGGGGCGGATCGGCAACTGGAGCTGGAAGCCACGGTGGGGCCTGCTCGACACGCGGGTCGTGACGGAGTCGATCCACCGGCTGCTCGGCGAGGACCCGCGCATCGAAGACCTGCCGCGGCGGTTCGGAGCCGTCGCGACCGACCTGCGCACGCGTCAGGCCGTCACGATCGACAAGGGGCCACTCAGCGTGGCGCTGCGGGCGACGATCGCTGTACCCGGCATCCTGCCGCCCGTGCGGCTCGGCGGACGGATGCTCGCCGACGGCGGCATGATCGACAACGTCCCTCACGCCTCGGCCCGCAAGCTCGGCGCCGAGCGCGTCATCGTCGTGCACCTGCACGCCAAGTGGGAGAACGTGCGCATGATGCGTTCCACCACGAAGATCGCGGCCCTCGTCGAGGACCCGACCGTCGTGCTCGTGCAGCCCGAGATGGAGCGTATGGCCCAGTGGACGATGCGCGATGTGCCGCGGCTCATCGCCGAGGGGCGCAGGGCTGCGGTGGAGGCGCTGGACGCCTGACCGCCCAGGACAGTGCCGGTTCGCCGCGGGGTGCGCGCGGGAACCGGCACCACCCGTCCTGTGGGGTCAGGACGCCGGGACGAGGACGCGGTCGATCGTGTGGATGACGCCGTTGCTGGCCGGGATGTTGATCGCCCAGAGCACCAGCCGAGGGTCGCGGAGCGCGGGCGTCTCGTCACGCAGGGTGATACCGCGCGGCTGCACGGTGCCTCCGTTCGCCATGGTCAGCGAGCGCGACGTGAGGACCTTGATCGGGCCGAGCTTCTGACCGGCGACCACGTGGTACAGCAGGATGTTCGAGATCTGCGCGGCCGTGAAGGTCGACGTGATCGCCGCCAGCGCGTCGGCCTCGCTGGCCGGAGCGGTTCCGGTGAGGTCGGTCACGAGCCGCAGGAACGCCCGGTCGTTGGGCGCGAAGACGGTGTACGTCTGGCTCGTGTCGGCGAGTGCGCCATTCAGCCCGGTCGCGAGCACCGCCTGTACGAGGATGTCGTAGTCCCACGGGTTGCTGTCGGGGGCGCCTCCGCCCGAAGCCGCGACGGCGACGTCCACGATGGTCCCCGAGGGGGCGCCGCCGCGGTTCGCCTGCGTGCTGTCGAATGCCTGCGCGGGCGTGGCGGCGAACACGAGGGCCACGGCGGCGACCGCCGCAACGGCCAGACGAGACTTCTTCATGATCCGATCTCCTTCGATGCGATACCCGGCACCTTCCGGATGGAGGTGTCGCAGAGGTATTCGCCCGAAGCACCGCGATCGGATGCAGCGGCGGGAAAGTTCCGTCAGCTGAAGGAGAGCTCTCCGCGCACGATCGAGTCGCCGGAGTGGTCGGGGTTGCCGTCGCGCGGCTCCTGCGAGATGTCGACCAGTACGTAGTCGCGCAGGTCGATGTCGTCGGGCACGACGAACGTGCCCTTCCTGCCGTCGAGTTCGCCGAGGCTCACCAGCGCCGAGGCGTCGGCAGTGATGAGCCAGACCTCGCGGAAGCCGTCGCCGCGTTCGGAGTCGTCGAGCTTCACGGTCAGGGTGCGCTCCCCGTCCGAGAGCTCCGTCACCCGCGCGGTGCCGGCAGCGCCCGGGTGACCGGGGAACGCGTCCAGCGTCGCCGAGGCGATCTGGACGGGCTGCGGCGGTCGCACGATGTTCCAGACCCCGACGACCACCAGCACCGCGGCGATGCTCGCGGCCAGGGCGAACAGCATCCGCCCTCCCCGACGGCGGCGGGGAGGCCCGGGCTGACCCGCGGCGAGCGGGTCCGATGCTTCCGAGACCGCCGGATCGTCGAGACGCAGTTCGGGGGCCGCCGCCTGCTGCGACCGGATCTCTTCGAGGATGCCGTTCCAGACGCGTTCGGGCGGCGTCTCGAGCTCCCCGAGCGTGACGGTGGAGCGGCCGACGGCGACGGTGTGCTCGAGCTCGGCCAGCTCGAGCGCGCACACGTCGCAGGTCCGGAGGTGCGCGTGCTCGGCATCCGTCGGCGGCTCTCCGACAGCGATCAGCGCGAGGCGGTCGGGGTCAAGATGCGGCATCGAACACCTCCAATCGATCGCGCAACCGAGTGAGACTTCGGCGGATGTGGCTCTTCACGGTACCGAGCGGCATGTCGAGACGCGTGGCGATCTGCTGATGTGTGAGGTCGTCGTAGAACGCCAGGCGCAGCACGCGCTGCGCGTCGGGTTCGAGCCTGTCGATCTCGTCGGCGAGCAGCAGCCGGTCTCCGAGATCGGCGTCGGACGACATCGGCTCGTCCGTCGCGGCGAACTGCTGCAGCTTCTCGTGCATCTCGCGCACGCGCCGGCGAGCGTCCAGGGTGTCGGCGATGCGGCGCCGGGCGATCGCCACGAGCCACGTCGAGATCCGTCCCTTCGCCGAGTCGTACGACGCCCGCGAGGTCCAGGCCGAGACGAATGTCTTCTGCGTCACGTCCTCGGCGTCGGCCCTGTCGCCGAGCACGCGCAGCGCGAGGGTGAACACGATCGGCGACCACCGCCGATAGAGCTGCTCGAGGGCTCGCTCGTCGCCGGCGGCGAACCTGCCGCACAGCTCGCGCTCGACCTCGTCGTCCACCGGTGTCTCTCCCCTTCTTCGTCGACGAGTTCTTCCCGTCGGCGGGCTTGTTTGGATGCAGCCGACGGAAGATTATGGTGCGCTGAGTCCGCCGTGGCGGGTCAGTCGTCGAAGATCCCCACCGATTCGGTGAGAAGGGTCACCTCGTCTGCCGTGAGCTCGAGGTCCGCCGCCCGCGCCGAGTCGGTGATGGATGCCGCACGCCGAGCTCCCGGGATCGGAATGACGTGCGGGCTCAACGCGAGCTCCCACGCCAGCACCGCCTGCTGCGGGCTGACGCCGTGCGCCTCGCCCACCTCGCGGAACGCCGAGAAGCGGTCGCCGACCCGTCGCGCTCCCCCGCCGGTACCGCCGAGAGGACTCCACGGCAGGAACGCGATGCCGTGCGCGTCGCAGAAGCGCAGCTCGTCGATACTGCTGGGATGCTTCGGCGAGAACTCGTTCTGCACACTGGCGAGGTTGCCCTCGCCGAGCACCTCGATCGCGATCTGGATCTCTTCGACGCTGGCGTTCGAGATGCCGACGGAACGCACCAGGCCGTCGTCCTGCAGCGCCTTCAGACCGGCCATGATGTCGCCGTAGACGAGCCAGCGGTCGGGGCGGTGGTACTGGTAGAGCTCGATCTGGTCGATGCCCAAGGCGTCCAACGATTTCTCGACCGCCGAGCGCAGATATGCCTCTGATCCGTCTCGGCCCTTGGAGCCGTCGGGAAGGATCTTGATGCCACCCTTCGTCGCGACGAAGATCCCGGACGCGTCACCGTCCCACGTGCGCAGCGCTTCGGCCACGATGCGCTCGTTGTGGCCCATCTCTTCACCGTCGGGGGCATAGATGTCGGCGGTGTCGATGAGGGTGACCCCGGCGTCGAGCGCCGCGTGAACGGTGGCCACCGCGTCATCGAACGACGGATACACCTTGTCGTTGTTCATCGAAAGCGGCATCGCTCCGAGCCCGATCGCCGAAACCCGTCGCCCCGCCAAGGTGCGCTGCTTCATCGCATCTCCTTCCCGTCTGGAGTCAGCCTGCCAGGATATGCGCGCTCGAATCAGGTCTGGACTACCCGGGCGTGGGCGCGTAGGCAGAGCGGCGGGTCACCTCCGCGGCCGTTGAGCGACCGGAGCCGGACCGCGGAGGTACGGTGATCGCATGACCGACGACGCCACCGCCCTGCTCGCCCGCGTTGAAGCAGAAGAGGCCGAGCTGGTGCTGCCTCGCTTCGATCTCGTGGATGCCTGGGCCCTCGGTTCGCGCATGCGCGAGGCGGCGCTGGCCGCCGAGCTCCCGATCGTGATCGGAATCAGCTTGGGCGAGGCCCGGGTGTTCCACACCGCGCTGCCCGGATCGAGCGCCGACAACGACGGCTGGCTCGAGCGCAAGACGAGGGTGGCGCGGCGGTACGGGCGGTCTTCGTACGGCGTGGGTCTGTCGTTCCGCGCCGCCGGCAAGAGCTTCGACACCGACGCGCGGCTCGATCCTGTGCTGTACGCGGCGCACGGAGGCGTGTTCCCCATCACGATCGCCGGCGTCGGGGTGGTCGGCACCGTCGGGGTCTCGGGCCTGCCTCAGGCGGCGGACCATGCGTTCGTCGTCGACGCGCTGCGGGCGTGGGCGGCGGACACGTCGCACGAGGACGCATAGCGAAACGCTGGTTCACGCATAGCCCGGGCTGACCTCGGCCGGGCTAGCGTGGGGTCATCGCGGCGATCCGGGCGGTCCCGGGCACCGGTTCATACCCGGGTGCGTTGCGGGTTCGACTCCCGCCGTCGCGTCCAGTACTGCGGGCTCAATGGTTGGTCGACCCACACATTGCGGTGCAACTGGATGGTGTCGGCGATTTCGTCCACACCTTGCCCACACTTTCGCCCAGTGTGCACGCGGCAACGGTGACGTTCAGGGCGAGAGAGGGGCGATCAGCTCCGTCATGAACGGACCCCCACCAGTTGGCGCTCATACCTGCCGTCGGGCCGGAATCGCGCTGGTCGGCGCACGGCAGTTCACGATCGCGATCCGCGCGGGACTGCGAGCCGGCTAAACGAGCACGCGGTGTCTGGGCGTGTCGAGGCAGGGCGTCGCATCCGTAGCGTGCCCGCTCAGCGACCGGCAATCGAGCATCCGGATCCAGGGTGGTGGGGGGTGCGCCACTAAGCTCGGCGACATGGCGGGGCTGAGCATTGAACTGAGCCGAAATGAGGCTCTTGTGTTGTTCGAGTGGCTGTCCCGGTTCAGCGAAACGGGAGACCTTGCGTTCGTCCATCAGGCTGAGCAACGGGTTCTGTGGGATATCGAAGCTGTCCTGGAGAGCCAACTTGTCGAGCCCCTCGCCCCGGACTACGAGAGCTTGCTCGCAACCGCCCGCGAGGCCGTACGTGACTCAATGAAATAGGCAACCGCGACCAGCTTGGGGTGGGTCGCTAGACCCGTGTCAGGGCGGCCGCGAGTGACGCACCCACGGTCGGAGGATCGCGGGTTCAAGTCCCGCTACTCATGCTCACGTCCGCACCTAGATCGACCGGACTACGAGCGTTCGGATTGCGTCGCGTGTCTCGCATTCTTGCGGCGCCGGCGGATGCCATCGAACAGCATTGCCGCTGCGGGCACGACTGACGTGAAGCCGACGAACCAAGCGAACGGCTCTCCCAAGATAGAGCCGAGCGCGATGAACAGGATTGCGAGGACGAGGAACACGGACCCCGCGACCGTTAGTGAGCGCTCGCTCCAGTCCTTCGGGAACATGCGACCAGTATCGTGTGCTCAACCAATCAGACGCGAACGCTCGCCGACTGTCCTGCGAGCGGGAAGGGCGGTTGCTAGACAGCGGAGCGGTCGCACCTCTCGTCCACCGCGCGCCCGGCAATGATGGATCCCCCCGCATGCTGACCCCGTGAGCACGCCCGACGCAACTGCTCAGCCGGGGTCGCTGCGCGCATTTCTCACAGGTGGCCGTAGCATTGCGCGATATAGGGGGTTGGCCGTGGCGAAGTCGTCGATCGAGTGGACTGAGGTGACATGGAACCCGGTCACCGGATGCGACCGAGTGACGGCCGGATGCGACCACTGCTACGCGCTCACGCTCGCGAAGCGACTCAAGGCGATGGGCGCCGAGAAGTACCAGAACGATGGAAACCCGGTCACATCAGGCCCCGGCTTCGCAGTTACCACTCACCCGGCGGCCCTTCAGCAGCCGTACCGATGGAAGAAGCCGCTGACGGTGTTCGTCAACTCGATGAGCGACCTGTTCCACGCGAGGGTCCCGATCAGCTTCATCAAGGATGTCTTCGCTGTGATGGAGGAGACGCCTCAGCACACATACCAGGTACTCACCAAGCGCTCGCTGCGGCTGTCGAGGCTAGCCGACCAATTGCCATGGCCGAAGAACGTGTGGATCGGCGTTTCCGTCGAAGAGCCGAAGGTGCTCGATCGGATCGATCACCTTCGCACCGTGCCAGCGGCAGTCCGCTTTCTGTCCTGCGAGCCGCTCATCGCAGCGCTCCCAGACATGGACCTTGACGGAATCGACTGGGTGATCGCCGGTGGCGAATCAGGACACGGTGCACGCCCGATGGAGCCGGCCTGGGTTGAGGACATCCGTGAGCAGTGTGTGGATGTCGACGTGCCCTTCTTCTTCAAACAATGGGGCGGTCGCACGCCAAAACAGCACGGGCGCACGCTGGACGGCCGCACTTGGGATGAGATGCCGTCACCTAAGGTTCGCCTGCTCGCTAGCGCCTAGACGCGAACTCCAAGAGCGTTCCATCGGGGAATTGACCTTTGCGCGGGTTGGACGACTTCACGAGACCTGCAGCTTGCATCGGCACGAGCGTGCGCCTCTTCACATGAGAGCTGAGGTAGGGAGTCCGGGTTACGACGTAGTCGAGCACCGTCTCGATTCCCACCGAGGACCCACCAAACTCCTCGAGCAGTGCATCCTGAAGTGGACCAGTATCCGGCTCAGTAAGACCGACGAGTACTTCCTGATGTGCGAGCCTGTCCGCGAAGCGGTAGTCGCCTGTGGGGGCAACTTTCCACATTGCGGACTTCATGCCGTCGAGGCCCTTCTTGCTGCGCGTGCAGAAGATCATGTAATTGCCTGTGCGGTTTTTCTCGTTGAGCATCTCGAAGCTCTGCACGTGTTCGAAACCGCAGACGTTCCGGAGCTGTCGTTCGTATAGCTGTACCAGGAAGTCCTTGCGCTCGTTCCCTGAGGCCGGCGCGTCCTTGAACTCGTCCGTCCCGTAGAGGGCCTCGAAGAGGTGGTCGACACTCGTGCCTGCGGTCGCGAAGCGGTTCACGCTGTTGTAGTCAAAATAGATGAAGAGCTCGCAGCGCTCGAACGACAGGAGTCGAGCGATCAGATCGATCGGGACGTCCCTGTACCCGAAGGGATCGAGGAACGCGAATGTCGGAGCGAGCTGCTTGCCTTCGACGGTTTCGAGGATGTCCTCTGCGAGCGACTGGAAGCCTTGATTCACGGTCACGACCTTGACGTGCTTGGGCCAGCCGCCGCGCGCTTGGCGCTCGGACTCCACCGCCGCCTCCAGTGCCGCGAAGCGGTCCTTGTCCATCTCGTTGAAGACGAGCAGGTATTCGCAACCGGACATCCTGTCCAGGTAGCTGTGGTCTAGCAGAGACTGCAGCGCAAGCAACGGCGAGCCCGCCTCGCCACCCGCGTAGGTCCCTGGGCCGGCGAATCCGTCGAGTAACACGACTCGCCCTCGGTAGCGCCCGAGTACCGGGAACCACATCTTGAGATATTCGGTCAGAATGCGGTGCTTCGCCTCAGTGTGCGGCTTCAATTCCCAGTGCGTGTCGGACGCCACGATTCCCCCGGCCGATACCTCAAGATCCCGCGCGACTTCGACGCGATTGTTCGGAAGCGTACAGCGGCGCCCCGCCACTGAGCCGCCAACCATGCCGAATACCGCCACGAGACTCGCGTCCGGGAGAGCGGAAGGAACAGATCATGTCCCATGTTCAGATATTGCCCCTCGGTACCTTTGAAGAATGAGCGGCCGAAGAGCAAAGGCGAACCGACAAGCGGCCGAAGTACGTCCGCTCCAGGATTACGGGAACGAGATTATTGCGACGGCCGAAAGAGTCCTGGCCCTGGACCTTTCTCACATCCCCCTCACGCGACGGAGGCAACCGCCTAAGCAGGATGGCATGAAGCCCTCCGGAGCACGTTGGCTCCCGGTTCGTCGATTGCGCCGCGAGCTCCCGATGCACGGTCCACGTCCGAAGCCGACGGTACGGTCCTGGTCGTGGAGTTCTTTGAGTCAGCTCGGCTGAGGGTGGAGCGAGCACGCCAGCACGGCAATGAAATGTCGGAGGCGTGGAACAACTACCTGGAATCACACCCCTTCGAGTTCGACCTTGTGCGCGACTCAGACACAACGTACTTGCTACGAGTTGAACAGGTAGAGCCGACGCCCCTATTGCTGCCGGCACTGTTCGGCGAGTGGCTGTTCAACCTGCGGTCCGCACTAGATCACATCGTGTGGGCGAGCGCGGTCCACTCCTCCGGTCGGATGCCGCCGCCAGGAGAGGCGGGACTCCAGTACCCCATCTACGACGAAGCATCTGGATGGGACCGGAACCTCTGGCGGCTGCGACCTCTTGCCGCACACCAACTGGAGATGCTTCACATGATGCAGCCATTTAGCTCCGACCCCGATGCCAACTACCTAGGCTGGATCAATCGGCTAGCTCGGATTGATCGTCACCGAAGACTCAACGGCTGGACCGCGCGTGTTGCCGTCGCTGAACCCGTTCTGGCGGTGCCCAGCGGGGTAAAACCGCGTCTGGAATGGGGTCGACGTATGTTCATCGGTGGTCGGTGCGATTTCGCACGCGTGACATTCCCCGATCGCAGCTCCGGCGACGGTGTCACCTTCAACCCTCGGGTCGGCATTGATCCCGAGATTGCCGAGTGGGGCGAGTCACCCTTCTGGAGCCGAATCAGGTTTTCGGAGCGGTTGCATATTATGTCGGTCTTCGTCGCCGCGGAGATCAACGTTTACGACTTCGATTGCACCGGCTCCGCCGACGCGCGGCGGTCAGTGACGGAGGCGTTCGCCAGCGATTCGGACGCACGCCGGGCGGCCGGCGTCTTCCCCAGCGTCAGATACGAAGAGCAGCCACCTGCGACATGGACAGAGGCAGTCGGTCGCACATCACTCCTGATCGGTACTTTGGTCGCGACTTCCCTGCGCACGGCTCAGGCGCTCTCGCAGCTGAGGAGCAGTCGGAGTAGTCTCAGCGGCCTTGACTTATCGCGCGCGCGTGCCCGTCGAGCGAGGATCGCCCGTTTGGGGATCGTACGTGTACACGACGCCGGGCTTCAGGGCGACGGCGTTGTTGCCGCTGTCCCACTGCTGGAGTTCGGAGGCGTAGACGTCTCCGCCGGTCTCGATGACGCGGAGGCGTGGCAGGCCGAGGCTCTTCGCCACGACATCGACGAATGGGGTCGACCCTTCGTCGGTCATGTCCATGGCCGACACCGATCGCGCATTCTGGAGTGCGGAGCGTCGATGCAGATCCTGTAGTCAACGGGAGATGGCTCGATGCGCGGGAAGCTTCCCTGCTCCTTGCCGACCGCCACTGGTCCCCGCTGCTGTCTCACGTCGCCGATTCGCGGCCGGTGGCCACAGACTCGGGGATCTCGCCGGGCAGGTAACGGGGCAGCCTGCTCGCCGGCAGGATCGCGATCGCGCTCACGCCTGCGAGGACCAGCAGCCCCAGCTTGAGGGCGTTCAGCCGGGCTTCCTCGTTGAGCGCGACGGCCGCGTCCACCTGGGCCGGCGAGGCATCCGTCTGCTCGAGCACACTCTTCAGCTGGTCGTTGCTGACGAAGTTGACGCGGTCCAGATCGACCTGCGACACGAGCTCCGGTGACAGTTCGGGGTGCTCGGCGAGAGAGGAGATGACATTGACGCTGAGGATTCCCACCAGCAGCGCACCGGCGACCGCGGTCCCCACCGCCGAGGCGAGGTTCTGTGTCGTGCCGCGAACGGAGCCCACGTCTCCGGCGAGCTCCTTCGGGGACGCCGTGACGAGCACGTTGAACACGAGGGTCACGAGCGCCCCCTGGCCGACGCCGAAGACGAACAATCCCAGGATGGTAGGCAGCGTCTCCCAGTTGTTCGTGACGACGAACGCCAGCCAGATCAGCGCGATCGTGGTGAGCCCGAACGAGAACATCCCGATCGTGCGGGGCGGGAAGCGGCGGTAGAAGCGGACGACCAGCATCGCGGTGAAGAACACCGTGAGGTTGAACGGCAGCATCGCAAGCGACGTGTCGAACGGGGTGCGCCCCTGGACGATCTGGATGTAGAGCGGGATCGTGAAGTTCAGCGCCGCCTCCATCCCGACGACGATGAACATCGCATAGACCGCGGCGCGCTCCCGGGATGATCCGAAGACCGACAGGCTGACGAGGGGGACCTTGCCCGCCGCGGTGCGGCGTCGGGTCCAGAGGAAGAACAGCTGCACCAGCACCAGGCCGATCAGGATCAGCAGCGGTGCAGGCGAGAGGCCGAGGATGTCGAAGGGCGCATCCGCGCGCGCCATAAGGATGCCCCAGCGGTTCAGATTGTTCACGCCGAGCGTGAGCGCCACGATGCCCAGGCCGATGAGCGCGGCGGCGACGAGGTCGATCTTGATCCCGGGGTTGCCCGGTTCGCCGCGCAGCCGGAAGCTGAGCACGAACACCGCGATGGCGAGCAGCAGCACGACGACGAACACCTGCCGCCACCCCACCAGGGTCGCGAGCGTCCCGCCGATCAGGAACGCGCTGACGCCCGCGAGCGCGCGCGCCGAACCGAGCGATCCGATCGCGGTCGCCTGCTGGGCGCCGTGGTAGTTCTCCGCGATGAGGGCGACCAGCGAGGGGACGATGATCGCAGCGGATGCCCCGGCCAGCGCCTGCGCGAGGATCACGAACCCGACGGTCGGGGCCGCGATCATCAGCACCGCCGAGACGGCGAACAGCGCGATCACGATGCGGAACATGAGCACCCAGCCGACACGCTGCCCGATCTTCGCGCCGACCATCACCAGCGCCGCGACGACCAGTCCATACGTCACGATCGCGGTGCTCACGTCGGTGGGTGGCACCCCGAACGTGTCCACCATGCCGCCCAGTGACACCGGCAGCGCCGAGACGTTGTACGACATCAGGATCTGAGCGAGGAACAGCCCGATCATCGGGACCCAGGATGCACGCCGGATGCCGGTGGCCTCGGTCGTCGAAGCGGTCATTCGTGGGTCCTTCCGGAGTAGTGGGAGTCGGACGCGAAGATGTTCAGGCCGAGTGCCCGGGAGAGATACGCGGTCGCGACCTGGCCGCGAACGCTGTTGCCTGCCGAGTCCAGGCGAGGCGCGTAACTGCCGATCCCGACCTTTCCGGGGGCGACGGTGATGAGTCCGCCGGCGACGCCGGACTTTCCGGGAAGACCGATCTCGAACAGCCACTCCCCCGAGCGCTCGTACAGGCCGCTCGCGGTCAGCATCGCCAGAGTGTCGCGACAGACGTCGGCCGAGACCACCTGATCCCCGGTCACCGGGTTCACGCCACCGTCCGCCAACGTCGCAGCCATGACCGCCAGGTCATGGGCGTCCACCAGCAGCGCGCACTGCCTCGTGTAGACGTCGACGACACCCATCGGGTCGGTCCGGATCCGGCCGTAGCTTTCCAGCAGCTGCGCGATCGCCCGATTGCGGTGATTCGTGGCAGCCTCGGAGCGGTAGACCTCCTCGTCGACCCCAAGCTCGCGGCCGGCGAAGCGCGACAACCCGGTGCGCACGGCATCCCATTTCTCCTCTGCCGTGTCGCCGGGCATGAGAGCGGTGGTGGCGAGCGCGCCCGCGTTGACCATCGGGTTCATCGGATGCCCGTCGTTCAGCTCGATCGCGACGACCGAATTGAACGGGAGGCCGGTGTTGTTCACGCCCACCAGGTCGAACACCGCCTCATGGCCGACCGCGTCGCACAGCAGCGCGTAGACGAATGCCTTCGAGATCGACTGGATCGAGAACGCGTGCCGAGTGTCGCCGACCTCGTGGTCGCCGCCGTCCACGTCGACGACACAGATCCCGAATCCCTCGGGGTCGGCCGCGGCGAGGATCGGGATGTAGTCCGCGACCGTTCCCTCTGCGTGCTCGAGCGCCCGCTGATATGCGGCGTCCAGCAGTTCATCGATGCGCGCGCCGGGCGGTACCGCGCCGGTCTCCACCGCCGTGCCGATGTCGTCGATGCCCAGCTCGCTCGCCCGCATGGTGTCAGCGTAGGGCCTCCTCGCCGACGGAAGCCAACATGCACATCCATCGATGCGATCGTCGGGTTGGGGGTCCGGACGGAGGCTGATCTCGAGGAGACGTGGACAGTTTCTGCTGCTCGTGGTGCAGGATGGCCGCATGGAACAGTACCTGTGGGTCCTGAAGGACAAGGAGCTCGACCTCATTCGCGATCTGGAGCCTGAGCGCATCTCAAAACTGGACGAAGACGAGCTTCTGGCGCTGCACAAGCGGGTTCGTCGCGCACGCAACAAGCACACCACCAACTATCGCCGCGGCGCCGCCGAACGGGTCGCGATGGCAGGCGGACGCGGCGCGGCTGCTGCCGGATCCGACAAGTCGAGGGCCCGCGCCTATGTGTTCGAAGAGGCGCTGTCCATCGTGAGCAGCGAGTTGGCCCGCGTCGCCCACGAGCAGGCGGAGGCCCTCAAGGACGAGCGCCTCGCACGTGCCCGCGCCGGGAAGTGGTCCGGTCCGGAGGTCACGGCGTCTCAGGCGGAGGGGGTGTCGCCCGGGCGCATGCGAGAGCATCAGAAGACCACGGGCGGCAAGAAGCGGGATGCGTCGAGCCAGGCACAGGGGGCGCGCCGGCAGGCGAAACGCGACGCCCGCTGACCAGCGGGCCCCCAGTCGACTGCGCTATTCGAACAGGCTCGGGTCGGTTGTGAGCGATACGTAAGCCCAGACATCCATTCCGAGCGTGCTCAGCGCGCGATCGATCGCGCGCCGGACTTCGTCCTCGGCGGCCACGTCCCACCCCGTTCCATCCACGGTGAAGTCGACCTCGACGTAGAGCTTCCGCCCCACCTTGCCTGACCGAACAAGCGGCCGACCGAGTCCGAACTCCGTGCGCACGTTCTCGACGGCCTGGTGGATCCGCGCGGTCAGTTCACGGGATGGGGCGCCTTCCAGAAGTTCGTTCACTCCTGCGGTGATCAACTGCACGGGAATGTAAGCGAGCACCGCGCATGCGACCAGGACCAGGACAGGGTCCACGTAGTCCGCGACGGTTTGCCGCCCCGCCGCGACCAGAGCCGCCGCGATGACCGCGCCGGCGAGCATCACCGCGCTCAGCACCGCACCGGCACGCCACTGGGCACACTCGGCCGTCACCAGATCGGACTCCGGCGCTCGACGTTTGAGGATGGCTGCCACGGCGAACCCCGCCACCGCCGTGGCGGCGCCGTAGCCGGCGATCACGATCGGGTCGACCGGTGACCCGCCGGCGCGGATGAGGACGATGGCGTCGCCGACCGCATAGATCAGCGTGCCTGCGATCGCCAACCCCTGAATGGTGACCACCAGCGGCGTCAGGGCATCCCGGCCGAACGGGTACCGCCGGTCCGGCCCCGCACCCACCACGGCGGCGGCGCGCAACGACGCGACGGACAGCACGAGCCCGATGCTCATGTAGGCGCCGTCGAAGACGACGATGCGCGTACCGGTGGCGATACCGAGCACGAGGGCGCCGACGGCGATCACCACGGTCGCGCCGACGCTGATCCACAGCGCGCTCCGTTCCGCCCGTCGTGCGGCATCCAGTTCGTCTCGTGACTCAGGCGCGTCCATCGGATCGCCACTCCCCTCGTCTACTGACCGGCAGCATCGGATGCCGTCACCATACCGTCGCACCGCCCGCGAGGATCTCGAAGGAACGGTCGTCAGCTCTCCCCGGATGCGCTCCCGGACGGGACCGCCCGCGCCGACATTGTGGAGGAGACCAGTTACGGCGTCTCCGTAGCCGGCGTGAACCGGTGCTTCGACAGCTCCGGGCTGTTCGCTCTCACCGACCGATGCCCTCTTGAGACCACATCCGTGTGGGCCACCCGCGGCGGCGGTATCCGCGGCGGCGGCGGTTTCCGCGGCGGCAGCGAGCCGAACGGCGTCGGCCAGAATCCGGAGGTATCACTCGCTGATACGAACGCGGGGACCGCACGAGTCACGGTCGCGCCGCTCGGAGACGGCACCACCTGCCTGGCCGCCGATCATCGACGCAGGTCACGACATCGCGTCACGAGCCACTCCGAGTTGACGTCAAGTCGGAGAAAGTGCTCATCGGAGAAGAGCTGCGCTACGTCATCAGAGGAGCCTGCATGCCCTTGAACCTCGAACTTCGCGCCGCTCCGAGCCGCGCATCGAACAGGTCGGCGAGGCGGGCGGAACGATGCCCTGCTCGGAGCGCTATGCCTCACGACAGACGCCGAGCAGAATATCCAGAAAAGGACCTGTGGCGTGCGGGATGCATACTTCGTAGCCGGCGGCGAATCACTCACAGCGAGAGCGGAGCTTCAGTTCCGCGCCGTGGACGACTGACAATGCGGCCAGGATCTAGCCGACGACTCGGCACTTCAATCCGGACCGCACGCCCCCGGGCCGCTACCGTGCCGTGCCCGTAACGGGATCGGCAAATGTAGCGGGTTGCTGGCTTACTTGCGATGGCTCAGCCTGTTGCAGGTTATGGCAGCCGCAGCAGCGTCACCCGGGCGGCGCCGACATGATCGACGGGCACGACTTGGAGTCTTTCGTCTCCATTGAGGATCCGACCGTCCTCGATCCGCCCGTCGGTGATGAGGAGCTCGGTCACGGAATCGATCTCGACTCGACCGGCGCCCCCGGCGCTGAAATCGACTTTGACGCCTCGGCCCACGATCACGACGGTGTCGTCGTCTTCGGCGAACATCAGCGCGAACGGTCGCTGCTCCCCAGGGGTGGGAACAGGTTCACCTGCGAGTGTCTCGTCCGGGACGGGCAGGGCCTCGTCGGGGAGTTGTACGCCGACGTCGAGGAGAAAGTTTCTAACGATGCTGTTCAGTCCTCGTGCGCTGATCTGGAGTGAGCCGATTTCGGCGGTGGCGATCTCGTCGTCTTCAACGACCACCGCCGCGATTCGCCGAGCCTGTTGAGCGGCTGCAATCGCAGTCTCGAGAGCCACAAGGTAAGCAAACGTGGCCGCGACCTGCCCGTCGGGGTTGGCACCGTCGATGCCGAATCCTGACCAGCCCATCGCACGGTAGGTGCCCACCGCGCGGACGAGCTCACCGGCGCGAAGCCGGCTTTCTGGAACGAAGAACGGTTGACTCTCGGCGTACGTCTGCATGACACGATCGGCGTCGTCTACGTAGATATCCGGTGCGACGAAGGCGAGCGAGGGTGCGGCTGTGTGCCAGACGTCGATGACGCGGCTGCTCGGTCCGCCGCTCGGCCATTGGCCCGGCTCATCCTGGCCCGGTTGCGGTCCCAGCCACGCGTTGGTGTACATCGGGATCGGCTTGATCGCCCGCCCACGCGCGGCGAGTTCCTCGACGTAGGTGGCGACCGCCCAGGCCATGAACACTTCGTCGGCCGCGCTGCTGTTTCCGAACACGTCAGCCCACGAGCCGGAGTCGCGACGTCCGGCATCGACCCACAACGTGCTGAGCAGCGATCCCGCGGGCGCGACCGATGCGGCGCGGACGAGGTCGGCCGGCACGGTGTCGCGCCACGACTTCTCGGCGAGCTCGTTTCGGTCGCGACTGTCCATCAGGATGCCGGACTCATTCTCCACCTGGACGAGCGCCACAACGTCGTCGGTGTCGTTCTCCGCGAGATGGGTGATGAACGCCTCGAACGCCGCGGCATCCGCCTCGCGCAGGTCGTTGCTGAAGACTGAGAGGACGGGTGTCGGGGTGACTCCCTGATAGTGGAACGCGCTGCCCTTCTGCTTCGATTCGATCACCGCCCGCATGAATCGGTTCTCGTCCCCGCGGACCCATCGGGGCGCGTAGGTCGACGCGGCATTCTTGAACGCACCGAACCACAGCAGCACCAGCCGCAACCCCGATGCCCGCGCCTGCTCGATCATGTGATCGACGAGGGTGAAGTCGAACCTGCCCTCTTCGGGCTCGCTGAGTGCCCAACTGACGGGTGCGAGAACGGTGTTGCCGTTCATACGCCGGACGTGCGCGAAAGACTCACGGATCGACGCGGCCGAGGAACTTGAGGAATTGTGCACCTGACCGCCCAGCAGCAACGACGGCTCCGTCCCTCTGAGGAGACCGCCAGTCCCGGGGTTGACGACCCAGCGATTCGTTCCAGATGACATGCCAGACCCCTTCAGCTTCGACGCTCGATCCAGCCTCACAGCTTTCGTCGAGTTCGAACATTTCGGATCGCAATTCACGACATCACGACCATCGATGCCGAGGCCGAACCAGCTCACCCCGCGCGTCGCATCGACACCGAGCTCCTGCACGCACCACCCCGGGGACGGCTCACACCTAGTCGGCATTCATTGCCCACTCAGGGATGTCGAACGAACGCGCTCGGGGCCGTTCGCCACCGACGTTGAGCGGGCAATGCCCGAATAGGGATCGTCCTTCCGGGCGGTTATCGGGGGTCGACGCGCAGCGTGGTCTGCCGTGCGAGCGCGCTGGTGATCGAGCGCGAGGGCGCGCCTCGGCCGTACTTGGCGAAGTAGGCGTCATCGATCGCGTTGTCGTGGGTGTGGTCGAGGGTGAAGACCACCGGGTGGGTGGTGCCGACGCCGTGGAGGAAGCCTTCGAAGTGGTGGGCGACGCCCCGGTACCACTGCCCCTCGGGCCCTTTCACGGATCGCAGATACAGGTTCCCGTCGACGACGACGTGCCACACGATCGTGAGGGTGCGCGATGAGCCGTCAGCGCGTCGCCCGGCGACCCGTACCTCGGACGCGCGGGCGAGCCCGGCCAGCTCGGTGGGAGTCCATGCGGTCATGACAGTCTCCGTTGTTCAGGCTTCGGGGATCTCGCGACCGAAGGTCTCGAGCGTGATGTCCGAGGGTTCGGGGCCGCGGCGGATCCTGGTGTCCAGTGCATCGATTGCGTCGAGTTCGTCTGCGGTGAGTTCGAAGTCGAATACGTCGAAGTTCTCGCGGATCCGGTCCGGGCGCACCGACTTCGGGATCGCGGAACGGCCCAGCTGCAGGTGCCAGCGAAGCATCACCTGCGCGGGGGACTTGCCGTGCGCGGCCCCGATCGCGGTGATCGTCGGGTCCTGGAGGGCGTTCGCGCCGCTGGCTCGGTAGGCGGTGATGCCGCCGATCGGGGACCAGGCTTGGGTGAGCACGCCGGCGGCAGCATCCGCGTCCTGCACCGCGCGCTGCGCGAAGTACGGGTGCACCTCGACCTGGTTCACCGCGGGCACGATGCTGGTCTGGTCCAGGAGGGCGGCGAGGTGGTCGGGCATGAAGTTGCTGACCCCGATCGCCCGCACCCGTCCCTCGGCGAGGAGGGTCTCGAGGGCGTTGTAGGCACCGCGGGTGAGGTCGAACCGGGACGGCAGCGCCTGGTGCAGCAGGAGCAGGTCGATCCGCTCGACGCCGAGCTTGCTGGCGCTCTTGGCGAAGGCATGGAGCGTCTGGTCGTACCCGTAGTCGCTGATCCACACCTTCGTTTCGATGAACACGTCGTCTCGTGCCAGACCCGAGCGACGGATCCCTTCGCCGACCTCACGTTCGTTGCCGTACGCAGCGGCGGTGTCAATGAGCCGGTATCCGGTCTCCAGGGCGGCCTGCACCGCCGCGACGGTCTCCTCGGGCGGGGTCTGGAACACTCCGAACCCGAGCGCGGGCATCCAGATGTCGTTGTTGAGCGTACGTTCCACTTCTTCGCCTTCCCCGCAGTAGATGAGATCCTGTGGTCGCCGGCTACCGGCCGACCATTCCCATGCCGGCATCGTCGTACCGGTTTCCGGCGACCCCGAGCCGATCGACCAGGCTGTTCAGGTCGGCGATGTCGTCTGCGGACAGCCCGACGGTGGTGGCTGCGGCGTTCTCATCGATCCGATCCCGCCGACGGGTCCCCGGGATCGGGACGATGTACGGTCGCTGGGCGAGAAGCCATGCCAGTGCGACTTGCGCGGGGGATGCGGCGCGCGTGGCGGCGAGGGCCGTGACGTGGTCGATGAGAGTCTGGTTCGCGGCGAGGTTCTCCGCCTCGAACCGGGGCACCCGGGCCCTGATCTCGCCCGGCGCGAAAGTGGCGGCGGGTGTGACCGTCCCGGTGAAGAAGCCCTTGCCGAGCGGGCTGAAGGGCACGAACCCGATGCCCAGCTCGTCGCACACCGGCAGCACCGCGGCCTCTGGGTCCCGGGTCCACAGCGAGTACTCGCTCTGGACCGCCGTCACCGGAAACACCGCGTGCGCGCGGAGAATCGTGTCCGCGCCCGCCTCGGACAACCCGAAGTGCTTCACCTTGCCCGCCGCGACCAGCTCCCCGACGGTCCCGGCGACGTCCTCGATCGGGACTGCCGGGTCGACACGGTGCTGGTTGAACAGATCGATCGCCTCGACGCCCAGGCGTTTCAGGGAGGCGTCGGCGACCCGGCGGATCTGCTCCGGCCGCGAGTCCGTGCCCTGCATGGTCCCGTCGACAATGCGCCACCCGAACTTGGTCGCGACCACGACCTCGTCCCGGACGGGGGCGATCGCAGCACCCACGAGCTCCTCGTTCAGGTACGGGCCGTACACCTCGGCGGTGTCGATGAAGGTGACGCCCTGCTCGACCGCGTACCGGAGCACGCCGATCATGTCGTCCCGGTCGCCCGGATTCGGGCCGTATGACATCGACATGCCCATCGCCCCCAATCCGATCGCCGAGACCTCAAGCCCCTGGCCCAGTGTCCTGGTGTGCATTCCGGTCCGCCTTTCATCGGTGTGGGTACAGACAACCGCGTCCTCGCGTCGTGTGGGAGTGGCGGACGTAACCGGTACTGCCAGTCCCTCCCGCGTCCGCGGCGACCGGCGTACGGTCATGGCATGGACAATCGCAGCGAGGTGAAGGAGTTCCTCACCACCCGCCGCGCACGTATCACCCCCGACATCGCGGGGCTCCCCGCGTTCGGCGGCAACCGGCGCGTCCCGGGGCTGCGCCGCGAGGAAGTCGCCCTGCTATCCGGGATGAGCGTCGACTACTACACCCGCCTTGAACGCGGCGACCTGTCCGGCGTCTCTCACGGCGTCCTCGACGCCCTCGCCCGCGCCCTCCACCTCGACGACGCCGAGACCGCGCACCTGCACGACCTCGCCCATGCCGCGAACACCTCCCCCGTCGCGCGCAAACCTCGCAAGAGCACCACGACGCTCCGGCCCAGTATCCAGCGCCTTCTCGACGCCATCACCGAAGCACCCGCGATCATCCGCAACAACTACTACGACTACGTCGCCGCGAACCGCCTCGGCCGCGCCCTCTACTCACCCGTGTTCGCCGAACCCGCCCCGAATAGCGCTCGGTTCGCGTTCTTCAACCCCGCCGCGCATGACTTCTACCCCGACTGGGACAAGGTCGTGCAGGAATTCGTCGCCGCCATGCGCGGCGACGCCGGCCGCAACCCGTTCGACAGGCGGCTCACCGACCTCGTCGGCGAACTCGCCACCCGCTCCGAAACGTTCCGGACCCTCTGGGCCGCACACGACGTCCGCGACCACCGCACCGGCGTCAAACGCATCCATCACCCCATCGTCGGCGACCTCGAACTCACCTATGAAGCGTTCGAGTTGCCCGCCGACCCCGGCCTGCAACTGTCGACCTTCACCGCCGAACCCGGCTCGCCCTCGGAAGACGCCCTCAAACTCCTTGCCACCTGGGCCGCCACCGCCAAGACGCCCGCGGAACAGTCACAACCGTCTTCCACGAGAACCTGATCCCCGAGCGCAAACAGCCCCGCTCGATT
>PJUC01000142.1_pt1 | contig 49662 bp, 41 predicted proteins | sample 1512161 | NCBI WGS metagenome assembly PJUC01 (sample SAMN08177676, study PRJNA422409) | Soil metagenome, whole genome shotgun sequencing project. | isolation source: Soil enriched on filter paper | place: USA: Madison | collected 2015-01-15 | reverse complement strand
TGTCGGCCGTCGCGCGTAGCGTGCCGCGCATGGCCATCGCCCGATACCCCGGACTCGTCATCGACTGTCCCGACCCGCCCGCGCTCGCCCGGTTCTACGGCTCCCTGCTCGGCTGGGACGTCTCCGGCGACGAGGGCTGGTCGGAGATCCGCGAGGGGGCGACGCAGTGCATCTCGTTCCAGCGCGTCGACCCCTACACGGCCCCGCAGTGGCCCGGTCAGGACGTCCCGCAGCAGATGCACCTCGACGTCATGGTCCAGGACCTCGACGCAGCCGAGCCTGAGGTGCTCGCGCTCGGCGCGACGAAGGCCGAGCACCAGCCCGGCGAGACGTTCCGGGTGTTCCTCGACCCGGCCGGTCACCCGTTCTGCATCTGCGTCGCCTGACTCCCTCGCGGCCTGTCAGCGGTCGAGGGTCGTGACCGTGGTGCCGTCGAGGTGCGGGCCGTGCCGAGCACGCCGACCGCCCGGGCGGGCGTCGAACTGAGGCTCGTCGTCCGCCGGGCTCTGCCGGGCTAGGGCCTGCCGTGCCCGTCGGTCGGCGGCACCCAGCCCTCGCGCTGGGCGAGCTCGAAGAACGCGGGAGTCCGGACCCCCGGCGCTGCGACCGGGTACCGGAGCGCCAGCCCCGACGCCTCCAACGCGGTGAGGAACTCCGCCCAGGTCACCTCCTGCGCCCCCCTCCCGCTCGGCCCGCTCGGGAAGATCACCGCCGGGACGGGCAGCTCGCGGGGGTCGTCCGAGTAGATGAGCGCGGGGACGGCGTCATGGGACTCCACGAACTGTCGGATCTCGTCCGGGTCGGTGGTCAGCCTCGTCACCTCGGCCATGGTGGCTCCCGTCGTCGGCAGTGGACCCATCGTCGCGCGGCGCAGCGACGGGCGCAGCCGGGGTGAGAGGGCGCGGCTCGTCGCGCTGGTCAGGGGCTCGGTGCGGACGCTCCGGCGTCGGCGGCCACGACCGACCTGCGTCGCGCGGACGCACGAGCGCAGGCGGACCTGCCGGTAGGCTGACCACCGCGTCGGCGCGTCACATGCCGACGACGCGCGGGCCGGACGAGCCCGGGCGCCTGTAGCTCAGGGGATAGAGCACCGCTCTCCTAAAGCGGGTGTCGGCAGTTCGAATCTGCCCAGGCGCACCAGTGTTTGTGCAGGTCAGCGTGCTCTCGGGTGCGACTGGTGTGGTCGGTGCGACCGCAATGTCCGGTTCGTGGTCAGCATGTGGTCAGCGGCATGGTCCGACGATGTCCATCGTCGCCGTTGATAGACACCGCGATCACGTCGTGCCGCCGGTGCGAGGGCCGTCGCCAGTGTCATCGCGTAGCCCTTGGCGAAACGTGATTGCGCGGTTCGGGCTGAGTGCTCACGACGGCCCGATGAAGGGGAGGGTCATCGATCCGCGTGACGCGACCATGCTCGAGGAGCATCCGGTGTACGCGGCGAGTCCTGGGCGAGTCCAACTAACTTCGAGGGGTGGCGCATCGCCGACGCTGAGCCGGTCGTCGGGGTCATCAATGGGCTCGGAGCTCGCGCAGCGGGCCGCGATGACTTCTTCCGGCGAGTCGTGGGAGCCGCCGGGTGCTTCGACAATTCGCCCGACCGACGAGCCGATTGTGACCATGCAGTGTGGTGATCTGGCAGACCCGCCGATCGTCTCGCCGGCACGCGGGCCCCTAGCTGGCGTCGACAACACGCACCCCCAAGCCGCCCAAGGTCACTGATTGCTTTGCTTGCGGCCAACGCGGTGGCTCGTGAACACGCGTCCGGCGAATGGATGATGATCTCGCCGCCTAGCGAAACTGCGTTCCACAGCGTGCGAAACTGCTCCCGCCTCGAGCTACCACTGGCGCCAAAAGGGGAAGAACTCAAGATGCGCTCCATTCCGGAGAAGACGCTCGAGCATTGGGCGTCGATTTACGCGGCCTACCGATACCGCTCGTTCGCGGGCCTGTGGTGGCCGACGCTGGGGGAGGACATCTCGGTTGGATCCCTCCCGAACCGAGGCCCAGGCAAGATCTTCAACCTGGAGATCAAGACGACGGAGGCCAACGGCTCGGGCGACCGTCATCGCGCTGAGGTCAGGGTGTCGCAACTCTTGGCGTATCTGTCGAAGCCGGTACCGACGTACTACGTGTTCCCGGTGCCCGACTGGTGTGGACCCATCGACCGGCCGGCCGCGACACGATGGCTAGCAGGAACGTCGAAGACCGAACTCGGCTTCAGACGGTCAGGTGACCTTTGGTTCGGGAACTGGACGGTCGTTGTCCCTGACTACGTTCTTTACGCGCCACTGGCAGCCCGCTACCCGCTCGGCACGGCGGTCGGACCGAAGGTCTATGAGCCGGTGTTTACGGTGGACACGAGCGGTCTCACAGTGACCGTCCTCATGGAGGGTGCGTACACGGGTGTAACTGCTCCGTTCATGCAGCCGCCAGCGGGGATGCCCACGACGCCCTTCTATGGCTGGCGGGAGTTTTGGGACGACATGGACGTCTGCGGAGGCCCTGGCGGCCTGCAGGCCGTGTTCGCGGTGCCGGGCGGTGGTGGGGCTCCTGGGCTGTCACGCTTGGAGCTCACGACGAAGCTCGAGGCGGTCGCCGACCAGGAGCACATCGGACCGTTGAGTTACTACATCCCAGTTGACCGCGCGCTCGAGACCGCGGGCCAGCAAGTGTATGTGCGAGCCGATGAAGACATGACCGCGATCAATAGCTCAACTGAGGAACAGGACAACGAAGAGGCGGACGCGCATCTGATGTCCGTATTTGTCTCGGCCAAGCACATTGCTTCGGCGAGGAGCCGGCAGTAGCGAAGCGTCACGTCTGCCCCCCACTTCGCATGGGCTCGCAAGTCGCGCGCCGAGTTCCGTGACGATGCAAGCCGTGACCCCAAGCCCTATCCGTCAGCGGCAGACGGCGCTTGCCGTGGATCAGGGAAGAGGGGCATTCGTTCCATCGCGACCCACGGCGCCTCCGAGAACAGGTGGCCGTACAAGTCCATCGTCATCGTCGCGGTCGCGTGTCCGAGGATCATCTGGACCGCCTTCACGTCGGCGCCGGCGGCGATGAGTAGCGAGGCGGCGGTGTGCCGGAGGTCGTGGATCGTCGTGCCGGCTAGGCCAACCGCCTGCGTGATCTCGGTCCAGCGAGACCGGACCCGAAAGTTGGTGTTGGTCCAGATCGCTCCCGTCGGGCTCGGGAACAGGTACGAGCCGGACGGCACACTTTCGATCCGGTCCCGGACGTAGGTCTCGAGAGTCGGCGGGACCGGCACGGTGCGGGTTTGATGCGTCTTTGTCGGGCCAAAGATCGCTCCGCTGGTTCGCTTCGACTGCGGGGCTGCGCGGTGGATCCGGACGCCGAGGCCGTGCGGTGTCTGGACGACGTCGTCGACCCGCAGCGCGCACATCTCCGAGAACCGGCAGCCGGCAAGGCCGAGGAAGAGCACGACCGGCCGGCAGTTCGGTGGCATGGCGTCGGCGAGCTTGCCGAGCTGCTCCGCGCGCAGCCAGTGCGGCTCCCGTTTGGTGGTGCCCTTCGGGAGCGGGATCGAGCGGGCGACGTTGACCGAGATGCGCCGGTCGCGGACGGCGTAGTCGAGCACCAGCCGGATGACCGACAGGACGCGTCGACGGGTGGCCGTCGCCAGCCCGCGGACCGTCATCGCCGTGAGCACGCGCTCGACGTCCGTCGCGGAGATCACGGCGATCGGCAGGCGCCCGAGCAGAGGGATGACGTAGGAGTCGAGCAGGAACTGCGTCGTCTCCTGGCTCCGGACCGCGAGGTGCTGTCGCGAGCCCTGCCACTCCTCGGCGAGCGTCCCGAAGGACACCCGACCGCGGGTCGGGTCGATCCAGGTGCCGCTCTGGAGCTTGACCAGCTGGTCGGCCTCCCAGCGCTTGGCATCGGTCTTCCGCTGGAAGGACTTCTCGGCGATGACCCGGTGCTCGAAGAAGACCTTCGCGCGCCAGGTCACCTTGCCCGAGGGCAACGTCCTCCGAGTGACGGACATCAGCGTCGGCGCGGCTGCGCGGGCTCCCGATCGACCCACGAGGCCGGGATGAGGATGACGGTGCCGAGCCGGCGGCAGGGGATCTGCTCGGTCTCTGCGAGGTGGTAGAGCGTCCGCACCGGCACCCCGAGGACGGCGGCGGCGTCCTTGACGCGGTAGTACTGCCGAGCAGCGGTGACGGCGGTCTGCGTGGTTGTCGACATGGTCGTTCTCCTTCGGTGGGTGGGGTGGTCACCACCGCTCCAGTACCGGTCCATCGGGGACCGGGCTGGGCGGGGGCGTCAAGGGGCGCGGCGTCATCTGTGGACGCAGCGGCGGGATGGCGGGCTGTGGACGGGTCGCCGGGAGCGTTGGTTGCGGGTCATCGGGGTGGTGGGCGGCCCAGGTCTCGGTGGCGGAGGTCTCGGCTTGGGTGGTGGCGAGGATGCGATCGAGGAGTTCGCGGGCGCCCTCGGTCTCACCTCCCGGCAGACAGTCCGGGTCGGGGCGGTCGGTCGCGACGTAGAGCCGGTTGAGGTTGCGACCGCGGCTGACGGCGACGTAGAGGTCTTCGCGGCCCATGCCGGCGGTGATGACGGTGTGGGTCTCGTCGACGGTCATGCCCTGGCTGCGGGCGGTGGTGGTGGCGTAGCCGAGCTCGACGGCATCGGCCACGTAGGTCGCCGGCAGCCTCAACGACGGCCCGCTGGGTTGGTTGATGGGTTGGACGCGGAGGCCGCCGTCGGGCAGGACGTCGGTGATGGTCCAGAGGTCGCCGTTGCGGACGAACCCGTCGCGGGTGCGCAGGCGACGGTTGTTGCGGCGGGTGACGATGCGGTCGCCGACGCCGCCGGTCAGGCCGTCGCTCAAGGTGATGCCGGTGGTGCGAACGGTGCCCATGCGGATGCGTTCGGCGCGGGTGCGGGCGTTGAGCTCGTTGACGGTGCGCCGGTCGGCGGCTGCGAGCAGGACGGTTCGGCCTTGCGCTTCGGCATCGGTCGCGGCTGAGAGCGCGTCGTCGAGCATGTCCTCGTGCGTGCCGTGGCTGACCCGGCGGTGCTGGACGTAGGCGTCCAGGGCGGCAGGGTCGCCGTGGCGCAGGTCGAGGGTCGCGCGGGCTTCCCACGGGTGGCTGAACCGCCACAGGGTGCGCAGCTCGGCGGTGGGTCCGCGGCGCGCGAGCATCCCGAACGCACCGCCGGCCTCGACCGCGCCGCGTTGCAGGTGGTCCCCGACGAGCAGCACCTTCGCCTCGGCGGCGCCCGCCTGGTCGAGGAGGGCGGCCAGGGTGCGGGTGTCGGCCATCGAAGCCTCGTCGACGATCACGAGCTGCCCGCGACGGAGTCGCCACTGGTCCTGGTCCGAGGCGAGGCGGTGGCGCCGATCGTTGGCGTCGCGACGATCCAGGAAGCTCGAGGTGGGATCGCCAAGAACGGCCATATCCGCCCCGTACCGCAGCGCCCGCCGCGCGGCACCGTCGCCCGTGGACTCGTACATCCACTTGGCTGCGGTCTCGCAGCGCGCCCCCAGGGCCTCGGACAGGGTCGCGGCCGCGCTGGCCGAAGGCGCCAGACCGACGACGTCACCACGCGTCAGCCGCCAGGTATCGGCCAGTGCCGCCAGAGTCGTCGTCTTCCCCGAGCCCGCTGGCCCGACCAGGACGTCGAGGCTTCGCCGGGACAGGAGCACCGCCTTGGTCGCGTCGCGCTGATCCTCGGCGAGCTCGCACAGCTCGCGATCGGCCATGCGAACGGCGAGAGGGTGGATCCCGACCGGGAGGTCCGTCTCGGCGGCATCGAGCAGCGTCCGCTCGGCCTGCAGAAGCTCGGTCGACGTGAACATCTCCTCGCCCACGCGACGCCGCTCCGGGTCTGCGTCGTCGTCAATCCGTACGCACACGCCGCCCGCTTGGATCACCAGGGCGTTTGTCAGCTCAAGGCGGTCCTCGGGGGAGGCCATGCGGAGCGCTAGCGAGGACCGCAGCGCAGCGGCTCCCAGGTTCCAGGTCGACCACACCGACCGACGCGTCGAGACGTCGTCGATAACCTGCGCGACGATCGCCGACCGGACCTCCGGACCGACATCAGTCGCTCGCAGCGGACGCCCGTAGGTACCCGTCAGCGCGCGAGCGGCCAGGTCGACCGGCTCGAGCCCGGTCCGTGCGCGGGCGCGGTTGGCCCAGTCCGCGAGCAAATCCCGGAGCGGGTGGACGACCTTCGGTGGCCGGGTCTCGCGGGTCAGGTGCTGCCGTGCGCGCGTGGTCTCCGTGCGCGACGGCGCCCGCCCGCGGCGCTCCGTGAAGTCCTCCGCCCAACGCTGCTCGGCGCAGTGGATCTGCTCAGAGCGGGCGGAGAACTCGGTCAACAGATCCTCGCCGACACCGTCCAGCTCGAACGCGGGGTTCCGGCGCTCCCCACGGTCGCGCAGCGACCACGACGCGCCGATCCGCCGCGAGATCTCGTCGGCGAGCAGGGCGTCGTAGAGCTCCGAGACGGTCACCACCGCGGCATGCAGGGTGCGGCCGTCCACGGACCGCCACGCGCCGTCGGGTCCCTGGACCTTGTTCGCGACGACGACGTGGGTGTGCAGGTTCGGGTCACCCGCGCGGGAGTCCCAGTGGTCGAACGCGGCCGCGATCATGCCGCGCGCCTTGACCTGCCGGCGGCCGGCCGCGCCCACTCGCGTCCGGATCACCGAGTGCTCGACGAACTGCAGCGCGGAGGCCAGCGCGGCACGGTGCGCGTCGTACAGGGCGGAGCGGGTCGGCGCGTCGGCAAGGGCCCACACGACCGAGACCGACTTGGCCGCGGTGAACGTCAGGTCGTAGCCAGCCACCGCGTGGCGGCCCTCGCCGACGGCGATCTGCCCGTGGGGCCTGCCGAGCGGCTCCCGGCTGATCGGGTCGCAGCCATCCCGGAATACCCTCGCCATCGCAGACTCGGTCACGACACTGCCGGCGGGCAGGCCGTTGGTGCCGAGCGAGTCGAGTCCACGCCCGAGCCAGCGGCCGGCGGGGTTGCCCGTCTGCTCGTAGTAGCCCGTCAGGGAGTCGGCGCCGAGCAGCCCGGCGTCACCGGCTGCGACGTGCCTGGTCAGGTACGCGTAGCCGTCGCCGATGGTCAGCTTGTGCATCGACATCACCACGGCGTCACCCCCTGAGAGCGCCCTTAGCGGCGAGTGCTCCTGGTGATAGGTGCGCCAGAACGTGCGCAACACGCGACATCACTGATCTCGGGCCGCCACCGCCGATGCCCCTAGGCCACCTGGCAGCGACGGGCACAGGCGACGCAGTCGGAGCTCAGCCGCTCTTCTCGAGGGGAAGGCAGGTCGGCATTCCGTGCCCGGATGCGTGGGGCGGGCGATAGCCTCGACGCACAGGGCCACAGAGCCACTTACCGGCGTCGCGCATATGAGGCAGACCCTGGTGCGGACTGGACGTTAGCCAGCGCGCACCCTTCATGAAGGCTCCTTCATGCCGGGCTGCTCCAAAATCCCCTACCCAAGTGCCCGCGCCGCAGGCGTCGCGCTCCGCCACGTCGCGCAGCGGCAGCGCGCGCGAGGACTACGCGCGCCGGTTGCCGTCCACCGCTGCGCATCGTGTCGAGCGTGGCACCTCACTTCGCATCGCCCGAAGGGGAGGGCCGGCCGCCAATGGCAACGGCTTGCCGGGCTCGCGGAACCGCGACTGGTGCAGGCATCGTGAGCTCTCGGGCAACCCTCAGGCCGGAACGATCACGCGTCGACTCTTCTTGCACTGCGTGCCTATGTCTGCCAAGACCTCGAACTCGCTAGCGAACAGCGCTCGCCGGCCACTGCGACGCCGCCGTCCAGTCGGTGGAACGGATCGCCACGAGTTGTGAACCTGTCGATACCAAGGCCGTCGATCGAGCGTGGCCCGACGGGGCTCCGACGCGTTCAAGCCACCTGACGTGATCGGGGTGACGAGCGGGCAGGGCTTCGGTTGAGGCTGGCACGATCCCGGATCCCCGCCGCCAGCCAGATGGGACAGAGAGCGCCAGCTCGCGGGACAGTTCGGTAACAACTTCGGTCAGTCGGCCTGGGCGACAACATCGGTGGAGAGTGCTCTGCAGGCAGCCGATCCGGGTCCACGAGTTCGCCGCGCACGTCGAGGGCCGTCTGGACCGCCGCAGCCGCACGTGGTCTGTCGCCGAGGCGCGGACCGGGCCGCGCGTCGCACGTGTCCGAGGTGCGCCGGGCGATACGATAGCGACAACGCGCCACGCAAACGAGCGAAACGGATAGATGATAATCGCGTTCCAGAGCACCAGGATTCGCGAATTGTGCGAAGACCCAGATGCTGCTGACGAGGTTATGGGCCACACAATTGCCGAAGTCTTCCGCGACCGCCTGGCGGACGTGCGTGCGGCGGCATCGGTCGAAGACCTGATCGTCGGAAACCCACGTCCCAACGGAACAGATGGTCAGTTCCTTCAGATTTCGCTTGGGGCAGAAAAATCCATCGTTCTGGAGGCGAATCATCTCAAGCCAATTCGCGATGCGGACGGCCGGGTCGACTGGCGCAGTGTTTCGTACGTCAAGGTGATCGAGGTAGCGGGACTGTGACGAGTGGGCTAGCCCCAAGGTGGGCTTCGGCGCCGGCATCGACGATCCGTGCCGTGCTGGCGGAGAGGGACATCTCCCCCGAAGAGTTTGCGCGCGCTCTCAGGATCTCTCCGGCCGACGCCCATGACCTGCTGGACGGGCGGCTCCGGATTAACGCGGATCTCGCTTCCCGACTGAGCATGGGGATAGGCGCCTCTGCTCGCTTCTGGCTCACCAGGGATGCGGAATATGTGGAAGACCAGCTCCGAGTGCTTGCTGCCGACTGGTCGGGCGCGCTTCCCATATCCCAGATGAGCCAGTTTGGGTGGATCGAAGGTCCAGCAACTTGGCGTGACCGGATTGAAGCATGCCTCGCCTTCTTCGGCGTCGAAGACTTCGAAGAGTGGCAAGAGCGATACTCGTCGCAGGTGTCGGCGGCGCACTATCGCAAATCCCCGAGCTTTGAGAATGACGAGGGCGCTACTCTTGTCTGGTTCAGGGCCGGGGAGCGCGCTCTCGAAGGGAAGTTCGAACTACCGTCTTTCGACGAGCGGCTACTGCGGGAACTACTGCCTGAGCTGAAGAAGTTGACGCGCCGGCCAGATCCAAGGCAGTTTGTTCCGGAACTGCAGCGCCTTTGTGCAAGAGCAGGACTATTGGTGGCGGTCGTTCGTGCTCCGAATGGGTGCAGAGCCAGCGGATCTACGCGGTGGATCGACGGGACGCCGGTTGTGCAGCTGAGTGCACGGCACCGCAGCGACGACCATCTATGGTTCACATTCTTCCATGAACTTGGACATGTGCTATATCACGGAAGCGATCGCAAACCGTTCATCGATTTGGATGCGACCCCGGACGACGAGAAGGATCCGGTTGAGGACGAGGCCGACAGTTTCGCTCAATCGACGCTCCTGGGTGAATCCATCGACGATATTTCCGCGAATAGTCCCCGCGAGGTCGTGAGGGCGGCGAACCGGCTCGGAATAAGCCCTGGCATTCTTGTAGGTCAACTCCAGCATGTTGGACGTCTGACGCCCGACCGGATGAACCAGCTTAAACGCCGCTATCGTTGGGAGACAACGATTCTCGTCTCCAACTGAGGCCTCGCGGCCCTAGCCAGAGAAGAAGGAATAGGCGCCCGGGCTCTTCTGCCAGTTGCAGATGGCATCCTCGAGCACATCGGGTGAGACGCCAAGGGTTTTGCCGAGCGCAAGAAGTTGGGCCTCGAGGTCATTGATTCGAGCGGAGGCATTCGGTGACCCGCGTAGCAATAGTTTGGCCCCGGATTTCGGCCCGGTCGCACCAGCGAGATGACACGAGTCGGGCACGATGTCCGCTAGGTCGAGCTTATATATCAAGCTGAGATAGTCGAAGCGGCCGATTCGGCCAAATCGTGCGACTTGACCCATTGACTGGTAGAGCGCACTGAAACGCTGCTCTGGCGTGGTCGAGGTGCCGCCAGCTGCTTCGAACAGGGCTCGATGGGTCGCTCCGACCCATCGAACGTATGTGGCTATCGCGTAACCGGTGCCCGACGTCCCAGAGCCAGCCAGGCTTTCGTACTTACGGTGGTTGCCAAATCGGCCACCCGATACCCGGAGCCGGTCGCGATTGCGGTCTAGCCAGATCGCAACTCGTTCCGGGGCATCGACGACCTCTTCCCACGTCCACTGGGAGCCGCCGCCGAGCTGATTGTAGAAGTCACCCGCTAGTTGCCACTCTGTCCTTCCGTTGCGAGCGAAGTGCGCCGCGAGGAACACGAGCCAGCAGGCCTCGTCGTGTTGTCCACGTCGGTTCATCAGTATCGCGCCGCGTAGAGGATCGAAGGATCGCCCAAGCGAGGTAAGCGCAGATTCCGACAGGGGCCGGCTTGCCAAACCGCGCACGAACGCAACTCGCCGTTCTGAGTCGATTATCTGCGCGACGAGCGTTTCTCGGAAGACTCCATTCGTGATTCCGGGGAGGGCGCCGTACGTCGCGTCGAAAATGTCGAGCGCGCGCCGTAGATCTTCGGCCCGGGGTTGATCGGCAGGTCGTATCGGCGGTCGCCTAGACAACGGCGTCACCTATCTCGCGTCCGATCCGGCGCATTACCTCGGTCGTCACTCCATAACTGCTCTGCAGATTGTGATTAAAGCCGACCACGCGTACTTCGCGCCCGAGGTCCCTGGTTCCAATGTGAGTAATCGTGCCGTCCCAGCGCAGTCCGGGAACGGGTCTCCCAGAAGCCCGAGGCAATGCGAGGCTCGGTAGAACAGTAGGCTTCAGGGCGGTTCCCGTAGACTCGACGAATGCAGCGGCGACCGATCTCCCGTTGAGGATGAGTAGCTTCACGTCGGAGGCGGCGATTGTTTCGGCGAGAGTCGACCGCCCCTCAATGATGAGCGCGCGCTTCACGGACACAGGCAGGGCGCTCCATTTTGCCGCTGTGGCAAAGGCAACGAGATCCAGATGCGCGACCAGGTTGCCTGAATAGTAGGAATGACCGCAGACGTTCAATACGCGCTCTAGCACGTCGAACCAACGTCTGTATGGGTTTCGGCGGAAGTAACGCGAGCACGATTTCGCGACGCTCCGAACAGTCGATCCATTTGCGTCGAGCCACGTCTCTAGCTCCAACGAGGTCAGGGTCTCCAGGCGGCGATGGTTGCCCGTCAAGGCCGTGCCGGAGTTGTCGACGAACTCGAGGTTGCTCGGGTTAATGCCAACTGTCGCAACCCGGGATCGCTCCAGCTCGCCAAAGAACGGAACCGGAGATGCCCATTGAACGACATCGGTCGGCAGCGACCTTGCGGCCAGCCGTTCGGTGAGGCCGGCGATCGGGCCGAGCACTATTTCGCCCCAGCGGCCGGCGCGCGGGCTAGCAAGGATCGCATGGGTTCCATCTCAATCTCGGCCCGTATCCGCTGTGCCTCTGCAGCGTGTCCGTTGCGCTGCGCACTTGAAGCAATCAGGATCCGTGCTAGGTCGGCCCAATATCTCTCGCGGGGAAGACCGGTCGCCTCGGTAGAAGAGTCCACCCTGGCCGCTCGCTCCGCAGCGAGCAGCTCCTCGACACCTACCCACGGGCTCCCTGGAGGCATCGCGTCCATTGGATCGAGCGTCGACTGGTAGCCCTCGTTGAGGAATGTCTTGGCGTCTGCCAGGTGGCGGTCGTACAGGTGGAGACTCGCCGCAAAGTGGGTGTATGTGCCGAGCTCTAGGCCCAGGTCACGTGCTACCAATTCTTGCAGCATCGTAAATGCGAACACGTCGTGGACAAGTCCAAACCACGCATCATTTGAACGCATTGTCGCGACAGTATGTAGCGCGCCGTCGCGAACAAGGAATTGAATTGTGCAGGTGCATGGAATGTCCTTACGTCGAGGAGGGCGCATGTCCTCCTTGTCGAGGAGCTGTATTACGACTCTGCGGGAAGAGCTGTGTTCCCGTAGCGCGGCAATAGCATTGTGTACCTGCGCATTGTGGCCTTCACCGAAGAGTCTGGGCCCGTATCCGCCGTAGATCGCGTCTTCCTCGACGAACTGTTCGTAAAACCCGACATACGGAACGATCCGAGCTGCGTCGTTTGTCCCACCCAAGTACCAGCATAGCTCCGCAAGGGGGGTCACGTACCTGTAGCGAGACTCGGTTCGCGAAACCCGATTCAGGGGTTGTGTAAGAACGAGTGTGGCGCCGATTGTTTCGGTTGAGTCCCCTTGGGTGTTTGAAACGTGATGGCCGTGCTCGAGGATGTACTCGTAGGCGAAGTGCAGCAGGTCATCCAGGCTATTCGCCTCGGCGTGGAGACTCACGGCGCTTCGACTCCTGTTCATGCGGCAATCGACGTCGTTGGGTAATTTCGCGCCAGTATAGGGTCGAAGGCGCTGGGTCAGAGGTGATTGAGCGCCTGGGTTCGGCACGTGTCGACCCTGGCGAGCTCGTGGGTGTGGTGACGGACCTGCCAGACCTGGCCCCGAGCAGGCCGCGTGGTCAGCAGATGGTCAGCGGCGAGCACGGAACGCCGTCATCTGGAGCGTTACACGCGTGTATTTCTGCAGGTCAGCCGCTTTCGCGGCGCTCCGGATCGAACTCCTAAAGCGGGTGTCGACAGTTCGAATCTGCCCAGGCACAGCGAGCTGTCGCGGGTCGGCGCCCCGCTACGTGACCGCGTCAGCCGAGGTTGCGGCGCGGTGCTTGTCGAGTTCTCGAGGTTCTGCCAGCGGGTCCGCATCCCCGGACGGCCTCGCACGGTGATGAGTCCGTCGCCCATGGCCGTCGAGATCGACCCATCGTGGACCGGGTGTTGCTCGCGATGGGCACACAGCGCGTTCCCCATCCATCCGTTCGGTGTTCGGTATTGACCGAACACCGAACGGCGGTCGATCATGGTGTTGTGGAACCGGAGACCGCGGTGGCTGAAGTTCTTCAGCGACTGGGCGTGCATGCCGCACCCCCACAGGGGACACACACGGGATTCGACCTGGTGCTCGATCCCGGAAGGGTGCCCGTCCAGGTGAAGCGCCGGACATTGGTCGCCGAGGGCGACGCGGCACGGCTCCTCGCCGAAGTGCTCCCGGACGATCGAGCGCTGCTCGTGGTCGTCGGAGACCGGATCACCCATCAAGCGCGCAGAGTGCTCCTCGAGGGCAACGCCGGCTACTACGACCTCCGCGGGCATCTCGCCCTCCGCACGGCTCAGCTCGTCATCGACACCGACGTGGAGCCGCTCATCGAGCGTGGCAGTCGCAAGGACCCGCTCGCTGGCAAGGCCGGACTCGAGGTCGCGACCGAACTGTTGCTGGCCCCGAGGAAGGGCGTCGCCGTCCGGGAGCTCGCGCGTGCTCTGGGCCGATCGCCGAGCACCGTCTCGGAGGTCCTGAGCGGGCTACGTCGCGACGGCTTGGTCGACGACCACCACCAGGTCGCTGGTTCTCGGCTGTTCTGGGAGGTCGCAGCTCGGTGGACGTCATCGCGCACGTACCTCTCCGACGCTCCGCCGGCTGGTGAGGCATCGCGCATCACCAAGCCGCTGCGGCTCGGGTTTGACGACGTCGAGGGGACCGTCGGGTGGGCACTGACGGGATCGCTGGCGGCGGTCGCCTTCGGGGCGCCGATTGCGGCGCGTGCTGATCAGGTCAGCACGTTCTACGTCCCGGACCAGACGACGGTGCGCCGCGCGCAGAACCTTCTCGGTGTCGCGGCGACACCAGCGGCCGCGGGCTGCAGGGTGCGAGTGGCGCCGGTGCCGGCGGTGTGCAGCCGGCGCACGGACACCGAGTCGAACCCGTCCCACTGGCCGCTCGCGCATCCGCTGTTCGTCGCGCTCGACCTCGCGCAGGACGTCGGTCGTGGTCGCGAGATCCTGGACGCCTGGACACCGCCGGCCAGGTGGCCACGTGTCTGGTAGCGAGATCACACTTCTCGGTGACTCCATGGCCGCCGTGGTCCAGGGCATCGTCGAGATCCGGTCGATCATCGGCGTGCCGCCAGTCGTCGTGGGCGGGCTCGCGGTGCTGTGCCGGTTGTCCACCCCGCACAGGGCGACGACCGACCTCGACGTGGTGGACCGACTCCGGGGACCCGTCCCGCAGCTCGAAGTACTCCGTGCTGCGCGTGGCGCCGAGATCGTGGAACCCGCGGCCGTGCTGCTCCCGACGCCCTTCGGTCAGGTCAAAGTCGACGTGCTCGAAGTCCGGCAGGTCGAGCTTGACGAGCCGAGCGACGACCCCGGCGACAGACTGCATGCCTCGTCTCACGCGTGGGCGAACGACACCGCCACGGACGTGACGATCCGCGTTCTCTGCGCGAACGGGGAGACCGTGCAGGTCGCATCCCCGATGGCGGAGCCGGGCCCGCTCATCGCGATGAAGCTGCAGGCGATCATGAACCGTTCCGCCGCCAAGCAGGGAACCGATCTCCTCGACATCGCGCGGCTCGTGCTCGATCCGGGTACCGGCCCGGCAGCGCTCGAACAGATCGCCACCTGCGCCGACCCGATGGCAAGCGATGTCGCCACCCACGTCGATCTCTGGCTGGTCCGTCGCCGTGCGGACGCCTTGCGCTGGATGCACGCCGCGGGCGGCAGCGACCTGACGCTCGACGACGTCGACCTGGTCTCCGAGCTCCTGCTCGAGGCGGGCGCCGCGGACCCGGGCGCCTGATCACGCAGACGCGGGCGCCCGGGGTGCGTGATCGAAGGCCGCCACGTGGGGGCAACTGATCCCGGCCTGGCGCACGTCGTGCCCTCGGAGTCGTACAGTGGCGACTGCCCTCGCGTGTCGACGGCCAGGACCCGCGGATCAGAGGATGATCGGCGACGGCCGGCCGTGCGAGCCACGGGGCGTGACGTGGCGCTGCCGAGTCGGCGCGCCCCGCCGCCAGTTCCGTACGCGGGCTGGCGCAGCGTCCGAGCGCCGTGACCCGGCCCGCCGATGCGGCCGGGGGAAGCGGCGGCCGACGTCCGTCCGGTGACGGACGGTCCGGGCGTGGCGTCGTGGCGTGCGGCGACGGTGGTAGTGCTCGAAGGAGGAGAAGTGGCACGAGCAGGCGGCCAGGGCCGGTCCGGTCGCGCGCGTCCGGACACGGGCGGTCAGCGTCGCCGCGTCGCGCGACCGTCGGAGCAGGGGATCATCCCGGTGCTCGCGGCGGTCGCGCGCGACGTCGACGACGCCGTCCGGCGCCCGCCGTCGACCGCGGCCGTGCGCACGAAGTTCCAGGTCGTGGCGCTGCTGGTCCGCGAGGAGCGGGCTCGCGTGATGGCTGACACCGGCCTGAGCACGGCGAAGCGAACCGAGGAGCTCAAGCGGCTGGACGGGGTCGCGACGCTGCTCGCGAGGATCGCGGCGCGGGACACGTCCCTGCTGACGCTGCTCGCGGAGGACGCCCGGGTGTCGGACGCGGCGCGGGCGTACAAGGCGACGATCATGCGCAAGGGCGGTCTGGAGCCGCCCGAGGAGCCCGAGCCCGCGCCGCCGACCACGCCGCCGCCGGCGAAGAACCAGGTCGTGCCGCGGTCGGTCATCTCGCGGCAGATGGCGAACCCGTTCCTGGCGCCGGACTACGAGGCTGCGGCGGCGCGTGCGTCGGCGCGGGCGGGTCGGCTGGCCGGGTGGGAGCTGCTCGAGCCGCTGTTCCGGTCGTTCGAGGTCGCGGCGACGGGTGCGCCGGCATGCATGGCGCTGCCCGACGTCCGGACGGCGTCGGCGCCGTTGGGACGGGAGCTCATGCGGCACCAGGCGCGAGTCGTCGCGGCGGCGGCGCGCGGGCACCGCACGTTCCTGCTCGCCGACGAGCCCGGGCTCGGCAAGACGGCGCAGGCGCTGCTCGCCGCGCAGGTGGCCGACGCGTACCCGCTGCTGGTGGTCGTGCCGAACGTCGTCAAGACGAACTGGGCGCACGAGGTCGGGATGTGGACGCCGCAACGTCGCGCGACCGTCGTGCACGGCGACGGGGAGCAGGTCGACGGGTTCGCGGACGTCGTCATCGTCAACTACGAGCTGCTGGACCGGCACGTCGGGTGGCTCGGTGACCTGGGCTTCCGCGGGATGGTCGTCGACGAGGCGCACTTCATCAAGAACAAGTCGTCGCAGCGCTCGCAGCACGTGCTGGCGCTGTCGGAGCGGATCCGCACCCGCACGTCCCGGCCGCTGCTCATGGCGCTCACCGGGACGCCGCTCATCAACGACATCGAGGACTTCCGGGCGATCTGGCAGTACCTCGGCTGGATCGACGACACGAAGCCGCTCGGCACCCTGCTCTCGTCCCTGGAGGAGACCGGGCTGACGCCCGCCGACCCGGGGTTCTCGGCGTCCGCGCGGGCCAGCGTGATCGACATGGGGATCGTGCGTCGGCGCAAGGTCGACGTCGTCGCCGACATCCCCGCCCGCCGGGTCGCGGACCTGCCCGTCGAGCTCGACGGTGCGATCGGCCGGTCGATCCGTGCCGCGGAGGCGGCGCTCGCCGAACGGCTCGTCGGGCGGTACCGGGCGGCGCTCGAAGCCCGCGGCGACAGCGCCGTCGGGGAGATCGACCACGACCTCGCGCGCCGGGTCGCGCAGGCGGAGCTCAAGGACTCGAGCTCCAAGGCGGGCGGCGAGAACGTCTTCACGATGGTCCGGCGCATCGGCCAGGCGAAGGCCGGGCTGGCCGCCGACTACGCCGCGCAGCTCGCGCGCAACGTCGGCAAGGTCGTGTTCTTCGCGAAGCACGTCGACGTGATGGACCAGGCCGAGCAGACCTTCGCCGAGCGCGGCATCCGGTACGCCTCGATCCGCGGCGACCAGACGACCCGGGTGCGCGACAAGAACGTCAAGGCGTTCGTCGACGACCCCGAGGTGTCGATCGCCGTCTGCTCGCTCCTGGCCGCCGGCGTCGGGCTGAACCTGCAGGTCGCGTCCAACCTGGTGCTCGCCGAGCTGTCCTGGACCGACGCCGAGCAGACCCAGGCCATCGACCGGATCCACCGCATCGGGCAGAGCGAGCCCGTCACCGCGTGGCGGATCATCGCCGCGCAGACCATCGACGCGAAGATCGCCGAGCTCATCGACAGCAAGTCGGGCCTCGCCGCCCGGGCGCTGGACGGTGCCGCGGAGGAGGACCTGCCGTCGTCGACGGACGTCCAGCTCGAGACCCTCGTCGCCCTGCTGACCGATGCCCTGTCCGACGGCGGCATCGTCTGACCTGCGACGATGACGCCATGACCGACTCTCCCGTCACGCGCGTCGTCCTGGCCGACCACGAGCTCCCCGCGGAGTTCCGCACGGGGCACGTCGAGGTGCGGCGCATCACCCTGGCGCCCGGGCTCGTCGCGGGGCCGCACGTGCACAACGGCCCGGTGTTCGGGGTGGTCGTGTCCGGCTCCGCCCACTTCCAGGTCGGGGACGGCCCGCGCGTGCGGCTCGCCGCCGGGGACGTGTTCTACGAGCCGGGCGACGAGCGGATCGCGGCGTTCGACGCGACCGACGAGGGCGTGGAGTTCCTCGGGTGGTTCCTGCTGCCGTCGGGTGTCGAGGGGACGCTGTCGCTCGTGGACTAGGGGTCTCGGCGCGGCGGGCGTCTTGGGCAGGCATCTCGCTATGCATGCGTTCCCGTCGCAGTGCTCCGCTCTTGCGGTCTTCGCCGAGTCATGACTGCACAAGGTGCGGGTGAATTGTCCGGTTCGTTACCGTCGGAGCGTCGACGACGACCAGGGGGCACCTCATGGACACTCCAGCACGCGTGATCATCACCGCACTCCTTGCCGGAGGCCTTGCGATCAGCGCTCCGCCCGCCGCGCAGGCCGCCACGTCGCTCGGCGTGAGGCAGGTGGAGTCGGCCGTGATCCTCGATCTTGACGAGGACGACGAGCTTGCCCTCAATGCGGGCGACGGCGAGTACACCGGCACTCTGACGGTCACCAACACCGCCGGTAGCCGTCTCGATCTCGCTCTCGACGCCGGAACAGGCTGCGACGTGGCTCTCGACCCCAGCAGCGTGGAGGCCTACAGGCAGGCGAAGGTATCGGTCAAGATCACCGGTTGCGACGTAGTAGACGGATCGTCAGGGAGTCTTGAGGTCGGCAGCCCGACTCCGGTTGACGTCACCTTCGACGTGACCTTGACGGAGCCGGTCCCTTTCCTGGTGATCGTCGGATGGTTCGGCGGCGGCCTCCTGGTCGCGTCGTCCGCGATGTTCTTGTGGGTGGTCAGCAGGCACAGGAGCGTGACGTCCGGAAAGAACTTCAAGGCGCGATGGTTGTCGCCGATCGCGGGGCTCAAGAGCGGCTGGAGCATCGACAGCTGGAGCACCAACATCACGGTCGTGACGACGAGCCTCGTTGCCTTGTTCGGCGCGTCGAATGCACTGAGCGCGCTGCTCGGTAGCGCCCCCAAGGCGGCTGTCGCTCACGTCCTGGTCGCCGGGTTGATTGCCTCTCTGCTCGTCTCGATCGGACCCGTTGTGGTCAAGTCGGCGGGGACGACGGAGGACGGCACGGCCCTCGGGCTCATTGCTGCAGGCATCCTCACGCTGACGGGGACGCTGGGGCTTGTGGCGAATGTTCAGTCCGCGACGTGGTCGGCGACGGACGGACAGCTGCGCTGGTGGGTCATGGGTGTCTGCGTCCTCTTGGCGGTCTTCCTCACGTGGTACTCGACGAAGTCGCTGCGGCATGTCGTGACGCGGGTGAAGGAAGAACCGGGACCGTCGGCTCACGTGACGGTGGCGGCGGCGATCTCAATGCTGCGGGAGGGCGAGTACACGAACTGGGAGGACGAGGTGGCACTCAGGGCAGCCAAGCTCGCAGCGGTACTCGCCAAGAAGCAGGAACCGCCCGTGGCGGGCTCCTCCAAGCCACCCAGGGGAGCGCCTGTGCCCGACGACAATCGGGGCACCTTCTACCTCGCTCCCGTCGGCTCGGCGACCGAGTCGGCGCCCGTCCGGTTCTGACGCCTCCCTGTCCGAGCCGGTCGATGCCTGGCCGGCACGCTTCCGCTGCTGCGAGGGCGTGCTTGGCTGTCGCTCGATGTCTGCCTGCTCCGGGTGCGGCCGAGGCGGCGTCTGACTGGGCCGCGTCGGGCTGCACCAAACGGGTGGCGGTCGTGCGGATCTGACGTGACGGAGGTCTCGACGTCGCGGTGCTGGTCAGAGGCCTGCGCAGGGTCCGGGACAATCGTTGCCCGTGACTGGGGACGAGCAGCCGATCGCGTTGGGGTACGGGTGGAGCGACGAGGCGCTCGACGGGTTCCGGCGGTGGGCCGCGCAGATGGGCTGGCCCGCGGACGTGCAGGACTCGTGGCTGCGCTCGGCGGCGGCGCACGGGTGGACGGCGCAGGAGATGGTCGCGGAGATCCGCAAAGGTCTCGACGCGCAGCCGCACGTCGTCGCGCCCCAGGACGCCGCCACGCACCACGTCCCGCCCGCGCAGCAGAAGCAGGCGCTGAAGAAGTCGCGGAAGCGGACCCTCGCGTGGGTGTTCGGCGGGATCGGCGCGGCGGTCGCGGCGGTCGTCGTCGTGGCCGTCGCGATGAGCGGCGCGAGCCTCATGGGCGAGCTGCTGCACGTCGGTGCGGTGCGGATCGACGCGTCGAAGGCAGGCCCGGGCGCGGAGGACCGCGAGTTCGCGAACGTGTTCGTCGGGGTGGACCGCGACCAGGAGTTCCTGTTCGACGTGGGCTTCCCGGTCGGGGAGGACGACGACCTGGGCGAGATCGTCGAGGTGTACCTGGACCCGCAGCTCACGATGCCGGCGCCGGACGTGTCGTCGTACGAGTTCCGGGGGCAGCTCAGCGTCAGCCCGTCGTCGTTCTCGATCGGCAAGATCGCCGAGGACGGCGACGGCTACGAGCTGCAGATCAACCAGAACGGCGAGTGGGGGCTGTTCGACCGGTACTACCTGGCGGTCAAGAGGGACCTGGCGACGGGTGAGGTGCTGCCCGAGCCGGTGGTCAGCCTGTTCACGCCCAAGGCGGAGCTCGACTCGCCGGTCGCGACGTACGAGGCGCGCGACGGCGGCGACGGGGTGTTCCGGTGGAACGCGGTCGAGGGCGCGACGCGGTACGTCCTGGTGAGCCTGGGCTACGGCGCGCACGAGCAGGAGTACGGGACGTCGTCGCGGGTGGAGGTCCTCGCGACGACGGACGGGACGCAGATCGCGGCGTCCGACGTCCCGACGGAGGACTGGATGGGCCGCAACAGCGCGTTCGTGTCCTACGTCGGCAACTCCGAGGACGAGGCGCGCGACCCGGACTACGCGGACCGCGGTCCGTACAGCGCGCGGACCGCGCTGTACGGCGTGGTCGCGATGACGGCCGACGACGTCCCGAGCGCCGTCGCGCTCGTCAACCAGCGCGACGTCAGCGCGGGTCTGCCCGTGAAGGTCGCCGGGTACGCGCTGCGGGAGGTCATGGTCGGGCGGACGCGGGACGTCGCGGACCTGCCGGACCAGGTGCCGGTGACGATGGCGGACGGGTCGACGACCGTGGGCAGCGTCGAGTACGCCGTCGGGTCGGTGACGGAGCGGTTCGGCGGGTACGAGACGACGTTCTCGGTGCTCGGGTCCACCGTCGTGGACACCGTGGCGTTCACGGCGGCGAGCGTCGAGGCCGCGCAGGCGGCGCTGGCGGAGATCAACGCGCGCTCGCTCGCGCTGCGGGCCCACACCGGCGGGATGAGCCTGTACTCCTACGTCACCCCGGACCTCGTGGGCGGCGGCGAGACGTCGAGCACCCTGCCGGACGTCCCGTACCCGGTGTTCGCGACGACGGACCTGGGCCGGTTCATCGCGACGAACTTCGTCGCGGGCAACTTCAAGGTGTCGCTCGCCGACTTCTTCGAGCCGGGCAGCCGGGTGAGCGGAACGGGCGTCGACATCGACGACGTCATCGGCGAGGTCGTCACGCAGAACCCGTACCTGCTGGGCCTGTGGAACGTGTCCTACAGCCAGTCGACCCGCGTCCTGTACGGGCAGCCGGTCGCGTTCACCGACCTGGACACCTACCGGGCCGACCAGGCCGCGCTGAAGGTGCAGGTCGAGGACGTCGTGGCGCGCATCGGGACGAAGGCGTCCCAGGCCGACACCGTGCGCGCGATCAACGACTGGCTCGTCGCGAACGCCGACTACCACCACACGGCGTGGGCGCAGGTCGAGGCGCAGAACAGCACCGCCGGGTTCGAGCGGGCGTGGTCGGCCGAGGGCGTCCTGCTCGACGGCGCGGGCGTGTGCGTGTCGTACTCGGTCGCGTTCCAGGCGCTCGCGCTGGAGGCGGGGATCGAGGCGGTCAACGTCACCGGGCGCTCGCGGGCCGACGGGGTCGGGCACGAGTGGAGCCGTGCGAAGGTCGACGGCGCGTGGCTCAACCTCGACGTCACGTGGAACGACGGCGCGTCCGCCGACCGGTGGCTGCTGGTCACGGACGCCGAGCTCGACGCGGACCACGTGGTCGACACGGACTGGCTGGTCGACTCGCAGCTCGCGGCCTACACGACGGGCTGAGTCCCGGGCCGCGGCCGGCCGGCGTCGCGAGCGGCGGGGGCGTGAGCGCCTGACGCCCGCACCCGGAGGGGTGGTTCGCCACAAGTGTCCGGAGGTGGCACCACCGGAACGGGTGAGATGTGGGCAAGCGCATACCTCACGTGCGGAAAAGGCTCGCGTCCCGCCGATTCGAATCGATACGATCGAAGGACGACGCGACCGGCACGACCCGACCACCGCGCACGTCCTCCAACCCGCCCACCAGCTCTCCGGGAATCGCTGTGCCCAAGGTCCTCACCGCCGGTCGCCCCTGGCGCGTCATCCTCCTCTTCGCCGTCCCGCTGCTCGTCGGCAACGTCGTCCAGCAGCTCTACCAGGCCGCCGACGCGATGGTCGTCGGCCGCGTCCTGGGCGTCGACGCCCTCGCCGCCGTCGGTGCGACGGGCTCGCTGCTGTTCCTGCTGCTCGGGTTCGCGTGGGGCCTGACGAACGGCTTCGCGATCCCCACCGCGCAGGCGTTCGGCGCGGGCGACCACCGGGCCGTGCGACGCTCCGTCGCCGCGGGCGCGGTCCTGACGGCCGCCACGAGCCTGCTGCTCACCGTCGGCGCGCCGCTGCTCGCCGGCCCGGCGCTGCGCCTGCTGCAGACGCCCGAGGAGCTCCTGCCGCAGGCGACGACGTTCGCCGTCATCAGCTTCCTCGGCGGCAGCACGATGATGTTCTTCAACTTCCTGTCGGCCGTCATCCGCGCCATCGGCGACTCCCGCACGCCCCTGGTGTTCCTCACCGTGTCGTGCGTGCTCAACATCGTGCTCGTCGTCGCGGCCGTCGGCTGGCTCGACTGGGGCGTCGGCGGCGCGGCCGTCTCGACGGTCCTCTCGCAGGGCGTGTCCGTCGCGCTGTGCCTCGACTACGTCCGTCGCCGCGTGCCCGTCCTGCACGTGCACCGCGAGGACTGGCACGTCACCCGCGAGGAGCTCGGCACGCACCTGCGGCTCGGCCTCCCGATGGGCTTCCAGGCGTCGATCATCGCGATCGGCACGCTCGCCGTGCAGGTGCGCCTCAACGAGCTCGGGTCCGACGCGGTCGCCGCCTACACGACCGCCGCGCGCGTCGACGGCCTCGCCGTCGCCCTGCTCGCCTCGCTCGGGCTGGCCGTGTCGATGTTCGTCGCGCAGAACCTCGGCGGCGGGCGTCCCGACCGGATCCGGCGCGGCGTCGTGCAGGGCGTCTGGATCGCCGTCGCGGGTGCCGCGGTGCTCGGCGTCGTGCTCGTCGCTGCGGGCGGGCCGATCGTCGCCCTGTTCGTCGGCGCGGGCGAGCAGCAGGTCGTCGACATGGCCGCACACCTGCTCCTCGTCAACGGCGCGCTCTACACCGTGCTCGGCGCGCTGTTCATCCTGCGCGGTGCCCTGCAGGGCCTCGGGCAGACGGTCGTCCCGACGATGACCGGCGTGATCGAGCTCGTCTGCCGCGTCGGCGCCGCGGTCGTCCTCGGGGCGTCCTACGGGTACGACGGCGTCGTGTGGGGCAACCCGCTGGCGTGGATCGGCGCGATCGTCCTGCTCGTGCCCGCGTACCTCGCCGCGCACCGCCAGCTCGGCCGGCAGCCTGTGACCGGCGCCGGCGACGTCCCGACGACGCTCGTCCTCGAGGGGCCCGCCGAGGGGTCGGCCGTCATGGAGGCGGTCGTCGCGGACGTCGACGCGCTGCCCGCCCCGCACCCGTCGCCGGAGGCGGACGACGTGCGGGACGGGCTCGCTCAGCCGGCGGAGAGCGGCGCGGCGCGCCGCTGAACCGTGTCGGCCGGTCGCTCAGCCGACGACCTGCACCGCGGCCACGTCCGGCTCGCGGTCGGGCGCGGCGGAGCCCGGGGAGCAGGCGGCCCGCCCGACGACGACGGCGAGGGCGGCGAGCGTCCGGGTGGGTCCGTGCACGCCCCCATCCTCGCCGAACCGCACCCGGGTCAGGCGTCGAACCGGAGCAGGCCGCGCTGCACGGCGCGCACCAGGCGGCGCGGGACGTGGACCGTGCGGCCGTCGACGGTGACCGGGACCACGGTCGCGGGCTCGGCCTTCCACTGCGCGCGACGGGCGCGGGTCCGGGCGCGGCTCAGGCGCCGCTTCGGGACGGCCATCAGCCCTGCCGCCCTTTCCACCGCGGGTTGCGCTTGTTGATGACGTAGGTCTTGCCGCGGCGGCGCACGACGATCGCCCCGTCCTTCTTCTTGAGCGACGCGAGCGACGCGCGGACCTTCATCGGGACTCCTCGTCGGCAGCGGCGGTCGTCGCGCCCGTACGGCCGTACCGGCGGCGGAACTTCTCGACGCGGCCCGCGGTGTCCACGACGCGCGCGGTGCCGGTGTAGAAGGGGTGGCTCGCCGAGGAGATCTCGACGTCGATCACGGGGTAGGTCCGGCCGTCGGTCCACTTGACGGTCTTCGCGGACGTCGCCGTGGAGCGCGTGAGGAACGCGAAGTCGGCGGACGCGTCGCGGAAGACGACCGGGTGGTAGTCGGGGTGGAGGTCCTTCTTCATGCGGGGGTGCTCCTCTCGGGTGTGCGGCGTGATGCGCTCACCAGCTGGACTTCGTGACGCCGGGCAGCTCGCCGCGGTGCGCCAGCTCGCGCAGCCGGATGCGGGACAGCCCGAACTTCCTCAGGTGCGCGCGTGGACGGCCGTCGACGGCGTCGCGGTTGCGCAGCCGGACGGGCGAGGCGTCGCGTGGCAGCGCGTGCAGCGCCGCCATGGCCTCGGCGCGCTCGGCCGCGGTGCGGTGCGGGTCGACGGACGCCTTCTTCAGCGCGGCGCGCCGCTCGGCGTACCGGGCGACGACCTCGCGCCGCTGGGCGTCGCGGGCGATCTTGCTGGTCTTGGCCATGTCAGCGCTCCTCGCGGAAGTCGACGTGCCGGCGCACGACGGGGTCGAACTTGCGCAGCACGAGCCGGTCGGGGTCGTTGCGGCGGTTCTTGCGGGTGACGTACGTGAACCCGGTGCCGGCGGTGGACCGGAGCTTGATGACGGGTCGCAGGTCGGCGCCCTTGGTGCTCATCGCAGCTTCTCCCCGCGGGCGAGGATCCGGGCGACGACGACGTCGATGCCCTGCTTGTCGATGGTCTTGATGCCGCGCGCGGAGACCGTGAGGGTCACGCGGCGGCGCAGCGACGGCACGTAGTACGTGCGCTGCTGGATGTTGGGGTTCCAGCGGCGTTTCGTTCGGCGATGGGAGTGGGACACGGCATGGCCGAACCCGGGGGAGGTCCCGAGGACCTGGCAGTGAGCGGACATGACGGCGACACTAGATAGTGAGAATCATTCCCGTCAACGTGTACGGTGGCACCCGTCCACCCCGACCGAGAAGCCGCCCGAGCATGAGAGAGCCGTCGCCATGACCGCACCCCTGCCCCTCGTCGTCCTCGCCACCGTCGACCCCGTCGTACGCGACACCACCGTCTTCGGTCTCGTCACCGACCACCCGCGCCTCGTCGTCCTGCGGCACGACATCCTCGACGACCAGGACGGCGGCCGGATCCGCCGCGTCGTCGTCAGCGGCCACGGCGTGCACGAGGACACCGAGGTCCCGCTCGAGCACGCGTGCCTCTCCTGCGCCGTCCGCGAGGACGCCGTGCCACAGCTCGAGCGCCTCGCCCACGACCCCCGCTGGGACGCCGTCGTGCTCGCCCTGCCCGTCGGCGCCGAGTCGCTGCCCGTCTCACGCGCCCTGTCGTGGACCGCCCGCCGCGGCGGAGCCCTGCGCGGCCTGCGCGTCGCGAACGTCGCCGCCGCGCTCGACCTCGACACCTTCGAGGACTACCTGCTCGGAGACGACCTGCTCGCCGAGCGCGGCCTCGCGCTCACCGTCGACGACCGGCGCTCCGTCGGCGAGGCCCTCGCCGCGCAGGTCGGGCACGTCGACACCGTCCTCGTCGCGGGCGACCGGGCCGCCGAGCCCGTCGCGTCCGACCTGCTCGACCACCTGCGCGCCGCCGACGCCCGCCGCGTCGACGGCCTGCACGGCGTCGACCCCCACGACCTCCTGCGGCACGTCCACGACGCCCGCCGCGCCGACCGTCGCGTCGACCCCCTGCACGCCGCACCCGTGGCGGGCGCGCCGACCACGCACGGCGTCTGGACCCTCGACCTGCACTCCGGCCGCCCCCTGCACCCCGAGCGGCTCGTCGCGCACGTCGAACGCCTCGGCAACGTCGCCGCTCGCGGCCGTGGCCGGTTCTGGGTGCCCAGCCGCCCCGACTCCGTGTGCGTCTGGGACGGTGCCGGCGGTCAGCTCTCCGTGGGCGAGGCCGGCACGTGGGGACGCCGTGAGCCCGACACGCGCCTGCTGCTCACCGGCGTCGGCGACTGGGCCGGCGACCTCGTCGACGCGTTCGCCGACGTCCTCGTCACCGAGGCCGAGCACCGGGCAGGGCTCGCCGGCTGGCTCGGCCGCGCCGACGTGCTCGAGCCGTGGCTGGGGGAGCGCTCGCGCGCGTGACCGGCCCGTGCGGCTCAGGCCGGGGTGGGCCGGTCGTCGCCCGACGGGCCGTCACCGCGGCCGCGGCCGCGCACGAGCGTGCGGGGCGCGTCCGTCGCCGCGAGCGCCCACGCGACGAGCCCCGGCTGGAACACGAGCCGGACGGCCCGCTTGGTGTCGGTGTCCAGGCCGAACCCGTCCTTCCCCTCGACGTACTGCGCGATGTTGCCGGGGAAGATCGCCACGAAGAACGCCGCCGCCGCGGCGCCGACCCACGCGCGCGCCGGCTGCTTCCACGTCCCGACGAGCGCCGCGCCGAGCGCGATCTCCGCCACGCCCGACACCAGCACGACGACGTCCGGGTCGGCCGGGAACCACGACGGCACCTGGGCCTGGAACTCCTCCCGCGCGGTCGTCAGGTGGGTCGTGCCGGCGGTGAGCAGCGCGGCGCCGAGGCCGACCTGCCCGACGGCGCGGGCGATGCGAGCGAGGTTCGACATGGCGACATCCTCCCTGGCCGCGGGGGATCGTGCAGTGTGCTGTGCTGAGCCTCGGGAGGTCGTGCACGTGACACATCCGTACCTCGACGCACCGGGTGGCGTCGCCGCGCTCGCGCACCGCGGGTTCTCGCGCGACGGCCTGGAGAACACGCTCGCCGCGTTCCAGGCCGCCGTCGACCTCGGCTACCGGTACGTCGAGACCGACGCGCACGGGACCGCCGACGGTGTCGCCGTCGCGCTGCACGACGCGTCCCTCGACCGCACCACCGACCGCACCGGGCGGGTCGCCCACCTGCCGTGGTCGCAGGTCCGGCAAGCTCGCGTCGGCGGCGTCGAGCCCGTCCCGACGCTCGAGGACCTGCTCGGCACCTGGCCCGACCTGCGGGTCAACGTCGACGTCAAGGAGCGCTCCGGGGTCGCACCCGTCGCCGCCGCGATCGAGCGGACCCGGTCGCACGACCGCGTGTGCGTCGCGTCGTTCTCGGTCACCCGGCGGGACGCGACCGTCGCGCGGCTGTCCCGACCCGTCGCGACGTCGGCCGGGACCACCGAGGCGCTCGCGTTCTTCCGTGCGGGCCGCTCCGGTCGGGTGCCCGTCCGGGCCGTCCGAGACGTCGACGTCTTCCAGGTGCCGTGGCGGTGGCGCGGGCGGCAGGTCCTCACGGCCCGGCACGTCGACACCGCGCACCGCGCGGGCCGGCTCGTGCACGTGTGGACCGTGAACGACGAGGCGGACATGACGACGCTGCTCGACCTCGGCGTCGACGGTCTCATCACCGACCGTGCCGACGTCCTGCGCGACGTCCTGCGCGCCCGCGGCACCTGGCGCTGACCGCACCGGCCGCAGCCTCCCCACCCCCGGTCGGACACCGCCCGCGCTCGGGCGGTCGGGTCAGGCGTCGAGGGCGCCCAGGCGGGCCGCGACGTCCGACGGGAAGCTGCCCGTCGCGATCGGCCCCCAGCGGGTCGGCGTCACGCGGATGAGGGCCTTGTCCTGCAGGCGCATCGCGGCGCGGTACTCGTCCCAGTCGGGGTGCTCGCCCGCGATGCAGCGGTAGTAGTCGACGAGCGCGTCCTCCGCCTCGGGCATGTGCAGCACCTCGGCGTCGCCGTCGACCTGCACCCACGCGCCGCCGAAGTCGTCGGACAGGACGCACACCGACACCTTCGGGTCGCGCGCGGCGTTGACCGACTTGGCGCGGCCCGGGTACGTCGAGACCACCAGGCGCCCGGCGTCGTCGACACCGCCGCTCACGGGCGAGACCTGCGGCCGGCCGTCCTGCCGCGCGGTGACGAGCAGGAAGTGGTGGCGGGGCCGGACGAAGTCGAGCAGCTCGGTCAGGCCGACGGTGCGGGAGGTGGCGACGGTGCGGGGCATGCCGCCACGGTAGGCGCGGTCAGGCGGGGGCGCCGACCGGCACGACGGGGTCGTCACCGGCCGGGGTGGCGAGCGACGCGACCGCGTCCAGCCCGGCCCTCAGGTCACGGGCGAGCGCGTCGGCGGCGGGCGCGGACTCGGGGGAGCACAGCACGGTCGCGTCCAGACGCCCGCTGATCGACACCCCGGCGACGCACGTCGTGACGTTGCCGACGAGCGGGACCAGCGGGACGGTCGCGACGAGCGGTGCGCCGAGCATCTGCAGCGCGTCGGGCGGGCCGGGCGCGTGCGTGACGACGGTCGTCATGAGGCGCTGGCGGTGGAGCAGGGCGGGCATCAGGCCGAGCCGGCGCACGACGCGCGCACCGTAGGGGGCGAGCGGCCACGTCCAGGGGCGGATGCGGCTCTTGGCGCGGCGGGTCCTGGCCGCGAGCGCGGCGAGCCCGTCGGCGGGCGGCTCGTCGGGGGCGGGCACGGCGACCCGGAACGTCCCCAGCCGGTTGCCGAAGCGGCTGCCCGGCACGGTCACGGGGACCGACAGCACGACGCGACCGCCCGGCCCGCCGAGCGCGACGTCGGCCCGTCCGCACGCGCGCGCCCACGCCCACAGGAGCGCGTCGTTGACCGTCGCGCCGACCGTGCGCGCCCCGGCACGGACCGCCGCGGCGTCGACCTGGACGGGGACGGCGACCGCGCCCGCGGTGATCGGACGGACGAGCGGGCTGGGGGCGGCGCGACCGGCGCGTCCTTCGCGGTCCCCGGGCGTCAGACGCGCGACCAGGCCGACCAGACCCGCGCGTGCGGCAGGGCCGACCGGGCGTCCCTGGCCCTCGTGCGCGACCAGGCCGACCGGACCTGGCCGACCGGAGCGCCCGACGCGTCCGTCGACCCCCGAGGCCTGACCCGGGACCGGGCGACGCCCCGGCGTGCGCCACCCGGCGGGCAGCGGGGAGTCCGTGAGGGTGTCGAGCAGCAGCCCGAGCAGGCTCGGGCCGTTGCCGAGCAGGTGGTGGCTGGTCCACAGGAGGGCGGACCGCTCGGCGTCGCCGAGGTCGAGCACCGTGATCCGCCACGCGGGCCGTCCGGCGGGGAGCGGCCGGGCGAGGTCGTCGACGGCCAGGGTGACGGGGTCGGCTCCGGGCGCGGCCCGCACGGTGACGTGCCGGGCGAGGTCGACGGGACCGGTCTGCCACGTCGGCGACCGGAACCAGCGGAACGGCGCGGACGGGGCACGGACCTGCGCGGCGAGCCGGGGCTGCGCCTCGACGGCGCGCGCGAGGCGGCGGCGGACCTCCTCGACGTCGGGCGTCGGTCCGCCGAGCACGAGCAGCACGGTGATGTGCCGCGGGTTCGGCCCGACGTCCGTCGCGAGCTCCGCCCGGTCGAACACCGTCAGCCGTTCCGCCACCCCCGCAGTCTGGGGTGGCCGGGTGCGGGACGGCAGAGCCGAACGTCCCGACGTCGGCGGCGGGGTGTCTGCCGGGCCGGCCCGAGATCGTCATGGAGGTGTCGGGCACCTCGTCCGGCGGTGCCCGGGCCGCACGGCACGGGCGCACCTACCCTGACCACGAGACCGTCCGAGGAGGACGCCATGCGGTACACGATCCTGCTGCACTACCCCGAGGCCACCCCGGAGTCGCTGGGCGAGGAGGCGTGGGCGGAGGGCGAGCGCGCGTTCTCCGCGTACGCCGCGACGCTGCACGCCGCCGGGGTCCTCGTCGGCGCGGAGGTGCTCCAGCCGTCGACGAGCACCACGACGCTGCGGACCGTCGACGGCGCCCTGCAGGTGCAGGACGGGCCGTTCGCGGACACGAAGGAGCAGCTCGGCGGCACGTTCGTCGTCGACGTGCCGGACCTGGACGCGGCGCTCGAGCACGCACGGCAGGCGCCGAACATCGGCTGGGGTGCGGTCGAGGTGCGACCGGGTGCGCTGTACACGGTCGACGGCGTCTGGACGCCGAACGCGTGACCGACGTGCGGGCGCGGGCGGCGGCCGAGCGCGCCGCCCGCGACTCGTACGGTCGGCTCGTCGCGCTGCTCGCCGCGCAGGCCGGGGACGTCGCCCTCGCGGAGGACGCCCTGGCGGACGCGTTCGAGGAGGCGCTGACGCGCTGGCCGGACGCCGGTGTGCCGCGCAACCCCGATGCCTGGCTGCTGACCGTGGCCCGCAACCGGATCCGTGACGTGTGGCGGTCGGCGGCGCACCGGCGTTCCGTCCCGCTGCCTGACGGTTCGGCGGGTCCCGTGCCGGGCGGTCCGCGCGGCGCAGGGGTCGAGGACCCGTTCGCGGACGTCGACCCGTTCGCGATCCCCGACCGTCGGCTGGCGCTGCTGTTCGTGTGCGCGCACCCGGCGATCGCGGCGGACGTCCGGACGCCGCTCATGCTGCAGACGGTGCTGGGGCTGGGCTCGGCACAGGTCGCGACGGCGTTCGCGGTGCCCCCGGCGGCGATGCAGCAGCGGCTCGTGCGGGCCAAGCGGCGCATCGCGGACGCCCGGATCCCGTTCGTCGTCCCGGACCGCGCGGCGATGGCGGAGCGGCTGCCGCCGGTGCTGGAGGCGGTGTACGGGTGCGCGGCGCTGACGTGGCGGCAGGACGGCCGGGACCTGGCGGGGGAGGCGCAGCACCTCGCGGTGACGCTGGCCGTGCTGCTGGAGGACGAGCCGGAGGCGTGGGCGCTCGCGGCGCTCGTCACGCTGTCGTTGGCCCGGCGCCGGACGGGCCCGTTCGTGCCGCTGGACGAGCAGGACCCTGCGGGGTGGGACGAGCACCTGGTGGCGGAGGGGGAGGCGTACCTGCGGCGTGCGCACCGCCCGGGCCCGCCGGGTCGGTTCCGGCTGGAGGCCGCGATCCAGGCGGTGCACACGGACCGGCGCCGGTCGGGCGCGACGGACTGGGCGGCGCTGCGGACGCTCTACGTGGCGCTCGACGCGGTGGCGCCGAGCCTGGGTGGGAGGGTCGCGCTCGCGGCGGTGGTGGGGCGGCTCGACGGTCCTGAGGCGGGGCTGTCGGCACTGCCGGCGGAGCCGTCGCCGGCGTTCCAGCCCTGGTGGGCGGTGCGTGCGGACCTGCTGGCGCGGGCCGGACGACGGGACGAGGCGGTGGCGGCGTTCGGGCGGGCGGCCGCGCTGGCGGACGACCCGGCGGTGCGCGACCACCTGGCGACGCGGGCTCGGGTCACGGCCGCGGGCGACCCGTCCTGAGACCGAATCGTCCGAATCGTTTCGGTCCGCCGACGCATCGGTGCAGGTCAGCGCGCTGAAGCGAATCCGACAACGATCTCGGGTCAAGGATTACTTGCCGGTCAGTAAGGACTCCCATTACGGTCGGGCGCCGGACGGAACGAGTCGCCGCCGACGTGCGCAGTGTCGTGACACGTGTCAGCAGGCGACGCCGACCCCCGGCTCCGCCCGCATCGCCGACCGGTTCCAGGAGGCACCATGCAGCACGCACAGCCACGCACGACCACCCGGGCACGAGGACTCGCCGCCGCGTTCGGCGCCGCCGCACTCCTCGCCAGCGCCCTCGTCGCCACCACCCCCGCGGCACCCGCGAACGCCGCCGTCGGCGACATCATCTGGGCCCAGGAGTTCAACGGCGCCTCCGGCTCGGCCCCCGACTCGTCGGTCTGGAGCTACGACACCGGCGCCGGCGGCTGGGGCAACGCCGAGCTGCAGAGCTACACGACGTCCCGCAACAACTCCGCGCTCGACGGCCAGGGCAACCTCGTCATCACCGCCCGTCGCGAGGGCGACGGCTCGTACACGTCCGCGCGCCTGCAGAGCAACGACAAGTTCGAGGTGAAGTACGGACGCGTCGAGGCCCGCATCCAGATCCCCCGCGGCCAGGGCATCTGGCCCGCGTTCTGGATGCTCGGCGCCGACTTCCCCCAGAACTCGTGGCCGTCCTCCGGCGAGATCGACATCATGGAGAACGTCGGCAAGGAGCCGCACCGCGTCTACGGCACCGTGCACGGCCCCGGCTACTCCGGCGGCGGCGGCATCACGGGCGCCTACCAGCACCCGCAGAACTGGTCCTTCGCCGACACGTTCCACACCTTCGCCGTCGACTGGAAGCCCGGCTCCATCGAGTGGTCCGTCGACGGCAACGTCTTCCACCGCGTCACCACCGCCAGCGTCGGCGGCAACGCGTGGGTGTTCGACAAGGCGTACTTCCTCATCCTCAACGTCGCGGTCGGCGGCCAGTGGCCCGGCTACCCCGACGGCACCACCCAGTTCCCGCAGCAGATGAAGGTCGACTACGTCCGCGTCTACGACAACGGCTCGGGCACCGGCGGGGGCGGCGGTGGCGGCGGCTCGCTGCCGACCGGCACGGGGACGCTCAAGGTCGCGAACAGCCTGTGCCTCGACGTCCCGTGGGCGCAGACGCACGACGGCAACCCGATCCAGGTCGTCGGCTGCAACGGCAACGCCGCCCAGCAGTGGACGCGTGGCTCCGACGGCACGGTCCGCGCGCTCGGCAAGTGCCTCGACGTCAGCGGCGGCGGGACGGCCAGCGGCACGGTCGTCCAGCTCTGGACGTGCAACGGCACGGGCGCCCAGAAGTGGACCTACGACTCCGCGACCCGCGCGCTGAAGAACCCGCAGTCCGGGCGGTGCCTCGACGCCGTGGGCGGGGCCCCGCTGCACGACGGCCAGCGCGTCCAGGTGTGGGACTGCAACCGCACCGCGGCCCAGCAGTGGTACCTGTGACCTCCCGGTGAGGACCCCGCGGGGCGGGGGCGCCGGTCAGCGGTCGCCCTCGCCCCGCGGTCCGTCGGCGGGCCGACCGGAAGGCGCGTCCGTCGGTACGTCCGTCGGCACGTCCGGCCAGCGGTCGACCGACCACAGGGCGTCGTCCAGGTCGAGCGCACGGGCCCCCGCGACGAGCCGCGCCACCACCGGGTCGTCGAGCGCCTCCGGGCCCTCGTGCTGCGCGAAGTAGTCCGCCAGGAACGCCGCGAGCGTGTCGCCCGTGACCCCCGGATTGGCGTCCAGCCGCAGCAGCAGCATCCCGTCGACGCGCGGCGTGCCGGGCCCGAGCGACGGCTGGACGTACGGCAGCGGCACCAGCCGGGCGCCGTGCCGGCCGTAGAACCTCAGCCGCGCGACGGGGTCGCCCTGCGTCTCGTCGGCCGGCCAGTGCCGCGGGTCGTCGACCTCCGCGACGACGAGCGCCCCCGGCGACGCGCCCGCCCACCGGGGCAGGATCTCGCTGACCAGCCGCGCCCCGAGCCCTGTCCCGCGCGTGCGCGGGTCGACCGCCAGGTACGTCAGCAGCAGCGCGCGACGGTCCGCGTACCAGCCGCCCAGCATGAGCCCGACCGCCCGGCCGTCGGCGAGGACGACGAGCGACGGCTCCGCGTCGGGCCCGGTGAACGTCGCGCGCACCTCGTCGCGCGACATGAGCTCCTCGGGCCGGAACGTCGGCTCGAGCAGCCGCCGGTAGACGTCGACGAGCTCGGCGTCGGTGAGGTCGGCGAGGGACGTCTCGACCAGGACGGGCTCGCGGGGTGCGTCCCCGGCGGCGGTCCCGACCCCGTCCGTGCCCGGCTCCGCAGCGGTGACGACCGGCGCGCCGGTCTCGTCGCGGCCTGCACCGGACGCGTCCGGTCCGGGGACGCGCGGGGCGGGGCCGTCCTCGCTCGCGCGGTCCGGAGCCATGCCCTGATCCTCACCCCGACCGGGCCCGGCGTCCACGACCGCGGCCGGTCATCACCCGCGCGCAGCCCAGCCCGACCGCGGCCGGTCGTCACCCGCGCGCGGTCCTGCCCGACCACGGCCGCCGTGCGGCGTCGTCCCCGCGGGGGACACTGGGCGTCGTGCTCGACCGCTACGACGGCCACATCCTGGGACTCGCGACGGCCGACGGCCGCCGGGTCGTCGTCGGCCGCTGGCTCCGCTCCCCGTGGCCGCCGTTCGCCGACGTCATGACGCAGGACGCCGACGGCCTGCGCACGCTCGTCGCCCCGACGCGCGCGGTCGCCGACGAGGTCGCGGCCACGTACGTCTTCGACGAGGTCGTCGTCGAGCCGGTGCGCGTGACCTGCGACGCCGCCGCGCGGCAGTGGCGCATCGTCGCCGGACCGTTCGATGCCGACGTGACGATCGGCGGCCGCACGTCGCTCGGGCTGCTCCTGTCGGCCCTGCCCCGGGCGCTGACCCGGTCGCGCGCGTTCGCGTCGGCCGCCGACCCGGTGGCCCGCCTGCTGCTCCCCGGGGTCCGCACCCGAGGCTCCGCCGGGGCGGGGCGGCGCGAGTGGTACGGGGCGGGGGACCAGCACGCGGTCGTGGACGTGCACGCCCGGTGGGACGGCGTGCCGTGCGGAGCGCTCCTGCCGACCGTCCCGCCGGTCGGCTTCGGCTTCTCGTCGGTGCCGCGACAGCCGACGGTCACGACGGTCCGGACGACGATCGCGACGCCGCGGTAGCGGCGGTGCCGGGCGCCGGCCGTTCCCGCGCCCGCGGACCCGCCGGTCAGGTCCAGGCGCCGGCGCCGCGTCGTCGCGGCTCACCGCACGCTACTGCCGCGCGGACGGGTGACGGCAGGGGGTGACGCAGCTGGTCGGGACGGCGACGTCCTAGGCTCGCGGCCGTGATCACCCGCACGGGCACGGTCTCGGCCGACTACTCGCAGATCGAGCTCCACCTGGACTGCGACGGCGAGGAGCCGTCCGCCGCGGACCTCGGCGCGGTCGAGAACAGCCCGGGCCTGGTGAACGCGGGCGACTGGCTCACGCTCACGACGGCCCGCCAGTACGGCCAGGTGCCGGTCGAGGTGCAGGTGCACCCCGGCGCGGTTCCGCTCGACCCGGCGTGGGACGCGGTGCACGAGGCCTCGATGCCGGTGGGCGTCGGTGCGACGGTCGTGGGCTGGGCCGGCGAGGGCGACGCCGTGGAGGTCCCCGTACCGGCCGCAGGGCTGCACCGGGTGCGGTACGTCGTCGTCGACGGGCAGGCGGGCTCGGACTGGTTCCGCGACCCCGCGCGCGACGACGAGCAGCCGGTCGAGCGCTACCTCCTGCAGCTGTGGCCTGAGCCCGCCCCGCGGGCTCCGCGCGTCGTCGCGACCGTGCCGTGGGCGCAGTACTGGGCGTTCGGCCCGGACGCGGCTCGGCTGGTCGCGGCGCTCGCGCACGTGCCCGACCCCGAGCGGCTCGTCGCCCTGGTGGATGCCGCCCTCGCCGCGCACCCGGACGTGGCCGCCCATCTGCGTGCGGGCGACGAGACGTACACGACGGGCATCGTGCGGTACGCGCAGGAGCTGTTCCGGGAGACGTACGCGATGGGCGTCTACGTCGAGCAGCGCGCCGACCACGAAGGGCTGCGGCGTCTCATCCGCTCACGCGCCTGACCTCGGCCGCGCCTGACCTCGGCCGCGCCCGACCTCGACCGCGCCTGACCTCAGCCGGGCAACCCGTCGATGTGGAACGGGTCGCCCGTGAACGGGGCGAGCGTGGCGGGCGCGGGGAACGGCAGGACCCACGTCGTCACGGCGACGTCGACCGCACCGAAGTCGTCCGTCCCGACGACCACGCGGTCGGTCGCGACCTCGGAGATCCGCACGCGCACGACCCGGCCGTCGTCGAGCGTGAGCTGCCACCGGTCGGCGAGCCAGTGCAGCCCGTGCGCGTCGAGGGCCGCCTCGGCGTCGTGCCAGTCGACGACGCCGGTGAGCTCGCGGCCGATCCGGTCGACGGCGACGAAACCGTCGCCGTCGACCCGGACCCAGCCGAGCAGCTCACGGTCGCCGGACCGGCGGTGCTCGATCCAGTCGGGGGTGCCCGGACCGTTCATCAGTGGTGCGACCCCGGCTCGGCGACGAACGGCTTCGCGGGGACGAGCAGGGCGACGGGCACCGTGACGAGCGACAGCACGGCACCGACGAGGAACGCGCTGTGCACGCCCCCGGCGACCGAGGCCGTCGCGGTCGCGCCCCCGTCCGCCAGGGCGGCGGACTGCGCGGTGAGCACGGTGACGAACAGCGCGGTCCCGGCGGCGCCGGCGACCTGCTGCAGCGTGCCGACGACGGCCGACCCGTGCGAGTACCGGTGCGCGGGCAGCGACCCGAGCGCGGACGTGAACAGCGGCGTGAACATCAGCGCGAGCCCGGCGGACATCGTCATGTGCGCGGCGAGCACCCACCACGGCGAGGAGTCCGGCTGCAGCAGGACGAAGCCCCAGAACGCGAGGCTCAGCGCGACCGCACCCGGGATGAGCAGCGGGCGCGGGCCGAGCCGGTCGTACGCGCGCCCGACGCCCGGCGCGAGCAGGCCCATGAGCAGCCCGCCCGGCAGGAGCAGCAGGCCGGTCTGCAGGGTCGTCAGGCCGAGGACGGTCTGCGCGTAGATGGGCAGCAGGATGATGACGCCGAACAGCGACACCATGAGCCCGGCGAGCAGCGCGACGGACACCGCGAACGTGCGGGAGGAGAAGACGCGCAGGTCGAGCAGGGCGTCGTCGACCTTCGCGAGCGACCGCTGCCGCAGGACGAACGCGACGAGCGTCACGACGCCGACGCCGATCGCGACCCACGTCGTGGGCGCGACGCCGCCGTCGGTGATCTCGCCGAGGCCCGACAGACCGTAGACGATCCCGCCGAAGCCGAGCGCGGACAGGATCACGGAGACGACGTCGACCTTCGCGTAGCGCGGCTCGGTGACGTTCGGCAGGCGGGTCGCACCGAGGACGATCGCGGCGATCGCGATGGGCAGGACCAGCCCGAACATCCACCGCCAGCTCAGCACCGACAGGATCAGGCCGGAGATCGTCGGGCCGATGGCGGGCGCGACGGAGATGACGACCGAGATGTTGCCCATCGTGCGGCCGCGCGACGCGACCGGGGTGACCGTCATGACGGTCGTCATGAGCAGCGGCAGCATGATCGCGGTGCCGACGGCCTGCACGATCCGCCCCGACAGCAGGACGACGAACCCGGGGGCGAGCGCGCAGATCAGCGTGCCGAGTGCGAACATGCCCATGGCCAGCAGGAACGCGGGCCGCGTCGTGATGCGCTGCAGGACGAACCCGGTGACGGGGATGACGACGGCCATCGTCAGCATGAACGCCGTGGTCAGCCACTGCGCGGTCGACGCGGTGATCGACAGGTCCGTCATGAGCCGCGGCAGCGCGACGCCCATGATCGTCTCGTTGAGGATGACGACGAACGTCGAGACGAGCAGCACCGTGACCGCGAGGCGGTCGCGCGGGTTCATGCGGTCGGCGCTCGCGGCAGCCCCGCCGGCGGCGGGGTCGTCGCGCAGCGGTGCGGTCGAGGTCTCGGTCACAGGGGCACCTGGCTTCCGGGGGGACGGTCGGGAGTGGTGTCGCACGCGTCGGCGCGGACGGCGTCGGCGGTGGAGCGTCCAGTCTGTTCGAGGGGTCTGACACGGTCGACGCAAATACGCCACCGGCAGACGGGCCTCTCCCTGACCGACCGCCCACCACCGTGCAACTCATCGGCCCCCGTCGACCTTCCCGCCCGCGCGACGCGGCCCCGCGTTGTCCGCGCGACCCCGTCATGACGACCGAAGAAGCACCCCACGCGGTCACGATCACGGGGTCGACGGGGATCGCGGTCCGGGTGGCGGGAGCGCGGGGCGTCGGGCAGGGTCGGGCCATGGGCGAGGGTGCGACTCGACTCGACGGACCGGCGACGGCAGCGCTGCTGAAGACGGGGCGGTTCTTCACGCGCTGGGACGAGACCGACGACGGCCGGGCGGTGTTCCGTGAGGGCGGCCGGCGCGGCGACGCGTTCTACCGGGACCGCTGGCGTCACGACAAAGTGGTCCGGTCGACCCACGGCGTGAACTGCACGGGCTCGTGCTCGTGGAAGGTCTACGTCAAGGACGGGATCATCACGTGGGAGGCGCAGCAGACGGACTACCCGTCGCCGGGCCCGGACCGTCCCGACTACGAGCCCCGCGGCTGCCCCCGCGGGGCCGCGTTCTCCTGGTACACGTACTCACCGACGCGGGTCCGCTACCCGTACGCGCGGGGTGTGCTGGTCGAGATGTACCGCGAGGCGAAGTCCCGCCTCCGCGACCCCGTCCTGGCCTGGGCGGACGTCGTCGGGGACCCGGAGCGCCGGCGCCGGTACCAGCGGGCGCGCGGCAAGGGCGGCCTGGTCCGGGTGTCGTGGGACGAGGCCGTCGAGATGGTCGCGGCGGCGCACGTGCACACGATCAAGACGCACGGGCCCGACAGGTGCGCGGGCTTCTCCCCGATCCCGGCGATGTCGATCGTGTCGCACGCGGTGGGGACCCGGTTCGTGCAGCTCATCGGCGGCGTCATGACGTCGTTCTACGACTGGTACGCGGACCTGCCGGTCGCGAGCCCGCAGATGTTCGGCGACCAGACCGACGTCCCGGAGTCGGGCGACTGGTGGGACGCGACGTACCTGATGATGTGGGGCTCGAACGTCCCGGTGACGCGCACGCCGGACGCGCACTGGATGGCGGAGGTCCGCTACCGGGGCACGAAGGTCGTCACGGTGTCGCCGGACTACGCGGACAACACGAAGTTCGCGGACGAGTGGCTGCCGGCGCAGGCGGGGACGGACGCGGCGATGGCGATGGCGATGGGCCACGTCGTCCTGCGGGAGTACCTGGTCGACCGGGACGTGCCGTTCTTCCGCGACTACGTGAAGCAGTACACGGACCTGCCCTTCCTGGTGGCGCTCGCGCCGCACGACGGCGACGGGACCGGGGGCGGGTACGTGCCGTCGAAGTTCCTGCGCGCCGCCGACCTGCCCGGCGCGGTCCCGGGCGCCGAGGGCGACGAGTGGAAGACGGTCCTGCTCGACGAGGCCACGGGGGCGCCGGTCGTCCCGAACGGCTCGATGGGCTTCCGGTACACGGAGTCGGGCGAGGGCCGCTGGAACCTCGACCTGGAGGGTGTCGCCCCGGCGCTGAGCGCCAGCGACGCTGCGGGTGGGACGGCCGAGGGCGTCACCGTGCTGCTGCCGTGCTTCGACCAGCCCGACGGCTCGGGGTCGGTCCTGCGCCGCGGGGTCCCGGCCAGGCGCGTCGGCGACCACCTCGTCACGACGGTGTACGACCTGATGCTCGCGCAGTACGGCGTGGGCCGCGACGGGCTGCCGGGGGAGTGGGCGAGCGGCTACGACGACGCGGACACCCCGTACACGCCGGCCTGGCAGGAGGCCATCACGTCGGTGCCGGCGGCGGCGGTCACGCGCATCGCGCGGGAGTTCGCGACGAACGCGGAGAAGTCCCGCGGCCGCTCGATGATCATCATGGGTGCGGGCATCTGCCAGTGGTTCCACGGCGACGCGACGTACCGCGCGATCCTCGCGCTGCTGGCCCTGACCGGCTGCTTCGGGCGCAACGGCGGCGGCTGGGCGCACTACGTCGGGCAGGAGAAGTGCCGCCCGCTGACCGGCTGGCTGTCGCTCGCGAACGCGCTCGACTGGTCGCGTCCGCCGCGCACGATGACGGGCACGTCGTACTGGTACATGCACACCGACCAGTGGCGGTTCGACGGCTACCGCGCGGACGCGCTGGCGTCGCCGCTGGCCGAGGGGCACCTCGCGGGGATGCACACCGCCGACACGATCGCGCAGTCGGCGCGGCTCGGGTGGATGCCGTTCTACCCGCAGTTCGACCGCAACCCCCTGGACCTGGCGGACGAGCTGCGCGCGGCGGCGGACGCGGGGGAGGCGCCCGACCCGACCACCGCGCTGGTGGAGCGCCTCGCCGACCGGCGCGTGCGGTTCGCCGTCGAGGACGTCGACGCCCCGGAGAACTGGCCGCGCACGCTCATCCTGTGGCGCGCGAACCTGCTCGGGTCGTCGGCCAAGGGCAACGAGTACTTCCTGCGGTACCTGCTGGGCACGCACTCGAACGTCACGGCCGAGCCGTCGGACGTCCGCCCGTCCGAGGTGACCTGGCGGGACGACATCCCCGAGGGCAAGCTCGACCTGCTGGTCAGCGCGGACTTCCGGATGACGTCCACGACGCTCCTGTCCGACGTGGTCCTGCCCGCGGCCACCTGGTACGAGAAGTACGACCTGTCCTCGACGGACATGCACCCCTTCGTGCACGCGTTCACGCCCGCGATCGACCCGCCGTGGGAGTCGCGGTCCGACTTCGACGCCTTCCACCTGGTCGCCCGCCGGTTCTCCGACCTCGCGCGCACGCACCTGGGCACCCGCCACGACGTCGTGAGCGTGCCGGTGCAGCACGACACCCCGGGCGAGGCGGTCCAGGCGGGCGGCGTGGTCCGCGACTGGGCCCGCGGCGACCTGCCGCCGACCCCGGGCGTCAACCTGCCGCTGCTGCAGGTCGTCGAGCGCGACTACACGGCGATCGCCGACAAGCTCGGGTCGCTCGGCCCGCTCGCCGACCGGCTGGGCTTCACGATCAAGAACGTCACGTACCGGCTGGAGCACGAGGTCGAGCGGCTCGGGAAGCTCAACGGCGTCATGCTCGGCGGCGCGGGCGACGGGCGGCCCGCGCTGGACACCGACGTCAAGCTCGCTGAGGCGATCCTGTCGCTGTCCGGCACGACCAACGGCGAGCTCGCGACGCAGGGCTTCCGCAGCCTGGAGCGTCGCGTCGGCAAGCCGCTCGCGGACCTCGCGGAGGGCTCGGAGGAGAAGCGGATCACGTTCGCCGACACCCAGGCCCGCCCGGTGCCCGTCATCACGTCGCCGGAGTGGTCGGGGTCGGAGACGGGCGGGCGGCGGTACGCGCCGTTCACCGTCAACGTCGAGCGGCTCAAGCCGTGGCACACCCTGACGGGCCGCATGCACCTGTTCCTCGACCACGACTGGATGAAGGACCTCGGCGAGGCGCTGCCGATCTACCGACCACCCCTCGACCTGCACACGCTGCTCGGCGAGCCGCGGCTCGGCCCCGACGGCTCCGCGCAGGTGACCGTCCGGTACCTCACGCCGCACTCCAAGTGGTCCATCCACTCCGAGTACCAGGACAACCTGCTCATGCTGTCGCTGTCGCGCGGCGGCCCGACGTGCTGGATGTCGCCGCAGGACGCGGAGGTCATCGGCGCCGCCGACAACGACTGGGTCGAGTGCGCGAACGGCAACGGCATCTTCATCGCCCGCGCGATCGTCAGCCCGCGCATGCCGCAGGGGGTCGTCTACGTGCACCACGCGCAGGAGCGCACGATCGACGTCCCGAAGTCGGAGCGGACCGGGCGCCGCGGCGGCATCCACAACTCGGTGACCCGCCTGCTGGTCAAGCCGACGCACCTCATCGGCGGCTACGCGCAGCTGTCCTACACGTTCAACTACCTCGGCCCGACCGGGAACCAGCGGGACATGGTCGCGACGATCCGTCGTCGTTCGCAGGAGGTGGAGTACTGACATGAGAGTCATGGCGCAGATGGCGATGGTCATGAACCTCGACAAGTGCATCGGGTGCCACACCTGCTCGGTCACGTGCAAGCAGGCGTGGACGAACCGCGCGGGCGTCGAGTACGTGTGGTTCAACAACGTCGAGACCCGGCCCGGCCAGGGCTACCCGCGACGGTACGAGGACCAGGAGCAGTGGCGCGGCGGCTGGACGCTCAACCGGCGCGGGAACCTCACGCTCAAGGCCGGCGGACGCGTCAAGAAGCTCCTGACGATCTTCGCGAGCCCCGTGCAGCCGAAGCTCGAGGACTACTACGAGCCGTGGACGTACGACTACGAGAAGCTCACCGACGCCCCGCTCGGCGACGACTTCCCGGTCGCCCGCCCCAAGTCCCTCATCACGGGCGAGGACACCAAGGTCTCGTGGTCGGCGAACTGGGACGACAACCTGGGCGGCGCCGCCGAGATGGGGCACCTCGACCCGGTCGTCGAGAAGGTCCGCGCCGAGTCCGAGGACAAGATCAAGTTCGAGCTCGAGAAGACCTTCATGATGTACCTGCCGCGGATCTGCGAGCACTGCCTCAACCCGTCGTGCATGGCGTCGTGCCCGTCCGGGGCGATCTACAAGCGGGCCGAGGACGGCATCGTCCTCGTCGACCAGGACCGCTGCCGCGGCTGGCGCCAGTGCATCACCGGCTGCCCGTACAAGAAGATCTACTTCAACCACAAGACCGGCAAGGCCGAGAAGTGCACGATGTGCTACCCGCGCGTCGAGGTCGGCCTGCCGACGGTCTGCTCGGAGACGTGCGTCGGGCGGCTGCGGTACCTCGGGCTCGTCCTGTACGACGCCGACCGCGTCACGGAGGCCGCGTCCGTGCCGGACGACCAGGACCTCTACGAGGCGCAGCTCGACCTCATGCTCGACCCGACGGACCCCGCGGTCGTCGCCGCGGCCCGCGAGCAGGGCATCCCCGCCGACTGGATGGACGCGGCCCGCCGCTCCCCGGTGTACGCCCTGGCCAAGACGTACCGCGTGGCCCTCCCGCTGCACCCCGAGTACCGGACGATGCCGATGGTCTGGTACGTCCCGCCGCTGTCGCCGGTCGTCGACCTGCTGCGCGAGCAGGGTCACGACGCCGAGGACCACGGCAACCTGTTCGGCGCGATCGAGGCGCTGCGGATCCCCGTCGAGTACCTCGCCGAGCTGTTCACCGCGGGCGACACCGAGGTCGTCACCGGCGTCCTGCGCCGCCTCGCGGCGATGCGCGGCTACCTGCGCGGCATCACGCTCGACGACACCGCCGACGAGCGCATCCCCGCGTCCGTCGGGATGTCCGGGCAGCTCATGTACGCGATGTACCGGCTGCTCGCGATCGCGAAGTACGAGGACCGGTACGTCATCCCCAAGGCCCACGAGGAGCGCGGGCACGAGCTCGAGGAGCTCGGCTGCTCGCTCGACTTCGACGAGGGCCCCGGCATGTACGAGCAGTCGCCGTTCGGGGAGGCGTCGGGCCGGCCCGTGCCCGTCGCCGTCGAGACGTTCCACGCCCTCAAGCAGCGCCAGACGTCCGACGGCGTCACGACGCCCAGCGAGATGCACGGCCGCGTCAACCTGCTCAACTGGGACGGCAAGGGCACGCCGCCCGGCCTGTTCCCCGCGTCCGACGTGCGCGCGACCGCGCCCGAGCCCGGTGCCGCGGGCGGCGCGAGCGACGGTCCCGCCGTCGACCCCGGCGTCACGGGGACACGGTCGTGAGGCGCCGGGAGGCCGCGCGGCTCGCGACGGCCCGCGTCGTGCACCAGGTCGCGTCGTGGTGCCTCGCGTACCCCGACGACGACCTCGTCGACCGGCTGCCGCTGCTCGTGGCCGCGGTCGACGAGCTGCCCGCCGGGGCCGCGCGCGACGGCCTGCGCGCGTTCCTCGACCACGCCGCGACGACACCGCTGCCCGACCTGCAGCGTGCCTACGTCGACGCGTTCGACCTGTCGGGCCGCCAGACGCTCTACCTGTCGTACTGGACCGACGGCGACACCCGTCGCCGCGGCGAGGTCCTCGCGGCGTTCAAGGCGCGCTACCGGGCGTCCGGGATGCTCGTCGACACCCGCGGCGAGCTGCCCGACCACCTGCCGCTCGTCCTCGAGTACGCCGCGGTGGCCGACCCCGTCGACGGCGCCGCCCTCCTGCAGGAGTACCGGGCGAGCCTCGAGCTGGTCCGCCTCGCGCTCGTGGACGCCACCAGCCCGTGGACCGGGGTGCTGACCGCCGTCTGCGCGACGCTGCCCGGTGAGTCGCCACGCGACCGCGCCGCCGTGCACGCCATGGCCCAGGCCGGGCCGCCGCGCGAGTCCGTCGGGCTCGACGCCGCCGACCCGCGCCTGCTGCCGCTCGCCGCCGCACCCGGCGCCGGCGCGACCGGGGGGAGCCGCTGATGGACGTCCTGCTCTGGGGTGTCGTGCCCTACCTCGCGATCGTCACGCTCGTCGGCGGCACGATCTGGCGGTACCGCTACGACCAGTTCGGCTGGACCACCCGCTCGTCGCAGCTCTACGAGTCGCGGCTGCTGCGCATCGGCAGCCCGCTGTTCCACTTCGGGCTCGTGTTCGTCATCGTCGGGCACGTCGGCGGGCTCGTGATCCCGCAGTCCTGGACCGACGCCGTCGGCCTCTCGCAGGAGGCGTACCACGCGATGGCGCTGGTGATCGGGGGCATCGCGGGGTTCTGCACGCTCGTCGGCGTCGCGATCCTCGTCTACCGCCGCCGCCGCACCGGGCCCGTGTTCATGGCGACGACCAAGAACGACAAGACGATGTACGTGGCGCTCGTCGCCGCGATCGTGCTCGGCCTCTGGACGACGCTCAACTCGGTCGGCGCCGGCCACGAGGCGCACAACTACCGCGAGAGCGTCGCCCCCTGGTTCCGGTCGCTGTTCGTCCTGCAGCCCGACGTCGCGTCCATGGCGGCCGCGCCCGCGTCGTTCCAGTGGCACACGCTCGTCGGGCTCGTCCTCATCGCGATCTTCCCGTTCACGCGCCTCGTGCACGCGTTCACCGCCCCGCTGCACTACCTGTTCCGCCCGTACGTCGTGTACCGCAGCCGTGACGCCCGCCCGACGCCCGGGGCCAGCGCGCCGCGGCCCGGGTGGGACCCGGTCGGCACGCGTGACCGCGAACGATCGGGGAAGCGTCGATGACGACGACCGCACCGGCGACCCGCGTCGCGGGCCGCACGCTCAACCTCGTCCTGGCGACGTGGACGTTCGCCATCACGTTCTGGGCGTGGAACATCATCGGCCCGCTCGCCGCGCGCTACACCGAGGAGCTCGGGCTGTCGGCGACCGAGAAGTCGCTGCTCGTCGCGACGCCCGTGCTGGTCGGCGCGGTCGGCCGCATCCCCGTGGGCGCGCTCGCGGACCGCTACGGCGGCCGCCTCATGCTCGGCGTCCTGTCCCTCGTGTCGATCGTGCCCGTGCTGCTCGTCGCGTTCGCAGGGGAGCAGGGCTCGTACGTCCTGCTCCTCGTGTTCGGCTTCCTGCTCGGCGTCGCGGGCACGACGTTCGCGGCCGGCATCCCGTTCGTCAACGCCTGGTACGAGCCCGCCCGGCGGGGGTTCGCGACCGGCGTGTTCGGGATCGGCATGGGCGGCACGGCCCTGTCGTCGTTCTTCACGCCGCGGTTCGTCGCGACGTTCGGGTACGTGCCGACGCACCTCATCGTCGCCGCCGCGCTCGGCGTGACGGGTCTCGTCGTGCTGACGGTCATGCGGGACGCCCCCGCCTGGCGGCGCTCGACCGACCGCGTGCTGCCCAAGCTCGCCGCGGCGCTCAAGCTGCCCGTCACGTGGCAGATGTCGTTCCTGTACGCGGTGACGTTCGGCGGCTTCGTCGCGTTCTCCACGTACCTGCCGACCTACCTGAGCGACGTCTACGGCTTCGACCTCGCCGACGCGGGCGCCCGCACCGCCGGGTTCGCGATCGCCGCCGTCGTCGCCCGCCCGCTCGGCGGGATCCTGTCCGACCGGTGGCACCCGAAGCCGATCGTCCTCGTGTCGTTCGCGGGGGCCGCCGTGATGGCGCTCGTCATCGCGACCAAGCCGCAGCCGGAGATCCCCGCGGGCCTCACGTTCGTCACCATGGCGTTCTTCCTGGGCATCGGCACGGGCGGCGTGTTCGCGTGGGTCGCGCGCCGCGCACCCGCCGACCGGGTCGGTTCCGTGTCGGGGATCGTCGGTGCCGCGGGCGGGCTCGGCGGGTACTTCCCGCCGCTCGTCATGGGGGCCACCTACGACGAGGCGACGCAGTCCTACACGGTCGGCCTGGTGCTCCTCAGCGCGACCGCCGTGGTGTCGTTCCTGTTCGTCCTGCTCCGTCTCAAGCGCGAGGACCGTCCCGCATGACGACGCGGATCTGCGGCCTCCGGGACGGGTTTTCGCAGGTCGTCGGCGCGTCGCCCGCGCGGTGTTACCCGTTCGTATGAATCACCCGTGCGGACCTGCCCTGGACGTTTGACCAGGAGCCCGTCCATGCCGCACACTCGTACTCGACGGTGCGCATCGCCTGCCCCCTGCGCGGTGCGCACCGTTTCTGCTTCCCACGAGCGGGACGGGTCCACGACCTGTCCCGCTCGTGGCGTCTCCGGGCACGTGCGCACCACCGACCAGCCACCCGGGAACGGGGGAGAACCGCATGACGACGCCTTCCGGGGACCCCGGCGCGCCACCCGGCCGACCGACCCGACGGCCGTTACCGTTCCGAGGGTGACAGCCCCCGCGCGCTCGTCCGGCACGGGACCCGAGCAGGCTCCCGTGCCCGACGAGAACCCGACCGCCGACGACGCCGCAGTCTCGCTCGTCGTCCCGCCGACACCCGGTGAGCTCGTCGACCGGGCCGTCGAACGATGGCGCGAAGGCCTCGTCGAGGCCGCCGGCGGCTCGACGCTCGCCGACATGGAGCTGCTCGGCGACGCCGCGCTCGACCTGTCGTCCGCGCACCCCTCCGGCATGGCGCAGCTCTTCGCCGGCCGGCCCACGCGCCTGTCCAACCTGGTCCGCGAGGGCGCCGCGCTGTCGAACGCCCGCCGCCGCGCGCGAGCCGTCGCCGCGCGCGCCGCCGTCTACGAGCAGCGCTACGGCATCGCGCCGACCGCCCTCGCGATCGGCGTCGCCACCTGGACCGAGCGACCCGCGCCGCACGCCGGCCAGCACGACGACGTCGCTGCGCTCGCCGACGCCACGCGCCCCGTCGAGCCCGGGCCCCGCCCGGCCGTGCAGGCCCGCACCGTCCGCGCCCCCGTCCTGCTGCGGCCCGTGACGCTGCGCGCCCGCGGCACCGGCGAGGCCGACTACGAGATCGCGCTCGAGCCGACGCTCGACGTCAACCCCGTGCTCGCGCGCGCCCTGCGCACCCGCGGTGCGCTGCTCGACCCCGGTGCCGTCGCGCGCGGCACGTTCGCGAGCGGCGGGTTCGACCCGCGCGGCGCGCTGCAGCGGCTCGCGTCGCTCGGCGAGGCCGTGCTCGACGACTTCCGGCTCACCGAGCGCGTCGTCGTCGGGACGTTCGTGCACCCCGGGCAGATCCTCGTCGACGACCTCGACGCGCTCGCCGGCACGCTCGAGTCCCACGAGGTCGTCGCCGCCCTCGCCGGGGTCGACGCCGACCGCGAGCGCCTCCGCGTCCGCCTGCCCGACCCGGTCACGGGCGACCGCGAGCCCCACCTGGAGCGCGGCGTCGGCGACCTCGACCCCGCCCAGCAGCACGTCCTCGACGCGCTGAGCACCGGCGCGCACCTGTTCGTCGACGCCCCCACGGGTGCCGACGTCACCGGCACGCTCGCCGCGGTCGTCGCCGACGCCGCCGCGTCCGGCCGGACCGTCCTCTACGTGCCGGGCCACCGCCGTGCCGCCGCGGCGCTCGCCGAGCGGCTCGACCAGCTCGGCCTGGGCGACCTGCTGCTCGACGTCGCACCCGAGGCCGGGTGGCGCACGGCCGCCGCGCGCCGCCTGCTCGGCGCGATGACCCTCGACGTCCCCGCCGTCGACGGGCAGGGCCTGCACGTGCTGCGCACGCGGCTCGTCGAGCACCGCGAGCGCCTGCGCGCCTACGTCGACGACCTGCACGCGACCCGCGAGCCGTGGGGCGCGTCCGCGTACGACGCGCTCCAGCAGCTCGCCCGCCTCACGTCGACCCGGCCCGCGCCGCGCACCACCGTGCGGCTCACGCCCGACGTCGCCCGGGTCCTCGACACCGAGCGCCGTGCCGCGCTGGGAGCCGACCTCGTGCGCGCGGGGGAGCTCGGCGCGTTCCAGGTCCGCCCGACCGACACGCCCTGGTACGGCGCCGACCTGCGGACCCGTGCCGACGCGGACGTCGTCGTGCGGCGCATCGCCCGGCTGCTCGACGGCACGCTGCCCGCCCTCGTCGAGCGCACGGCGCAGGTCGCCGCCGAGACCGGCCTCACGCAGGCGACGAGCCTGACGTCGTGGGCCGAGCAGCTCCGGATGCTCGACGGCGTGCGCGGCGCGCTCGACGTCTTCCTGCCCATCGTGTTCGAGCGCACCGCCGCCGACCTCGTGGCCGCGACCGCGACCCCGCAGTGGCGCACCGAGCGGGGCGTCGACATGGGCTTCTGGCTGCGGCGACGGCTGCGCCGCCAGGCCCGCGACATGGTCCGCCCCGGGCGTCCCGTCGCCGACCTGCACACCGCGCTGCTCGACGTGCAGGCGCAGCGCGAGATCTGGCAGGCGCACTGCCCCGCGGGCGGGTGGCCGCGGCTGCCCGACGGCCTCGAGCACATCGAGGACGAGCACCAGGCGGTCCGCGAGGACGTCGCCGCGCTCGACGAGGTCCTCGCCGGCACGCCCGCCGGCGCCGGCCTGGCCGACCTGCCGTTCGCCGCGCTCACCGAGCGGCTCGCCCGGCTGCGCGCCGACACGAGCGCGCTCGAGACGCTGCCCGACCGCACCGGGCTCCTGCACCGCCTGCGCGCCGCGGGGCTCGGCGAGCTCGTCGACGACCTCGCGACCCGCCGCGTCGACCCGGTGCTCGCCCCCGCCGAGCTCGACCTCGCGTGGTGGAGCACTGTCATCGAGCAGATCCTCACGCAGGACCCCACGCTCGCCGGCTACGACGGTGCGGCGCTCGGCGACCTGTCCGCGCAGTACGCGGCGCTCGACCGCGCGCACGTCGCGAGCCTGTCCGGGCCCGTGCGCGCCGCCGTCGCGCAGCAGACCCACGACGCCCTGCGCCACCACCGCGTCCAGGCCGAGTCGCTGTTCGCCGAGCTCGTCGAGGAGCGGCTCACGTCGCTGCGCGACACCGTCGCCCGGCACCCCGACGTCACCCGCCGCCTGCGGCCCGTGATCGCCGCGAGCCCCATGCTCGTCCCGCAGGTCCTGCCGCCGACGCGCGGCGTCGACCTCGTCGTCCTGGACGCCGCCGCGCACCTGCCCGTCGACATGGCCGTCGCCGCCCTCGCCCGGGGTCGTCAGGTCGTCGTCGTCGGCGACGCGCGCTGCGCGTCCGGCACCGCCGTGCGCGAGCTCGCCGACGTCCTGCCGTCCGTCGCGCTGCACGCCGAGACGTCCCGCCGCGACCCGTACCTCACCGCGTTCCTCGCCGCGCACGGCTACGACGGCGTCCTCGCCGCGACACCGCTGCCCGAGCACCTGCCGCTCGTCCGGCTCGACGTCGTCGACGGCACGGGCATGCCCGACTCCGCGACCGGCACCGTCGCGTCGACCCGCGTCGAGGTCGAGCACGTCGTCGAGGTCGTCCTGCACCACGCGCTGTCGCACCCCGACGAGTCGCTCGCCGTCGTCACGCCGTCGACCGTGCACGCCGACGCGCTGCGCGAGGCCGTCCTCACCGAGGTCCGCGGCAACCCCGCGATCGCCGCGTTCTTCGACGGCGGCCGCGCCGAGCCGTTCGTCGTCACCGACCTCGCGAACGTCGCGGGCCTGCGCCGCGAGGCCGTCGTGCTGTCCGTCGGCTTCGGCCGGACCCCGCACCGTCGCGTCCTGCACTCCTTCGGCGTCGTCGGGGAGCCCGGCGGCGACGCGCTGCTGCTCGACGTCCTCGGGGCCAGCCGGCACCGGCTCACCGTCGTGTCCTGCTTCGGCGCCGACGACCTCGACCCCGAGCGCATCCGCGCCGCCGGACCTCGCCTGCTGCGCGACCTCCTCGCCTTCGCCGCGTCGCGCGGTGCCGGGGCGAGCGGCGACGACGTCGTCCTGGCCGCCCCCGGTCCGCGCCCCGACCCGCAGGTCGACCTGCGCGAGGCCACCTCCGGCGCCGTCCTGACGGCCGCGTCCTCCGGCGACCGCCCTGGGGCCGTCGCGACCGCCGACGCGCCGACCGGTTCCGGCGGCGACACCACCGGTCCCGAGCCGGACCGGCTGCTGCTCGACCTCGCCGAGCGGCTCTGGCGGCACGGGCTGACCGTCGAGGTCGACCACGGCATCCCCGGTGGCGCCCGCATCCCCATGGTCGTCGGCCACCCCGACG
>PJUC01000136.1_pt1 | contig 51001 bp, 52 predicted proteins | sample 1512161 | NCBI WGS metagenome assembly PJUC01 (sample SAMN08177676, study PRJNA422409) | Soil metagenome, whole genome shotgun sequencing project. | isolation source: Soil enriched on filter paper | place: USA: Madison | collected 2015-01-15 | reverse complement strand
GAAGGCGTTCGAGGAGAAGTTCGACGTCACCGCTGCTGCTCCCGTCGCCGTTGCCGGCGCCGGTGGCGCGGGTGCCGCGGCCGAGGTCGAGGAGGAGAAGGACTCGTTCGACGTCATCCTCGAGGCTGCCGGCGACAAGAAGATCCAGGTCATCAAGACGGTCCGCGAGCTCACCTCGCTGGGCCTCGGCGAGGCCAAGGCGCTCGTTGACGGCGCTCCCAGCCCCGTCCTCGAGGGCGCGAACAAGGAGACGGCCGACAAGGCCAAGGCCGCCCTCGAAGAGGCCGGCGCGACGGTTACCCTCAAGTAATCTCGTTCCCTTCACGAAAGCCCCGGGTGTTCGCACCCGGGGCTTTCGTCGTGCGGGCGAGCGTGTCAGGGACCGACGCCGATGATCGCGGACGCATCGTCATCGACCGGAGCCGTGGAGTTGCGCACGACGAGGGGCGACGGCTCGTACAGGCGGTGCGTGGGGACGCCGGGCTCGTCGATCTGGCGCAGCAGCAGCTCCGCCGCCGCGCGCCCCTGCTGGTGCGGGCGCTGCTGCAGGGTCGTGAGCGAGAACATGTCGGCGTAGGCGTGGTCGTCGATGCCGACGACGCTGAGACGCTCGGGCACGCGGATGCCGAGTCGCCGGGCTGCGATGATCGCGCCCACGGCCACCTCGTCGCACACCCCGACGATCGCTGTCGGGCGGGTGCGGCGGTCGCCGAGCAGGTCGACGGCGGCGCCGTATCCTCCCGGCATCGCGACCTCGGACTGGACGTGGCGAGCGGATGCCGCCAGCCCGGCGTCGTGCATCGCCGACAGGTAGCCGTCGAGCCGGCGGCCGTCGCCGAAGCTCGTGCGCCGACCGTCGGGGTCGCCGCCGAGGAACACGATGTCGTGGTGACCGAGCCCGATCAGATGGTCGGTGGCGATGCGTGCCGCGGCCTCGTCGTCGATCGAGACGGCATTGGTGCCGACGTCGTACCCGCCGACGCTCACGACCGGTTTGCCGAACGCCACCAGGCGCTCCAGTTCGTGGGCGTTCGGCTCGATGCCGATCGCGATGAGCCCGTCGAACCTCTTGCGCGCGAGGAAGTGCTCGAACATCTCGCGGCGCGCCGCGGACTCGGGCGGGGCGCCGTACAGGGCGAGGTCGTACTTGCGCTCGAGCAGCGCGTCCTGGACGCCTTCCAGCACCTGCGCGAAGAACCATCGGTCGAGCGTGGGCATGACGACGCCGATCGTCTGGGTGCGGCCCGTCACGAGGCTGACCGCGCTCGTGGTGGGGACGTAGCCGAGGGCGGCGGCGGCATCCCTCACCCGCTCGCGCGTCGCCTGCGAGACGTACCCGCCGCCCGTCAGCGCGCGCGACGCGGTCGACTTCGACACGCCCGCTGCCCGCGCCACTTCGGCGATGCCCGCCATCGGGTCCTCCTCGCACTCCGACGACCGCCGTGTCGCCGAAAACTGGAACCGGTTCCAGCGTTCATCATGCCCTGATCGCCTGCGGCCCGCCACCCGGAGCGCCCTGTTTACCGACTTGTGATCCGCGGTCATTGTGCGGCTGTGCGGCATCCCCTAGCGTGAGCATGGAATCGGTTCCCGATCTCTCACGGGCGGGGGCACTGAGGTGAGCCCCGCGTACTCAAGGAGGAGGCAGCGAACATGACTGCACTGCGATCACGTCGTCGGCACGGCTACGTCGCGCTGGGGCTTACGGCCATCGCGGCTGTGACCCTCGCGGGCTGTGCGGAGGGCGGTGACAGCGGCGATTCTGGCGACAGCAAGACGGTCCAGATCTCCGGCGGCATCACCGGCTCCGAAGCCGACAACCTGCAGAAGTCGTTCGATCAGTTCACGAAAGACACCGGCATCAAGGTCGTCTACACGGGCGACAAGGGCTTCGAGGGCAACATCGTCACGAAGGTGGCGGGAGGCTCCGCCCCCGACATCGCCATCGTCCCGCAGCCGGGCCTGCTCGCCTCGCTCGTCGGCACCGGCGAGGTCAAGGAGGGCACCAAGGAGGTCTCCGACAACGTCGACAAGTACTGGGCCCCGGCCTGGAAGGACTACGGCAGCGTCGACGGCACGTTCTACGCCGCGCCGATGCTCGCCAACGTCAAGGGGTATGTCTACTACTCGCCCAAGAGCTTCCAGGAGTGGGGCGTCGAGGTTCCCAAGACGTGGGACGACCTGCTGACGCTGACCAAGACGATCCAGGAGAAGACGGGCACCGCACCGTGGTGCGCCGGCTTCTCGTCGGGCGACGCGTCGGGCTGGCCCGGCACCGACTGGGTCGAGGACCTGGTCCTCCGCCAGGCGGGCGCCGACGTCTACGACAGCTGGGCCGCGGGTGACACCCCGTTCACCGACCCCGACATCGAGGCCGCGTTCGACTCGGTCGGCGAGATCCTGCTCGACCCGAACTACGTCAACGCCGGCTTCGGCGACGTCAAGAGCATCAACTCGACGGCGTTCGGCGACGTGGCGGCCAAGATCGCGGACGGCTCGTGCGCGCTGACCCACCAGGCGTCGTTCCTCACGGCCAACCTGCTGACGGTCAAGACTGCGGACGGTGCGGAGCCGAACATCGCCCCGGACGGCGACGTGTACGCGTTCGTGCTGCCGGGCATCAACGAAGGCGACCAGTCGGTCGAGGGCGGCGGCGAGTTCGTCACCGCGTTCTCGGACGACGACAACACCCAGAAGGTGCTCGAGTACATGTCGACGCCCGAGTTCGCCGACGCCCGTGTCAGCCTCGGCGGCGCGATCTCGGCCAACACCGGTGCAGACCCGTCGCTGGCGTCCAGCCAGTTCCTGACCGAGGCGATGGAGCTGCTGCAGGACCCGGCCACGACGTTCCGCTTCGACGCGTCCGACCTGATGCCGGCCAGCGTCGGCTCGGGTTCGTTCTGGCGCGGCATGGTCGACTGGATCGACGGAAAGCCGACGCCGCAGGTCCTGGCCGACATCCAGGCGGGCTACCAGGACTGAGCAGCACACCCCGGCCCGGGTCGGCGCGCGATGCGCCGACCCGGGCCGAGGTGACGGTATCCGTCGACGATGACGGGGGAAGGGTCAACATGTCGCACACCGCAACCACTCCGACGCAGCAGACCGAGGCGCCACCGCCGCATCCGCCGTCGAAACACCCCTCGCAGACCACGACGCGCATCGTCGCCGCGATCGGCGGGATCCTCATCGTCGCGCTGGTGATCTTCATCCTCATCGGCGGCCCGCAGCCCGACGCGAAGCCGGTGTCGCTCGGGTTCTCGTTCAACTCGTTCTTCCGGTGGATCGGCGAGATGGGCCCGATCGTGCAGATCCCGCTCGTGCTGGTGATCTTCGCCGCCGTGATCGGGGTCCTGCTGCTGCTCATCGAGTACGCGCCACGGCACGGCACGGGCTATTTCTGGCTGCGCCTCGTCACGAGCTTCGCGATCCCGCTGCTCGCGTTCATGATGCTGCGGCCGTACCAGAACGCGGTCGTCTACGTCGTGATCATCGCGCTCATCGCGGGCGGCCTGCTGTTCTACATGGATTACCGGGCGCGCCAGGGCGCCGGCTACCTGTACCAGCTCACGCTGTTCCTCGCGCCGGCGTTCATCATGCTGCTGGTCGGCCTCATCTATCCGGCGATCTCGACGATCGTCCAGTCGTTCTACGACAAGACCGGCGACAACTTCGTCGGCCTCGACAACTACCAGTGGGCGTTCACGAACCCGCAGGGCTTCTGGTCGATCATCAACACGCTCATCTGGGCCGTGTTCGTGCCCGTCTTCGCGACGGTCGTGGGCCTGGCCTATGCGGCGTTCATGGAGCGGGCTCGCGGCGAGCGGCTGCTCAAGGTGCTGGTGTTCCTGCCGTTCGCGATCGCACCGGTGAGCATCAGCCTCATCTGGAAGTTCGTGTACGACTACCGGCAGGGCAACCAGATCGGCCTCCTCAACGCGATCGTCGTCGCGTTCGGCGGCGAGCCGGTGCGGTGGCTCGACACGTGGCCGCTCGTGAACACGTTCTGCCTGCTCATCGCGTTCGTGTGGGCGCAGACCGGCTTCGCGATGGTGATCCTCTCGGCGGCCATCAAGGCGGTGCCCGTCGAGCAGATGGAGGCGGCGCAGCTGGACGGCACGACCGCCTGGCAGCGGTTCATCAATGTGACCGTGCCCGGCATCCGCACCTCCATCGTCGTGGTGCTCACCACGATCACGATCGCGGCACTCAAGCTGTACGACATCGTCGCGGTCATGACCGGCGGCCGGTCGAACTCGACGGTGCTGGGCTTCGAGATGGTCAATCAGCAGCAGCGGTTCCAGAGCTACGGTCACGCCGCGGCGCTGGCGGTGCTGATCTTCGTGTTCGTCTCGCCGCTCATCGTCTACAACGTCATACAGCTGCGCAAGCAGAGGGAGGTGCGGTGATGGCCGCCGTCGATACCGCCGCGACGCCGAAGTTCGACCGCGCCGCCGCCCGCAAGGTCGCCCGCGACACGCGCCGCAACGAGGCGCAGGCGCAGAAGCGCCTCACCTCGCCGATCGCCACCGTGATCGCGATCCTGATCGCGTTCCTCTGGACGATCCCGACCCTCGGTCTGCTGATCACGTCGTTCCGACCCGGTGCGGACTCGGCGTCGACCGGCTGGTGGACGGTCTTCACCAACCCGGACTTCACGCTCGGGAACTACCAGGACGCCCTGACCTCGGGCGGGACGGCACTGACCCTCGGGCAGTCGTTCCTCAACTCGCTGGCCATCACCATCCCGGTGACGGTGTTCGTGATCTCGATCGCGGCGCTCGGCGCATACGCCTTCGCGTGGATGGACTTCAAGGGCCGCGGGTTCCTGTTCGTCGCGATCTTCGCGCTGCAGATCGTGCCGATCCAGATGGCGCTCGTGCCGCTGCTCAGCCTGTTCTCGCGCGGGCTCGAGATCGCCGGCGTCGGCATCTTCCCGGGACTGGAGCTGCGCGAGATCGACCACAGCTTCGCCACCATGTGGATCGCCCACGTGATGTTCGGTCTGCCGCTGTCGATCTTCCTGCTGCACAACTTCATGGCCGAGATCCCGTCGGACGTGATCGAGGCGGCGCGGGTCGACGGCGCCGGGCACGGGCAGATCTTCTTCCGGATCATCCTGCCGCTGTCGATGCCGATCCTCGCGTCGTTCGCGATCTTCGAGTTCGTGTGGGTGTGGAACGACCTGCTGGTGGCGACGATCTTCGCTCCGACATCGTCGTTGCCGATGACACAGACGCTCAACTCGCTGTCGGGTTCGTGGGGCGATCGCTGGTACCTGGTGTCGGCGGGCGCGTTCCTGGTGCTGGTGGTGCCGATGATCGTGTTCCTCGCCCTCCAGCGGTTCTTCGTCCGCGGGCTCATGGCGGGTGCGACGAAGGGCTGACCGACCCTGGCGAGTGGATGCCTCGACCCCGCGCCGTGCGCAGGGCCGAGGCATCCACTTGTCCGGCGCGGGGGATCGCTAACCTGATCGCATGGACGCCTCAGCCGCCGCTCCGGCCGCCCCTGCGCTCGACCCGGGTCTGAGCGCTGCGGAAGTCACCGAGCGGGTCGCGGCGGGACGCACCAACGCCCACACCGCCGACACGAGCCGGAGCGTCTGGAACATCGTCCGGGCGAACGTGTTCACCCTGTTCAACGGGATCGTGTTCGCGTGCTTCTTCGTGTTGTTCCTGCTGGGGCGCTGGCAGGACGCGCTGTTCGGCATCGCGGCCTTCGCGAACTCGATCATCGGCTGCGTGCAGGAGTTCCGCGCCAAGTCGGCGCTCGACCGCCTCGCTCTGCTCAACGCGCCGCGGGCCCGCGTGCGCCGCGAGGGGGTCGAGGCCGAGATCGCGCCCGACGACGTCGTGATGGACGACGTCCTGGTGCTGCGGGCGGGCGACCAGGTGCCCGCCGACGCGGACGTCATCGAGAGCCGCGCGCTGCAGATCGACGAGTCGATGCTGACGGGCGAATCCGACGCGGTCGACAAGCAGCCGGGGGATGAGGCACTGTCGGGTTCGATCGTCGTGGCGGGGGAGGGCGCCGCACGCGTGACCCGGGTCGGGGCGGACTCGTATGCGAACCGGTTCGCCGGCGAGGCCAAGCGCTTCTCGCTGGTGGCCTCCGAGGTGCGCAACTCGGTCAACCGTGTGCTGAAGTGGATGAGCTGGATCATCGGGCCGGTCGGCCTGCTGGTGTGCAACGCGCAGATGACGGTGTTCGGCGGCTGGGCCGCCGCCTTCGAGAGCGGCGACTGGGTGCAGGCCATCGTCAACTCGATCGCCGCGATCACGGCGATGATCCCCCTTGGCCTCGTGCTGATGACCTCGATCGCGTTCGCGGTCGCGGCGGCGAAGCTCGCGTCGAAGCAGGTGCTGGTGAACGAGCTGCCCGCGGTCGAGGGGCTCGCCCGGGTCGATGTCATCTGTCTCGACAAGACCGGCACGCTGACCGCCGGCGAGATCGCGTTCGACGCACTGCAGCCGCTCGGCGGCGCGGTCGACGGCCAGGACGCCGTGCTGGGCTGGTTCGGTGCGGCCCCGGATGCCAATGCCACCGCCCGGTGCCTTCGTGAGCCGTTCCCGGTCGCGGCGCCACTGGACGCGGTGAACTACATTCCGTTCTCGTCGGCCCGCAAGTGGAGCGCGGTCTCGTTCGCCGCCGGTCCCGCGGGCGCGTGGGTGCTGGGTGCCCCCGAGATGGTGTTCGGGGATGCCGCCACCGACCCGTCCGGCGAGCTCGGCCGCGTCGTCACGGAACTCGCGACGACCGGGCGGCGCACGCTCGTGCTCGCCCGCTCCGACCAGGCCATCACGGCGGCCGACGTCGAGGACGAGCGCCGGCCGGACGGGCTCGTCGCGGCCGCGGTCGTGACGTTCCAGGAGCAGGTGCGGCCCGACGCCGCGCAGACCCTGGAGTACTTCGCGGCGCAGGGCGTCGGGGTGCGCGTGATCTCGGGTGACAATCCGCGTACCGTCGCCGCGATCGCCCGGAGCGTGGGTGTGGACGTCGACGAGGGGTTCGACGCGCGCCGGCTGCCCGACGACGACGCCGAGCTGGGGGAGGTGCTCGAGCGCAACCTCGTGTTCGGCCGGGTCACACCCGAGCAGAAGAAGCGCATGGTCGTCGCACTGCAGCAGCGGGGACACACGGTCGCGATGACCGGCGACGGCGTGAACGACGCTCTCGCGATCAAGACCGCGGACCTCGGCATCGCGATGAACTCGGGATCCGCCGCGACGAAGGCGGTCGCGCGCATCGTGCTGCTGGACGGCCGCTTCTCGCACCTGCCTGAGGTGGTCGCCGAGGGGCGGCAGGTCATCGCCAACATCGAACGCGTCTCGATGCTGTTCTTCACCAAGACGGCGTACGCGACGGGGCTCGCCGTGCTGTTCGGGCTGCTCGTGCTGCCGTTCCCGTTCCTGCCACGACAGCTGTCGATCACGGACGGCCTGACGATCGGCATCCCGGCGTTCTTCCTGGCGCTGCTGCCGAACACGCAGCGCTACGTGCCCGGGTTCCTGCGCCGCTCGCTGAGCTTCGCGATCCCAGCGGGGGCGATCATCGCGATCTCGCTGACGCTGTACGCGCTGGCCGCGACCGCGCTGGGCATCGGCCAGCCCGAGCTGCGCACGGGATCGACGATCATCCTCGCGATCGTCGGCATCTGGGTGCTGACCGTTCTCTCACGACCGATCACGCGCCTCAAGGGCCTCATCATCGGCGCGATGTTCATCGGCCTCGTCGGCGTGTTCACGATCCCGTTCCTGACCGAGTTCTTCCAGCTCGTCGACCCCGGCGAAGAGGCGGCGTGGCTCATCGTGGTCGTGACCGTGCTCACGATCGGCGCGATCGAGATCGTGCGCTTCTTCCACCGACGCTACGTCGCGAAGTCGCTCGTCGAGGAGTGATCAGCCGGCGGCGGTCGGGTCCGGCGCCGCGTCGATCGTCGGGCGGGCGAAATGCCGCGAGCCAGGCGGCGCCCACAACGCGACGAGGATCAGGGCCTCGATCGCGAGATCGATCATCGATCCCCAGACCCACCCGTCGGTGGTCAGGATCGTCAGCACGCTCAGGGCGACCAGCACGCCGAGGTAGATCGTCGCGAACAGCCGAGACAGCCGGCTGCCGCGGGCGAGACCGGAGGCCATCCCGATCAGCAGCAGGCCGAAGAGGATGACCGCGGCGCCGAGCAGCGAGACCCGCAGCACGTCGGCCTCGGCGACCTCGTAGCGGCTGAGCAGCACCAGCACGCCGAGCGCCACGTTGGCGAAGGCGCTCAGATAGACGAGCACGACCGCGATCGTGACGATCACGGGGCGGCGCCGCCGAGGCGGCACGACGGGCACGGACGGGTCGGCGGTCACGCGACCACTGTAACGAGCCGGATCAGCCGGAGCAGCCCAGCCGCTTCTGCATCGACGTCATGGCGTCGATCTCGGCCGTCTGCCCGGTCTTCATCGCTTCGGCGACCTCGAGCGCCCGCGGGTCGCTGCCGAGCTCGAGCAGCGCCTCGGCCATCGGGATCGCGCCCTGGTGGTGACGGATCATGAGCGCCAGGAACCGGCAGTCCGCCTCGGTGCCGGTGGCCGACTGCAGCGCGGTGATCTCGGCGGCGGACGCCATGCCCATCGCCTCGCGTGCCTGCTCGTCGGTCATCGGCTCGGACGAGGTCCCGCTGTGCTGATGGCCGGACGCGGTGTCCATCCACTGCATCATCGGGCCGCCGGCCTGGGGGAGGCCCCATTGCACGAGCCAATCGAACATCTCGCCGCGCTGCGCGGCCTGCGAGGTCGCGATGTCGTACGAGAGAGCGCGCAGCTCGGGGTCGTCGGTCTTGCGGTAGATCTCCATCGCGAGTTCGATCGCCTGCGCGTGGTGCGCCTGCATGTCGCGCGAGAAGCCCGCCTCGGGAGAGGAGGTGCCGGGTGTCGAGGCGGCGGACTGCGTCCCGAACATCGTGAAGCGCCCGACGGCGAAGCCGAGCGCGCCGATGAGCACGAGCGCGACGGCGATGACGATCCATCGCTGCGTGCGTCCGGCCGAGGGCGCGTCGGACATCGGTGTCGCCCTACTTCTTGCCGGGCGCGTCGAGCCCGCCGGTGCACATCGCGTTCGGCTCGGGCGCGTTCGTGGAGTGCCAGTACGCGGTGATGAACTCCTTGATGCGCGGGTCGTCGGCCGAGTCGACCTTGAGCTGCGCGTTCCACGCGCTCACCGCGATGGGGGTGTCCATGTCTTCGTACGGCGACATGGTCGCGAAGGTCGAGGGCATGAGGGCCTCGAGCTTCGCGATGTCGTCCGCCGACACCTGCGCCGGGTCGTACGTGAGCCACACGGCGCCGTGCTCCAGGTCGTGCACGGCGTTCTCGTTGGGCACGGGCTGGGTGTAGATGCCGCAGTTGAGCCAGATGGCGTTGTGGTCGCCGCCGGCGGGCGGGGTCTGGGCGTAGTCGACCGTGCCCTCGACGTGCGTCGCGGTGTTGTCGAAGGTCTCGACGCCCTCGATGCCGCTGCCGTCTCCGTCGCCCCGCGCGTAGGTGGGGGCGGGAGCAGGGGCGAAGACGAAGGATGCCACGATCGCCGCCACCACGAGGACCGCCGCCGTCGAGCCGACGATCCACCAGACGAGCTTGCTGCGGCGACGCTTGGCGAGCTGCTTCTGGTACTCGGCGAGCTTCTCCTGGCGCTTCTGCTCGCGCTGCTGCTTGACGCTGAGGTTGATCTGCGCCTGAGTGGCGGGGTTGCCGCTCGTGCGCTTGTCGGCGGGGGTCGGGGTCGGGGTCATGTGCTCGATCTCGGCTCGGCCGCCGGGCGCGGGGCCCGCGGGGCAGGGTGCTGGACTGCCCTCAGCCTATTCGGCCGAATGTAAGGACAGGCTGGGAACCACCCGACAGCGAGGTGCTTGCGGGCCGGGTCGGGGCATCCGGTATCCTGGACGTTCGAATCGATTCGACTCTCCCTGGCGCACCGCCCCGAAACGAAACACGCTGTTGCTCGATACCGCCTCCGTCCCTGTCCAGAAGCCCGAAGACCACCCCACTACGGATCCTGCCGCCGAACTCCGCCCGGCGCCCCGCACCGACACCGGTGCCATCCGCGCCCTCGGCAGCAACCCGGCCACCGCGCCGATCGTCCTGCACCCCGGCGACTCGATCCCCCACCGCCGCCGGGTGCTCTACATCGTGCTGCTCGGGGCGCTCACGGCACTCGGTCCGTTCACGATCGACCTCTACCTGCCCGCGTTCCCCGTGCTGGAGGAAGACTTCCAGACGACGGCCGCGCTCATCCAGCTGACCCTCACGGGCACCATGATCGGCTTCGCGTTCGGGCAGCTGATCGTGGGGCCGCTGAGCGACAAGGTCGGCAGGCGCGTTCCGCTGCTCAGCGTGACGGCCCTGCACGTGCTCGCAAGCACCGCCGCGGCCCTCGCGCCCACGCTGGAGCTGCTCTCTGCGGCGCGCGTGCTGCAAGGCGCGGGAGCCGCCGCGGGCGGTGTCGTCGCCGCGGCGATCGTGCGCGACCTCTTCGGCGGACGCCGGCTCGTCGTGATGCTGTCGCGCCTCGCGCTGGTCTCGGGCGTCGCGCCCGTGCTGGCCCCGCTCGTCGGCTCGGCCCTGCTCGCGGTCATGCCGTGGCGCGGCATCTTCGTCGTGCTCGCCGTGTACGGCGCGGTCATGCTGGTGTCGGCGATCATCTTCCTGCCCGAGACGCTGCCCAAGGCCCGGCGCAGCGAACGCGGCACGACGACGGTCTGGCAGCGGTATCGCAGCGTCTTCAGCGACCGGGTGTTCATCGGCGTGCTGATCATCGGCGGCATGACGTTCTCGGGGCTCTTCTCGTACCTGTCGAGCTCGTCGTTCCTCTTCCAGCAGAGCTACGGCTTCGACGCGCAGCAGTACGGCATCCTGTTCGCCGTCAACTCGCTCGGCGTCGTCCTCGGCGTGCAGACCGCGTCGCGCCTCGCGGCGCGCTTCGGCCCGCAGTGGGTCATGGCCTGGTCGACGGCGGTGCTCGTCCTGGCGGCATCCGCCATCGTCGTCACCGACCAGCTCGGCCTCGGCCTGTGGGGCACCATCGTGCCGCTGTGGGTCTTCATCGCGGCGTGCGGCTTCACGTTCCCGTGCGTGCAGGTGCTGGCGCTCGACCGTCACGGCAAGGCGGCGGGCACGGCGCAGTCCATCATCGGCGCGACCAACTTCGGCGTCGCGGGGCTCGTGTCGCCGCTCGTCGGCTGGATCGCCCGGGATGCCGGCATCACGGCGACCACGATGGCCTCGGTGATGGTCGGCTGCGCCGTCGTGGGCGTGCTGTCGCTGTGGCTCATCATCCGCCCGCGCACGGTGGAGCGCCTGGCGCCCTGACCGCGCCTCAGCGCACCGGCTGCAGGCGGAAGAGGCGCACCGTACGCCCGGACTCGCGCTCGTAATGGCGGTAGCCGGGCCATTGGGCCTCGATCCGGGCCCAGACGGCGTCACGCTCGTCATCGGGCACGATCGTCGCGCGGACGGCCATGCGCCGTCCGCGCACGGTGATGGCCGCGTCGGGATGCGCGAGCAGGTTGGCGGTCCAGGCGGGATGCCGGGAACCCGCGAAGTTGGTGCCCGCGACGATGGCGCGCCCGCTTCCATCGGGCGTGTACATGAGCGGCACATCGCGCGGCTCGCCCGAGCGCGCGCCGACAGTGTGCAGGACCAGCGACGGGACCAGCAGCGCGCTGACCTGCACGCGGCCCCGCGACAGCCACGCGACGGCACGCTCGATCGGGGGCAGCAGCACGGGTCCGAGGAATCGCCGGAACACGCGGGTGCGGGTCAGCGGCGCGATCAGGGTGCGCAGCACGTCGACGGCAGCGGTCATACCGACATCCTGTCCGGTCCGTGTCAAGCCTCGGTGGATGCCGCACCCGGACCGGCAGAATGGGGCGATGACGGACGTGCAACAGGTGAAGGCGAGTCCGCGGGTGGCGAGGACCGCCATGGTCCAGCTGGTCGTGGGCGGGCTGCTGACGCTGGCCTCGATCGCGCTGGGGTGGTGGATCGTCGTTCGAGGGGTCCATCCGTTCCCGATCGACGAGTGGTGGAACGCGCTGCTCGGGGAGTGGTGGAATCCCGTGCTGGCCGGGTTCTCGCGGGTCATGGACTGGGTGGGCGGCGGCTGGGTGGGCGTGCTCGCCGTGCCGATCGCGGGGGCCGTCGGTCTCGTGGTGCTGCGCCGGCCCTGGGCGGCCGCCTACTTCCTGGCGGCGGAGGCCGTGTCGGCCGGATTCGTGCAGGTGCTCAAGCACGCGTTCGGGCGCGTGCGTCCCGAAGACATCCTCGTCATCTCGGACTACGGCTCCTACCCGTCCGGGCACGTCGCCAACGCCGCGACCATCGCGGTCGCCGCGTTCGTGATCTTCCCGCGCGCGTGGGTCGCCGTCGTGGGCGCCGTGTGGGTCGTGCTGATGGCGTTCAGCCGCACCTATCTGCACGCGCACTGGCTGTCCGACACCGTCGGCGGCGCCCTGGTCGGCGCCGGTGCGGCACTGCTCGTCGCGGCGGCCTTCGTCGTCCCGCTGACCCGGGAGAGCGTCGTCCCCACAGCCCCGTCCCCTCGCCCCTGACGCGTGGAGGGGAGCCTCGGTCTGCGTGGGCCGGCCCCCTCCCGAGGCGCCTCGCTAGGCTGAGCGCATGCCAGCGCCCGAGTCCGAGTCCGAGTCCACCGCATCCGACCCGGCCGTCGCGGCCGCCGAGGCCGAGCTCGCCCGGCTCCGCGCAGAGGCGGAGGCGGCCGAAGCGCAGCTCAAGGCCGCGCAGGCCAAGGCAGCGCTCGCCGCCGCCGAAGCAGAGGCGGCGAAGGCCCGCGTCGGCGGGGGAGTCGCGGCCGCGGCATCCGTTCCCACCTCCGACCCGCCTCCCGCTCCCGCTCCCGCTCCCTCGACCGAGGATCGGGGCGCGGCCGCGGAGACGAGCAGCGCGGCGGAGCCTCGGCCGGCGAGCCGCGAGCAGGCCGCCGCCCCGGCCGCGCCCGTCGACGGCGCACCGCTCGATGCGGGCGAAGTGGCCGCGATCGTCAAGGGGTACACGTTCGAGGCGACGACGCTCGACCTCGGCGCCCTGGTCAACGGCGAGCCGGTGGCAGAGGCGCAGATCCGGATCCCGCTCGGCATGATGAACCGTCACGGGCTCGTGGCGGGCGCGACGGGCACAGGCAAGACGCGCACGCTGCAGGGCCTCGCCGAGCAGCTGGCCGCGAAGGGCGTGCCGGTGTTCGCCGCCGACATCAAGGGCGACCTGTCGGGCGTCGCGACCCCGGGCGAGTCGAATGAGAAGCTGCTGGCCCGCACGCGGGCGATCGGGCAGGACTGGAGGCCCGAGGCCTCGGTCACCGAGTACTTCGCACTCGGCGGGGTCGGCAAGGGCGTCCCGGTGCGCGCGACCGTGTCGGGTTTCGGGCCGCTGCTGCTGAGCAAGGTGCTGGGGCTCAACGCCACGCAGGAGTCGAGCCTCGGCCTCGTGTTCCACTACGCCGACGCGAACGGGCTCGCGCTCGTGGACCTCTCGGACCTGCGCGCCGTGCTCACCCACCTGACGAGCGATGAGGGCAAGGCCGAGCTGAAGGAGCTCGGAGGGCTGTCGGCCGCGACGGCGGGCGTGATCCTGCGTGAGCTCATCACCTTCGCGGATGCCGGAGCCGACGTGTTCTTCGGCGAGCCCGAGTTCGCGGTCACGGACTTCATCCGCACCGCGCCCGATGGGCGCGGGTACATCAGCCTGCTCGAGGTCCCGGGGGTGATCGACAAGCCGGCACTGTTCTCGACCTTCCTCATGTACCTGCTCGCCGAGCTGTTCGAGATCCTGCCCGAGGTGGGGGATGCCGACAAGCCGAAGCTCGTGTTCTTCTTCGACGAGGCGCACCTGCTGTTCAAGGACGCGTCCAAGGACTTCCTCGCCGCCATCACCCAGACCGTGCGGCTCATCCGCTCGAAGGGCGTCGGCGTGTTCTTCGTCACGCAGACCCCGAAGGACGTGCCGTCGGACGTCCTCGCGCAGCTCGGCTCCCGCGTGCAGCACGCGCTGCGCGCGTTCACTCCGGACGACGCCAAGGCGCTGCGCGCCACCGTCGGCACCTACCCGAAGTCCGGCTACGATCTGGAGCGCGTCCTGCAGGAGCTCGGCACGGGCGAGGCGATCGTCACCGTGATGAGCGAGAAGGGCGCGCCGACCCCGGTCGCCTGGACGCGACTGCGGGCGCCGCAGGGGCTGATGTCGCCGACGCCCGACCCTGCGATCGAGGCCGCGGTGAAGGCGTCGCCGCTGCTGGCGAAGTACGGCACCCCGATCGACCGCGAATCGGCGCGGGAGATCCTCACCGCCAAGATGAAGGCGGCAGACGACGCGGCCGCCGCGGAGGACGCGGCACTGGCGAAGGCCAAGGCCGACGCCGAGTACGCCAAGCAGAAGGCGGCCATCGACAAGCAGCAGGCCGCTGCCGACAAGGCGGCCGCGTCGGCCGAGAAGAAGGCGCAGCAGGAGTACGAGCGCCTGCTCAAGAAGACCGCCGGCACGACCCGCACGTCGCGCAGCTCGCAGAAGTCGCCCATCGAGCAGATCCTGAACTCCAAGTCGACGCAGACTATCCTCGGGGGAGTGATCCGCGGGATCTTCGGCACCGGCAGGCGCTGAGCGTCCCCCGCCCCGCGGATCGACCTCCTCGATCCCGGAAGGCCTTCGCGTGCGCAGACCGAAGACCGTCGCCGTGCTCGTGGCCGCCGTCCTGGCAGCCACGGCCGGGGCGACGCTCGCCGTGCTCGGCGTGCCCGTCGGCGAGTCGTCGCCGGCCGAGGCCGTGCCCAGCGCGCGTCCGTCGGCGGACGCGGCGGGCGTGACGGCATCCTCCTCGCCCGTCGCGATCGACGACACGGTGACCGCTGACGATTACTGCTACGTAGAGGCGATGATCTACTACCGGGTCAAGGAAGAGGAGCTCGCCCAGACGCTGCTGCGCAAGGACGGCGTCGCGGCGGACGCCGAGGCCTTCGCGAAGCGCCTGGTCGCCGACGACGTCGCCGAGCTCGACGATCTGCGCGCCTGGTACGTGTCGTGGGCGCCGGCGCGTCCGCTCGAGCCCCCCGCAGACGGGCCGTGCGGCGGTCACGGCTCGGATCACGCCCAGATGCCGGGCATGCCGAGCTGGTCGACCGAGCAGGGGCTCGTCGACGCGCAGTCGCCCGACGCGGAGCGCCGCTACGCCGAGATCGTGCGCGACCAGAATGCGGGCATGGTGGCCCTCGTGACCCTGATCCTCGACGGCAGCCCGCACCCGGACGTGCGCGCGTCGGCCGAGACGGTGCTCGAGCGCGAGCGGGCGGATGCGGTCACTCTGGCCGGTCTGCTCGCCCCGTGACGGGGAATACCCTATCGGTATGGCGACGAAGCCCCCGGCAGCCGATATCGACGAGTCCCTCGTGCACGTGACGCGACCCAAGAAGGTCGCAGTGGGCGTGCCCGCCGTGCTGCACGCGCTGCAGATCGCGAACGACCAGATGGGCGTCGCGCGCGCGGTGCAGACGCTGCTGCGCGTCAACCAGAAGGACGGGTTCGACTGCCCCGGCTGCGCGTGGCCCGAGGAGGACAAGCGGCATATCGCCGAGTTCTGCGAGAACGGGGCCAAGGCCGTCGCTGAGGAGGCGACGCTGCGCCGCGTCGGTCCCGAGTTCTTCGCCGAGCACTCGATCGACGAGCTGCGGGCGCACGACGACTGGTGGCTCGGCCAGCAGGGGCGGCTGACGCATCCGATGCTGCTCGACGAGGGGGCGACCCACTACCGCCCGATCGAATGGGACGACGCGATCACGCTCGTCGCCGACGAGCTGCGCGGTCTCGACGACCCGGACGAGGCCGTCTTCTACACGTCGGGCCGCACGTCGAACGAGGCCGCGTTCCTGTACCAGCTGCTCGTGCGTGGGCTGGGAACCAACAACCTGCCCGACTGCTCCAACATGTGCCACGAGTCGTCGGGGTCGGCCCTGACCGAGACGATCGGCATCGGCAAGGGCACGGTGTCTATCGACGACATCCACCAGGCGGACCTGCTCATCGTCGCCGGGCAGAATCCGGGCACCAACCATCCGCGCATGCTGTCGGCGCTCGAGAAGGCCAAGCAGCGCGGCGCCACGATCATCGCCGTGAACCCGCTGCCCGAGGCGGGGCTGCTCCGCTTCGAGAACCCGCAGACCGTCCGCGGCGTCGCGTTCGGCGGGACGCAGCTCGCCGACGGCTTCGTGCAGATCCGCCTGGGCGGAGACCAGGCGCTGTTCCAGGCGATCGGCAAGCACCTGCTCGAAGCCGAGGAGCGCGACGGGGGCGTGCTCGACCACGAGTTCATCGCGGCGCACACGAGCGGTTTCGACGCGTACCGCGAGGCGATGCGGGATGCCGCGTGGGCCGAGCTCGTCGCCGCCACCGGCATCCCCGAAGACGCGCTGCGGCGCGTCGGCGAGGCCGTCCGCACCTCGAAGGCCACGATCGTCTGCTGGGCGATGGGGCTCACGCAGCACAAGCACTCCGTCGCGACGCTGCGGGACGTCGTGAACGTGCTGCTGCTGCGGGGCGACATCGGGCGGCCGGGCGCCGGAGTGTGCCCGGTGCGCGGGCACTCGAACGTGCAGGGCGACCGCACGGTCGGCATCTACGAGAAGCCGTCCGAGGCGTTCCTGTCGGCGCTGGACCGCGAGTTCGCTTTCGCCGCGCCTCGCGCCCACGGCTACGACACCGTCGAGGCGATCCGGGCGATGCGCGACGGCCGTGTGCGGGTCTTCCTCGGCATGGGCGGCAACTTCGTGTCGGCGACGCCCGACACCGCGGTGGTCGAGGCGGGCATGACGAAGGTCGGACTCACCGTGCACGTGTCGACCAAGCTCAACCGCTCGCACGTCGTGACGGGGCGGCGCGCGCTCATCCTGCCGACCCTCGGGCGCACCGACCGCGACCGCAGGGCAGGTGCGGACGGCGCCCTGCGCGAGCAGCGCGTCACCGTCGAGGACTCGATGGGCGCCGTCCACGCGTCGCGCGGACGCCTTGCCCCGCCGTCCGAAGAGCTGCTCAGCGAGGTCGCCATCGTCGCCCGACTGTGCGCGCTGGTCTTCGGGGAGGGGGACGCCGCCGGAGCTGCTCCGTCGGGCGCCCTCGTGACGAACTCCGACCACGCTCTGCCCGAGCACGGGGCCGCAGAAGCGGAGCGGCCCGACCCCGCAGGGGTGCGGCATCCACGCAACGTCCCTCATGCGGACTGGGCCGCGCTGGAAGCCGACTACGCGCTCATCCGCGCGCACATCGAGCGGGTGATCCCCGGTTTCGACGACTACGAGCAGCGCATCGACAAGGGCCGCACCCTGCACCTGCCGAACGGTCCTCGCGACGCGCGACGCTTCGCCACCGCCGATGGGCGGGCCAGGTTCACCGCGAACCCGCTGGAGTATCCGACGATCCCCGACGGCCGGCTGCTGCTGCAGACGCTGCGGTCGCACGACCAGTACAACACCACGATCTACGGCAAGGACGACCGTTACCGGGGCATCCACGGCGGCCGCCGCGTCGTGCTCGTGAACGCGCTCGACATCGCCGCGCTCGGCGTCGCCGAGGGCGACATCGTCGACCTCGTGTCGGAGTGGAACCGGCCCGACGGCACGGTCGAAGAGCGGCGGGCGCCGGAGTTCCGCGTCGTCGCGTACTCGACGCCCCGCGGCAACGCGGCCGCGTACTACCCCGAGACCAACGTGCTCGTGCCGCTGGACTCCGTGGCCGACGTGTCGGGCACGCCCACGTCGAAGTCGGTCGTCGTGCGGCTGGAGCGCCGGGAGCCCTCGACGGTGTGAGCGCCGTGTCGCGGCATCCGTTCCTGTCTAGGCTGGGCACATGACCCGAGCCGCCGTCGTGACCGTATCGGACCGCGCGGCGGAGGGTGCCCGCGAGGACGCGAGCGGACCCGTCGCCGTCGCCGCGTTGCGGGAGGCCGGGTTCGAGTGCCCTGACGCGATCGTGGTGCCCGACGGCGCCGACAGCGTCGAGCGCGCCCTCGCGGCCCTCGTCCTCACCGGCGTCGGCCTCGTCATCACGACGGGCGGCACCGGCGTCTCGCCGCGCGACCAGACGCCCGAGGGCACGGCACGCGTCGTGACGCGCCAGGTGCCGGGCATCGCCGAGGAGCTGCGTCGTCGCGGCGCCCTCGAGAAGCCCGCCGGCATGCTCACGCGCGGGATCGCCGGCGTGGTCGACCCGCACGGCGTGCTCGTCGTCAACCTGCCGGGTTCACCGTCCGGTGTGGCCTCAGGGATGCCGGTGGTGCTGTCGGTCGCGCGCCACGTGATCGACCAGCTCGGCGGAGGGGACCACTGATGCCGGGTGCGGAGACCACGGCCGGCGCGGTGCGGCTCGCGGCGATCAGCGCCGAGCCGCTCGACCTCGACGCCCACCTGCGTGCCGTCGACGACCCGCGCATGGGCGCCGTCACGACGTTCGTGGGGCGCGTGCGCGATCATGATCCGGATGCCGCCGCCGCCGTCGTGGCGCTCGAATACTCGGCGCACCCCGATGCGCCGACCGCGCTGGCGCGGCTGGCCGCCGAGGCGGTCGGCCAGACCGGGGCGATCGTGGCGGTGTCGCATCGCGTGGGCACGCTCGCCGTGGGCGACGCGGCGGTCGTGATCGCGGTCGCCTCCGCGCACCGCGCCGAGGCGTTCGAGGTGTGCCGCACGCTCATCGAGACGATCAAGACCGGCCTGCCGGTCTGGAAGCGCCAGCTCGAGTCCGACGGCACCGCGACCTGGCTCGGACTCGGCGGCTGACGCTCGCCGGAGGGGGATCAGCCGCCTGCGAAAGGCGGCAGCACGTCCACGAGCTCGTCGGCGCCGAGGGGCGTGTCATCGGCCACGCGTGAGCCGCCCACGAGGACGGCGCAGCGGGGGAGGATGCCGCCGAGGGCCGGATACGCGGCCGTCACCGCCTCGCGGAGGGCGCCGAGGGTCGTCTCGTCGCGGCGCTCGGTGTCGAGGCCGGTGGCCTCCTGCGCGGCGGCGAAGTAGCGGACGACGGCCACTACTGCTCCCACCCCTCGGCGAGGTCGGCCACCTCGCGCAGCGCGGCGAGCACCTCCGCGGGATCGGTGCCGGCGCGTCCCGCGGCGAGGCCGGCGGCGAAGGCTCCGAGCGGAGCGGCGGGTCGTGCCACGCTGTTCGCCACGACCTTGGTGAGCTCCAGCACCGCGGCGACCGGCACGTCGTCGGGCGAGAGCCCCAGGCGCTCGCGCAGTGCCGCGGCCCAGTCGTCGAGGGCCTCGGGCGGGAGGGTGCGGGACTGGTCGCTCATGAGAGCTCCTCACTGGCGGGATCCGGGTGCGCTGCAGAGGCATCGGCACGGGCGCGGGCCTCTTCCAGATCCTCCCACGTGTCGACGTCGCGGGTCAGGTCGCCCGGCACCGAGACCACCGTGATCGCGAGGTCGGCGAGGAGCGCGCGCATCGAGGCATCCGCCCCGCCGTTCGGCAGAACGGATGCCGCCTTCCGCAGCGCACGGGTGCGGTATACGCCGACGAGCCACTGCGGCCGGCTCGACGCATCGCCCAGGCACAGTCCGTCGGCATCGGCGGGGAGGAGCACGATGTCGGCGACCAGCCGGCGCACCGCCGCGTCGACGGCGGGCAGGTCGCAGGCCAGCAGCAGCGTCCAGTCCGGGTCGTCGGCGGCAGGCCACGACGCGAGAGCCGCGAGGGTCGCCGCCGCCGGGCCCGAGAACGGCGGGTCCTCGCGCACCCACGCCACGGGCAGGGCCTCATCGAGGACGGGGGCGACGACGGTGACCGGCCGGGCTCGGGTGTCGACGGCGGCCTGCGTCGCGGCGGCGAGCAGGGTGCGCCCGCCGACGTCGAACAGCGGCTTGACGGCGCCGTCGACCCGTGTCGCGCGGCCCCCGGCGAGCAGGATGGCGCCGAGGGTCGTCACGGCCGGACGCCGCCGGGCTCGTCGGGCCGGGCCCAGTCGCCGCTCTTGCCGCCCGTCTTCGCGACGATGCGGACGTGCTCGATCGAGGTGCCCTTGTCGAGACCCTTCACCATGTCGACCACCGCGAGGGCGGCCACCGAGACGGCGGTGAGCGCCTCCATCTCGACGCCGGTGCGGTCGGCGGTGCGGACCGTGGCCTCGACGGCCACGCCGTCGTCCTCGATCGTCAGGTCCACGGCGGCGCCGTGCACGCCGATCACGTGCGCGAGGGGCAGCAGCTCGGGGGTGCGCTTGGCGCCCTGGATGCCGGCGATCCGCGCGACGGCGAGCACGTCGCCCTTCGGCACGGCGCCGTCGCGGAGGGCGGCGACCACGTGCGGCGCGCACCGGACGAACCCGCGCGCCGTCGCCGAGCGGACCGTCGGCTGCTTGAGCGTCACGTCCACCATGCGTGCGTGGCCGGCGGCGTCCAGGTGCGTGAAGGCGCTCCCGGCGTGCCGATCGTCGGAGGTCATGAGATCAGCATGACATCGACGAGGTCGCCCTCGGCGACGGCATCCACCTCGGCGGGGACGATCGCGTACGCCTCGGCCCGGCCGAGTCCCCCGGCCAGGTGCGACCCGCCGGAGGTCGCGGGGCGCACGCGCCAGGCCCGCGGATCCGTGCGGTCGATCGTGGCGGGGAGGTACTGGCGACGCCCCGGCGGCGTGCGCCAGCCGGCGGCCGCAGGCAGAGACAGCACGTGGCGGTCGGGTACGGTGCGCCCCTGCAGGCGCAGCAGCGCGGGCCGCACGAACACCTCGAACGACACCGCGGCGCTGACCGGGTTGCCGGGCAGGCCGAACAGCAGCACCCCGGAGGGCAGCCGGCCGAACCCCTGCGGCTTGCCCGGCTGCATCGCGAGCTTCGTGAACGACATCGTGCGGGCGAGCGTCGTCTTGACGACCTCGTACGCTCCGGCGCTGACGCCGCCCGAGAACACCACGACGTCCGCCGCACCGCCCTCGGGCGCGGTGACCTCGGCGAGCAGCGCATCCAGCAGGGCCGGCTCGTCGGCGACGCTGTCGCGGCGGACGACCACGGCGCCGGACTCGGCGGCGAGACCCGCCAGCAGCACGCTGTTGGACTCGGGGATCTGTCCGCGCCGCAGGGGCTCACCCGGCGCCACGAGCTCGCTGCCCGTCGAGATCACGGCGACCCGCGGATGCCGCGCCACCGCCACCTCGGCGACGCCGGCCGCGGCGGCAGCGGCCGCCTGGAGCGGGCCGAGCACCACACCGGCGGGCAGCACCTCGGCGCCGACCCGGGCGTCCTCGCCGGCACGGCGGATGTGCGCGCCGGGGCCTTGAGGTGCGCGGACGACGCGTACCTCGCCGAGGGAGTCCGCGAGCCCGCCCTCGGTGTCTTCGAACGGCACGATGGTATCGGCGTCGGCTGGAACAGGTGACCCGGTCATGATGCGCGCGGCCTCGCCCGCGCCCAGCGCCGGGTCGGCGTCGGTCCCCGCCGGCAGGTCGGCGACCACCTGCAGCACGGCGGGCGCCTCGTCGGCGGCATCCCTCACGTCCGCGAAATGCACCGCGAACCCGTCCATCGCGGAGTTGTCGAAGACGGGGATGTCGACCGTCGCACGCACCGGCTCGCGCAGCGTGCGACCGTACGCGTCGATCAGCGCGACGCGCTCCGTGCCGAGCGGCGCGGCCGCGGCCAGCACGTCGGCCAGATGCTCCTCGACGGTGCGCAGCCCGCTCATGCCGGGACCGTCGCGCGCGTCCAGGCGTCGAGACCGCCGGCGAGGACGGATGCCTCGACCCCCGCCGCGCGCAGGGCCCGGGCCGCGCGCTGCGCGCGCATGCCCACCTGGCAGACCACCACCACCCGTGGGGCGCCGACGCGCCCCGGATCGGCGAGCAGATCGCCGAGCGGCACGAGGACCGAACCGGGGATCACGCCGCGTGCCGTCTCTGCCGGCTCGCGCACGTCGAGCAGCAGCGCCCCGTCGCGCTGCGCGGCCAGCGTCTGCTCGGGCGTCAGCTGGGGGATCGGTGCCGCCGTGGGAGCGGCCGGCGGCTGCGCCTCGGCCACCGGCTCTGCTGCCGCCGCCGGCCGCAGGGGCACCTCGGCGGTGCGCCCGCGGAGCGCGTCGATCACGAGCACGCGCCCGTAGAGCGGTTCGCCCACGCCCGTCACGAGCTTGATCGCCTCGGTCGCGAGGAGCGACCCGACCTGCAGGCACAGCGCGCCGAGCACGCCGACCTGAGCGCACGAGGGGGCATCGGTGGCGGCATCCGGCGGGTACAGATCCGCGAGCCGCAGCGGAGCGGTGCCGGCGGGAGGCGCCGACCAGAACACCGTCGCCTGCGCGTGGAACTCCTGCACGACACCCCACACGAGGGGCACGCCGAGCTGCTCGCACGCGGCGGCGACCGCCTCGCGGGTCGGGAACGTGTCGGTGCCGTCGATGACGACATCCGCGCCCGCGAGCAGCTCGCGTGCGTTGCCGGGGGTGAGCCGGGCCCGCACGGGGCGCACGACCGTCGTCGGCGACAGCTCTGCGGCGGTCCGCACGGCCGAGTCGACCTTGGGCGCGCCGACGTCGGTCACGCGGTGCATCACCTGGCGCTGCAGATTGGATGCCTCGACCTCGTCGTCGTCGATGACGGTCAGCGTGCCGACGCCTGCCGCCGCCAGCGCCAGCACGGCGGGGGAGCCGAGGCCGCCGGCGCCGACCACGGCGATGTGCGCGGCGGCGAGACGGCGCTGGGCGACCTCGCCGAATCCGGCGAGCACGCGGTGCCGCGCCGTGCGAGTCTGCTCGGCGTCGCCGAGCGCGCCGACCGGTTCCACGAGCGGGGGAAAGGCCATGCCCACAGGCTAGCCAGTGCGCGCACCGGTCGGCCGCTGTTCCGCGGAGCGCCCTTAGTATGAAACACGCATCTGCGGAGAAAAGCCGCGACCTGCCCCGCACCTGCGGGTGCTAGGTTGTCGCCGTGACGAGTTACAAGATCTCCGAGGCCGCACGGCTGCTCGGTGTGAGTGACGACACGGTGCGCCGATGGGTGGATGCCGGCGCGCTGCCCACCACGGGCGCCTCGCCGACCGAGATCCCCGGCGACGCCCTCGCCGCGCGCGCGGTGGAGCTCGCCGAGGCCCCCGCCGACCCGGCGGACGCGCTGTCGAGTGCGCGCAACCGGTTCGTCGGGCTCGTGACGCGCGTCCAGGTGGACGGGGTGATGGCGCAGGTCGACATCCAGTCCGGGCCGCATCGCGTCGTCTCGCTCATGTCGGCCGAAGCGGTGCGCGAACTCGGCCTCGAGCCCGGCTCGCTCGCGGTCGCCGTCGTCAAGGCCACCACCGTCATCGTCGAGGCGCCGAGAGCCTGACATGCGCCGGTCCTCCCTTGTCCGCACGGTCGCCGTCCTGGTCGGGCTCGCGCTCGGCCTGACCGGGTGCGCCACCGCCGCCGACCAGGACCCCGCCGCGACCACAGCGCCGACCGAAGCCCCGGGGCCCGAGCTCACCGGCGAGCTCACGGTGTACGCGGCGGCTTCGCTGAAGGGCGCGTTCGACGAGCTCGCGACGGACTTCGAGCAGCAGCATCCCGCGCTCGACGTGCAGCCCCTCACCTACGACGGGTCGTCCACGCTGGCGACGCAGATCGTCGAGGGCGCCCCCGCCGACGTGTTCGCCTCGGCGGACGAGAAGAACATGCAGAAGGTCGTCGACGCGGGCCTCGCGAGCGGGCCGGAGCTGTTCGCGAGCAACACGCTCGTGCTCGTCGTGCCGGCAGGCGACCCGGCCGGCGTCGACGGGCTCGCCGACCTCGCGAATCCCGAGCTGACCGTGGTCCTCTGCGCCGCCGAAGTGCCGTGCGGTGCGGCATCCGCCGCGCTCCTCTCGAACGCCGGCGTCACCGCGAGCGTCGACAGCTACGAGCAGAACGTGACCGCCGTGCTCACCAAGGTCGCCGCGGGCGAGGCGGACGCCGGACTCGTCTACGTGACGGATGCCGCCACCACCGACGCCGTCGACACCCTCGAGGTCGACGGCGCCGCGGCCGTCGTCAACCACTACCCGGTCGTCGCGCTGCGCGGTGCGGCGAACGCCGAGGCCGCCGACGCGTTCGTGGCCTTCGTCCTCGGCGCGAAGGGCCAGGAGGTACTCGCGTCGTTCGGCTTCGGGGCGCCGTGACCGGCGTCGCCGCGCACACCGAGCGGACGGGCTTCGTCCCCCGCGTGCTCATCGTGCCCGCCGTGCTGGGCCTGGGACTGCTGATCCTGCCGCTCGGCGCGCTGGTGCTGCGCGTGGAGTGGTCGACGCTGTGGACCGACGTCACGTCGCCGCAGGCGCTCGCCGCCCTTGGACTGTCGCTGCTGACCGGCGCGATCGCGACCGCGGTGTGCGTCGTGCTGGGGGTGCCGCTCGCGCTGCTCATCGCCCGCAGCGGCGCCCGCACGGCGGGGGTGCTGCGTGCGCTCGTGACCGTGCCGCTCGTGCTCCCGCCGATGGTCGGCGGCGTCGCGATGCTGTTCCTGTTCGGCCGCACGAGCTGGGTGGGCGGTGCGCTCGCCGAGTGGGGCATCCGCATCCCGTTCACGACGACGGCCGTGGTGCTCGCCCAGACGTTCGTCGCGCTGCCGTTCCTCGTCCTCGCGCTGGAGGGCTCGCTGCGCGCCACCGGAACGGGATACGAGCAGGCCGCCGCGGGGCTCGGCGCCGGACGCTGGACGATCCTCGCCCGAGTGACGCTGCCGCTGGCCGCACCCGGACTGGTCGCCGGCATCGTGCTCTGCTTCGCGCGGGCGATCGGGGAGTTCGGCGCGACCGCGCTGTTCGCCGGCAACGCGCCGGGGGTCACGCAGACCATGCCGCTCGCGATCTACACGGCCTTCAACGGCGCGGGAGTCTCGCAGGGCACCGCCGTCGCGCTGTCGCTGCTGCTGCTCGTGACGGCGGTGGGCGTGCTGCTCCTCGTGCGCGCCTGGCGGGTGGAGACGCCGCGATGAGCGGCGCGGACGCCGTCACGCCGGCGGTCGCCGACGGTCTGGAGGCCAGGGTCGTCGCGCGGCGCGCCGGGTTCGTGCTCGATGCCGGGCTGCGGGTGCCCGCCGGCGAGGTCGTGGCGCTCATGGGGCCGAGCGGTGCGGGCAAGTCGACGCTGCTCGGAGTGCTCGCCGGGCTCGCTGCGTTCGACGAGGGGATCGTGCGGCTGCACGGGCGGACCCTCGACGAAGGGCCGGCACGCCGCACGCCGCCGTCGGCGCGCGGGGTCGTGCTCCTCGGCCAGGACCCGCGGCTGTTCCCTCACCTCACCGCACTCGAGAACGTCGCGTTCGGCCTGCGCGTGCACGGCAGCACGCAGGCAGAGGCCGCATCGGGCGCCGCGGAATGGCTGCGACGCGTCGGCCTGCACGATCATGGCGGACGCCGCCCTGCGAAGCTCTCGGGCGGTCAGCAGCAGCGTGTCGCGCTCGCACGCGCGCTCGCCACGACACCCGCGGCGATCCTGCTCGACGAGCCGCTCACCTCGCTCGACACCGAGACCGCGGGCGATGTGCGGGGGCTGCTGCACCGGCAGCTCGCCGCGACGCGCACGACCGCGATCGTCGCGACGCACGATGCCGTCGACGCGGTCGCCCTGGCGCAGCGTCTCGTGGTCCTCGAAGAGGGCCGGGTCACGCAGTCCGGCCCGGTGCGCGACGTGCTCGCGTCGCCCGCCACCCGGTTCGTCGCGGCGGTCGCCGGACTCAATCGCGTCGTCGGGCGGCCGGATGCCTCGAACTGGCGCGCCGGAGCCCTCGTGCTCCCGCAGGCGGCGGCATCCACGGATCACGCGTCCGGTGAGACGGCCGCCGTGTTCGGGCCGGGCGAGGTGCGGATCCTCGACGGTCCGCCCCGCGGCCCGGGGGAGTGGCGCGCCCGGGTCGTGCGGCTGGAGCAGACCCCAGCCGGCGTGCGCGTGCGCACGGCCGAGCCCGACGTGGCCGTCGACCTGCCGGCGAGCCGCGCTGCCGGACTGGAGCCCGGCGCGGCGCTCACGCTCGCCGTGGACCCTTCGTCGGTGCGCTTCGTCGAGGCATGAGCAGCACGCTCGGGTGAGACCTGCACCGACGCCCGCGCCGCAGCACCGCCCTAGACTCACGGGGTGACCCGCATCCGTCCCTTCCGTCCCGGCGACGAGCCGGCGCTCTCTGACATCTGCCTCAAGACCGCCGATGCGGGAGCGGATGCCACGGGCCTGCTCGACGACGACGATCTCTGGGGCGAGATCTTCGTGCTGCCGTACGTCGCACGCCACCCCGAGTTCGCCTTCGTGGTCGAGAGCGACGACGGCCGGGTCATCGGCTACATCGTGAGCGCCCCCGACTCGGCGGCGTTCGAGGACTGGTTCGCGCACGAGTGGTGGCCGCGGTTCCACGAGCGCTGGCCGAAGCCCGAAGGCGAGCCGCTGCCCATCAGCGCCTCGCGCCAGGACGGGCTCGTGCGGTACGCCTACGCGCGGCGCGGCGGCTCACAGCCGTTCGGCGACGAGTACCCCGCCCACCTGCACATCGACCTGCTCCCCGAGACCCAGGGACAGGGCCTCGGACGCCGCCTCATCGAGACGCTCGAGCAGGCCCTGCGCGAGGCGGGTGTGCCGGGGCTGCACCTGGTCGCGGCCGCCGACAACGTCGGCGCGGTCGCCTTCTACCCGCGTGTGGGGTTCGACCCATTGCCCTCGCCCGAGGGTGCGGCCGTCTTCGCCAAGCGCCTCTGACGCGCGCCGCCGGTGCGGACGTCGGACCCGCGACGTAGTCTGCCCCTGTGGAGGATGTGTCGGCACCGACCGGTCGTGAGCCCGCGCTCACCGCCCGCCCGCGCCCGGACGGCAGCGCCCCGCGCGCCCTCGTGCTGGGGGCGACGGGCTACATCGGCGGCCGCCTCGTGCCGCGGCTGCTCGCGGCGGGCTATGTCGTGCGCGTGCTGGTGCGCGACCCTGCCCGCGCAGCCGCCTTCCCGTGGGGAAGCGAGGTCGAGGTCGTATCGGGGGACGCCGTCGACGCGGCGTCGGTGGGCGAGGCCGTGCGCGACGTCGACGTGCTGTACTACCTCGTCCACTCCATGTCGGGCGGCAAGGACTTCCGCGACGCGGATGCCCGCGCTGCCCGCACGGTCGCCGATGCCGCTGCCGCCGCCTCGGTTGGGCGCATCGTGTACCTCGGCGGACTGCATCCCGATGGCGTGCGCCTGTCGCCGCACCTGCGCTCGCGCGTCGAGGTCGGCCGGACGCTTCTCGACAGCGGCGTGCCGACGCTCGTGCTGCAGGCGGGCGTGGTCATCGGATCGGGGTCCGCCTCGTTCGAGATGGTGCGGCACCTCACCGAGGTCCTGCCGTACATGCCGGCGCCGAAGTGGGTGCGCAACCGTATCCAGCCGATCGCCGTGCGCGATGTGCTCCACTATCTGCTGGGCGCGGCCCGTGTGCCCGCCGACGTCAATCGCGCGGTCGACATCGGTGGCCCCGACGTGCTCCGTTACGGCCAGATGATGAACGGCTACGCGGTCGAGGCGGGCCTGCGGCAGCGTCCGATCGCCGCGCTGCCCGTGCTCACCCCGCGGCTCGCGTCGCACTGGGTCAACCTCGTGACGCCCATCCCGCGGTCGCTCGCGCGGCCCCTCGTCGAGTCGCTGCAGAACGAGTGCGTGGTGAAGGAGCACGATGTCGACGCGCTCATCCCGCCGCCGGAGGGCGGGCTCCTGCCGTACCGCGCCGCCGTCCGGCTGGCGCTGCGTCGCGTCGAGGCCGACGAGATCGAGACCAGCTGGCAGGACGCCCCAGTGATGGGTGCGCCGAGCGACCCGCTGCCGAGCGACCCGGACTGGGCCGGGCGCGTGGTCTTCACCGACACCCGGTCCGCGCACACCTCGGCCTCCGCCGAGGCCCTCTGGCAGGTGATCGTGGGAATCGGCGGCGAGAACGGCTGGTACTCGTCGCCGCTGCTGTGGGCGGTGCGGGGCTGGATGGACCGGCTGGTCGGCGGAATCGGACTGGCCCGCGGCCGCCGCAGCCGAGGGCGGCTCGCCGTCGGCGATGCGCTCGACTTCTGGCGCGTGGAGGCCTTGGAGCCGGGGCGCATGCTGCGTCTGCGGGCCGAGATGAAGGTGCCGGGGCTCGCCTGGCTCGAGCTGCGCGCCGCCGCCGACCCCGACCGCGGCGGGTCGCGCTACGACCAGCGTGCAGTGTTCTTCCCGCGCGGTCTCGCCGGACGACTGTACTGGCTGGCAGTCCTGCCGTTCCACGGGTTCATCTTCGCCGGCATGGCACGCCGGATCACCGCCGTGGCCGAGGCCGCGACCGCTGGTCCTCGGCCGCGGTCAGCGTGAGAGCAGGTCGGCTCCCGACACGAGCCGTTCGAGCACCGATCCGGGCGGCACGGTGTCGTACTTGTAGCTGAGCTTCTGCACGATGGAGGCGCCGGCGACGAAGCGCATGGCTTCGGCATCCCACGGCTGCATCATTCCGAGCTGCAGCAGGTGGCTGGCGCCTGCCGAGAGCGTCGGAGCGGCCAGCCACTGCCCGTGGAACTCGGGCACGAGGTCGTACAGCACTTCGAAGATGCGGTGGTACAGGAAGTAGTCGGGGATGCCGCCGCCGGACTCCCACCACGCCTGCAGCGCCAGTCGCTGCAGGCGGATGAGAGGGGTGCCCGCCACGGCGGCGATGAACCAGTTGCCGATCTGGCGTCGCGTCCACCGCGGGTACAGTGCGCCGGCGGTGAGCAGCGGCGCCACCGCGGTCGGCAGGGGCGCGGGCGCCCAGCACGTCGCGTCGGCCCACACACCGCCGTGCCGGTCGAGCACGCTGATCCGCACGTAGTCCGAGAAGTGCGCCGGGTGGTCCTTCTCGAGGGCTCTCGCCACGGCGTCGGGGATCTCCACCAGGTCGCGCGCGGAGGCGCCGTCGAGCACCGTGAGAGAACGCGGCTGGTCGGCATGCAGGCGCGTCAGCTCGGCGACGCACGCCTGCACGAGCGGCGGCGCGGTGTCGATCGGCGCGTTCCAGAACGTGTACAGCCCGAGCGAGGACGGGTCGACCCGCGCGCCATCGTCCGCCGCGATCGCCTTGCCGTCGGCACGCGTGCCGGGTTCGGCCGGCAGCCCCGCCGCCGCGCGCAGCTCGGGCAGGCGCGGTCGGAAGAAGTCGATGAACGTGCGGTACGCGGCGACGGCCGCCACCGGATCGACACTGTCGCGGAACCGGTCGGCACGCTTCAGCTGCGCGTCGAGGCCTTCGAACGGATTGCGGATGCCGTCGGTCACGGTCCGAGCCTAGGTGCCTCCCGCCCCGGTCAGGCGGACAGCACGCGGCCGTCGTCGATCCGCACGACGCGGTCGACGAGACCATCGGGCACCATCACGTGCGAGATCAGCACGACGGCGCGATCGTCGGGCACGGCGCCGAGCAGGTCGGCGAGCAGCAGGTCGGACGCCGCGGGGTCGACACCGGCCGTCGGCTCGTCGAGGACCAGCACGGGGAAGCCGCGCAGCAGCGCCCGCGCGAGCGCGATCCGCTGCGCCTGGCCGCCTGAGACGAGGGCGCCGCGTTCGCCCACGCGGGCATCGAGCCCGCCGCGGCCGCGCACCCACTCGCCCAGGCCGACGCGGTCCAGCGCGGCCTCGAGCTCGGTGTCCGTCGCGGTGTCGCGGGCGAAGAGCAGATTCTGCCGGATGTCCTCGTCGAAGAGCATCGGATGCTGCTCGCACAGCCCGACCGTGAGCCGCACGTCGTCGGGAGCGAGGTCGTGCACCGAGCGTCCGCCGATGTCGTACGTGCCGTCGGTCTCGAGGAAGCGCACCAGCGCGTGGGCGAGGGTCGTCTTGCCCGCTCCGCTCGATCCGACCACGAGCACCCGCTCACCGGGACGGACGGCGAGATCGACGCCGCGCAGCGCCGACTCATCCGTGCCGGGCCAGCGGACGTCGGCGCCGCGCAGGCGGATGCCGTCGCCGAGCGGCGGGGCCTCGCCGGTGTCCGGTCCGGTCTCGGCCGGCAGTTCGGCGGGCGGCGCCGCCGGGACGGCATCCGCGATCCGTTCCGCCGACGCACGCACGCCGCGCCACGCGGATGCGGCCAGGGGGACGGCCGAGAAGACCTCGAACACCGCCATCGGCACGAGGACGGCGACCGCGAGCGCGGGGCCGGTGAGCGCTCCGGATGCGGTGCCGGGCGCAGCGGCCAGCACGGCCGCGATCGAGGCGGCGCCCGCGAGCAGCGAAACGAGGGCGGCGGTGCCCGCCTGGGCGCCGGCCCGGCGGACGACGGCGCGACGCAGCGCGGCATCGGCCCGCGCGATGCGCTCGCGGCTCTGGTCGTCGGCGCCGTAGGCGACCAGCACGTCGAGGCTCCCGAGGTGGTCGAGCACGGCGTCTGCCAGCTCGGCACGGAGCGGCGCGATCGCACGTTCGGCCCGGGCGCCCGACAGCCAGCCCCACAGCGTGGCGACCCCGGCCGCCACGAGCAGGCAGGCCAGGAGGGTCAGCGCGGCGGGCCACCACACGAAGGCGACGAGCACGACCGCGCCGACGGCGACGAGCGCCGACGACGCCAGCGGCTGCACGACGCGCAGGGGCAGGTTCTGCAGCTCGTCGACGTCGTCGACCAGCGCGCCCAGCACCGAGCCGCGCCGCGTGCGCGCGAGCCCGTCGGGGGCGAGGGGGATCAGACGGCGCACGAGATCGGCGCGGGTCGCCGCGAGCTGCCGCAGGGTCGCGTCGTGGCCGGTCAGCCGTTCGAGGTAGCGGAACGTGGCGCGTGAGATCGCGAAGAACCGTACGCCCACGACCGCCGCCGACAGGTACAGCACCGGGGGCTGCTCGCTCGCGCGCACGATGAGCCAGGCGCTCACGGCGAGCAGGGCGACCGCCGACGCCTCGGACGCGAAGCCGGCGGCCAGCGCCCACCAGAAGCGGCGGGTCGGGGGCATCGCGCCCCGCAGCACCGCGCGCACCCCCACCCGGTCTCGCGAAAGGGTATGTTCTCGCAGGGCGGGCTCGGCGAAAACATACCCTTTCGCGATTCCCGGGGGCGAGGGGGTCATGCGCGCACCTCCGCCGCGTCGAGCCGCACGACGGCCTCGGCGATGGCCCGCGCCGTGGTGCGGTGCGATATCAGCAGCACGGTCGCGCCCTCGTCGGCGAGCGAGCGGATGCCGCGCCACAGCCGTGCCTCGGTCGCGGGATCCAACGCCGAGCTCGGTTCGTCGAGGGCGACCACGGCCGCGGAGTCGCGCAGGTGGCGGTAGAGCGCGCGGGCCACGGCGACCCGCTGCGCCTGGCCGCCCGAGAGCCCGGCTCCCTGCACGCCGAGTTCGGACGCCGGGTCGAGGGACTCCGCGCACGCGAGGGCGAGCGCACGACGCACGATCGCGGGATCGGGCGCCGGGTCGCCCAGCGCGACATTGTCGGCGATGCTGCCTGCGAGCAGGCCAGGCCGCTGACCGGCCCACGCCAGCCACGTCGAGGGTGGCAGCGTGCGCACGTCGGCGCCGCCGAACTCCGCGACGCCGTCGAACGGCGCCGCGCCCCGAAGGGCGGCGAACACGCTGGACTTGCCGGCGCCGCTGGGGCCCTCCAGCAGGGTCACGGTGCCCGGAGCAGCCGTGAAGGCGACGGGAGGCAGCATCCCGTCGCCGCGGTGCACCCGGAGCTCGCGCACCACGAGCCCGTGCGCAGGCTCAGCCGTTCCACGTCGCTCGCCCGGGGCCTGCTCGGCGAGCGGCGGCATGGCGCCTGCCGCGTCCAGCACCGCGAACACGTCCTCGGTCGCGGCGACGCCCTCGGATGCCGCGTGGAACTGCACGCCGACCTGGCGCAGCGGCAGGTACGCCTCGGGCGCCAGCAGCAGCACGAACAGGCCGACCGCCAGGGTTAGCGCACCGTCGATGAGGCGGAACCCGATGGACACCGCGACGATCGCGACCGAGATCGACGCCAGGAACTCCAGGGCGAAGCCCGACAGGAACGACACCCGCAGCACGCGCATCGTCTCGCGGCGGTAGTCGTCGGTGACGCGTTCGACGGATGCCGCCGCCCGATGCTGACGCCCGAACACCTTGAGCGTCGACAGGCCCTGCACGGTGTCGGCGAAGCGCGAGGCGAGATGCTGCAGCGTCTGCCACTGCCGCTGCTGCACGGAGCGGGTGGCCAGTCCGATCAGCACCATGAAGATCGGGATGAGGGGGAGCGTGAGCAGGACGGTGAGGCCCGAGATCCAGTCCTGCCACCACATGACAGCCAGGATCACGGGCGTCGCGACGACGGTCTGCACCAGCTGCGGCAGGTAGCGGCCGAAATACGCTTCGAGCGCGTCGAGCCCACGACCGGCGGTCACGGCGAGCGCCGCAGAGCCGCGCGCCGCGAGCCACTCCGGTCCGAGCGTGCCGACCGCGGCGACCAGCGCGGTGCGCAGCTGTGTCTGCACCCGGGCGGCGGCGCGCGTCGCGACGGCCTCGCGGGCCCACATCAGCACCGCCCGCACCGCGACGACGACCGCGAGCCCCCCGAGCGTCGGAGCGAGCTCGGGCAGCGGCATCCCGTCGATCGCCTCGGTGATCGCCCGCGTGAGCAGCCACGCGAACGCCACGATCACGGCGGTCTGCGCGAGCGCGATCAGCGCGATCGCGATGAAGAAGCCGCGTGAGGCCTGCGCGTAGCGCAGCAGCCGTGGGTCGACGGGCGCCTGGGGCGCCTCGGCCTTGCCCCGCGGCACGCTCGTGCGGACGCGGGGCTCAGCCGTGCTGCCTGGATCGCTCAACGCCCGAGGTGCTCCGTCAGTGGGCGGGCGCCGCGGCGGCGGACTCGATGTGCGAGCGCGTCACGCGCTTGCGGAACACCCAGTACGTCCAGCCCTGGTACGCCAGGACGAGCGGAAGGAAGATGAGCGCTGCCCACGACATGATCGTCAGCGTGTAGTCCGTGCTCGATGCGTTCTCGATCGTGAGGCTGTAGGCCGGGTCGGTCGTCGACGGCATCACGTAAGGGAACAGCGCGAACCACACCGCGAGCACCGCGGTCACGATCGTCACGGCGCCGAACCCGAACGCCCAGCCCTCGCGGCTGCGGGCGTTCGAGATCCACGAGGCGATGAGGAGGACCGCGGCGACGATCGACAGGACAGCCGTCACCAGGGCGAAGTCGCGCCCCTCCGCGAACGCCATGACGACCGTCCACACGAGGAACGCCGCAGCCACGACGATGGTCAAGAGGCCGGCGCGACCCGCGAGCGAGCGCGCGTCGACCGCGACCTGGCCGTCGGTCTTCAGAGCGACGAAGTACACGCCGTGGGTGAAGAACAGCAGCAGGGTCGTGAGCCCGCCCAGCAGGCCGTAGGGGTTGAGGAGCGTCAGGAGCGACCCCGTGAACTCGTGCGAGGCGTCGATCGGCACGCCCTGGACGATGTTCGCCACCGCCACACCCCACAGGAACGCGGGCACGGCCGAGCCGACGACGATCATCGTGTCGAAGCCCCGCTTCCAGCGCAGGGAGTCGCGCTGGTGGCGGTACTCGAACGAGACCCCGCGAAGGATCAGCGCGAGGAGGATCAGCAGCAGGGCGAGGTAGAACCCGCTGAACAGCGTCGCGTACCACTCCGGGAACGCGGCGAACAGGCAGGCGCCGGCGACGATGACCCAGGTCTCGTTGAGGTCCCACACCGGGCCGATGGTGTTGATCACCTGGCGGCGGCTGATGTCGTTCTTGCCGAGGAACGGCAGCGACATGCCGACGCCGAAGTCGAAGCCGTCGAGCACGAAGTAGCCGACGAACAGGAAGCCGACGATCCAGAACCAGAGGTATGCGAGATCCATGATGTGCTCCTGAAGCCCTTAGTAGACCGTCGTCGGGGTGTCGGCGACCGCGCGCTCGCCGCCGCGCGAAGCAGCGTCGACGGCATCCGGATCCGGCAACGGCTCGGGGCCCTTCTTGCCGGTCTTGATGATGAGCCCGATCTCGACGATCGCGAGGGCGGCGTAGATCGCCGTGAACGCGACGAGCGAGATCAGCACGCTCCATCCCGGGACCGACGGCGAGACGCCGTCCTCGGTGAGCATGAGGCTGAACACGATCCAGGGCTGACGGCCCATCTCGGTGAAGACCCAGCCGACGAGGATCGCGAACAGCGATGCCGGCCACGCCCAGATGGCGAGGCGCCATGCCCACGCGGGGACCTCGCGCTTGGCCTTCTTGCGCGTGAGCCACAGGCCCACGACCGCGACGAGCGCGGCGACGCCGCCGAGGCCGATCATCCAGCGGAACGCCCAGTAGGTGACCCACAGGATCGGGGCGAAGTTGCCGTCGACCTGGTCGGCGAACTGCGGGAACATCTCGGTCGTGTACAGGTGGTTGAGGTCGTTGATGCCCTCGACGCAGCCGTCGAGCGAATGCGTCGACAGCAGCGAGAGCAGGTACGGCACACGGATCGAGAAGAGCTCGCTCGTGCCGTCGGGAGTGCCCAGCGTGAAGATCGAGAACGACGCGTCCGCGCCGCACACGGTGTCGAAGGTGGCCTCGGCGGCCGCCATCTTCATCGGCTGCGTCGCGACCATCACGAGGCTCAGCTGGTCGCCCGAGATGGCGACGCCGGCGAAGGCGACGATCATGCCCCAGAGTCCGTAGCGCAGCGACGAGCGCATCATCTCGACGTTCTGCTTGCGCAGCAGGTGCCAGGCCGAGATCGAGATGATGACGCCGGCCGTCATCATGAACGCGGCGAACAGCGTGTGCGGCAGCGCGGCGAGGGCCACGGGGTTGGTGAGCACCGCGAAGAAGTCGGTCATCTCGGCGCGTGAGCCGTCCTCGGCCATCTTGAAGCCGACCGGGTTCTGCATGAACGCGTTGGCGGCGAGGATGAAGTACGCCGAGAACCATGCGCCGATCGTCGCGATCCAGATGCTGGCGAGATGGAGGGCGCGTGGCAGCTTGTCCCACCCGAAGATCCACAGCCCGATGAAGGTGGCCTCGAAGAAGAACGCCATCAGGCCCTCGAAGGCCAGCGGCGCGCCGAAGACGTCGCCGACGAACCGCGAGTAGGAGGACCAGTTCATGCCGAACTGGAACTCCTGCACGATGCCGGTCACGACGCCCATGGCGAAGTTGATGAGGAACACCTTGCCGAAGAAGCGCGTGAGGTGCAGCCACTTCAGCTTGCCGGTGCGGAACCACGCCGTCTGGAAGATCGCGACTGTGAGGGCCATCCCCAGCGTGAGCGGGACGAACAAGAAGTGGTACAGCGTCGTGAGGCCGAACTGCCAGCGGGCGAGCAGCAGAGGGTCCAGCAGATCCATGGGTTTTCCATTCGGTTCCGGACTGGTCAGCACCACCGTAGCATGTGGTCAGACCACACGGGACTCCTCGGTCGGAGCAGCCCCTGTGGCTCCACCTTCCCAGTCCTGGAGCGGGATCGCACGCTCCCTCGCCGTGAATAATCCGCCGCTCCGCGCCCGCCGCCGCACCGCACGACTACCCTCGAACCATGGCGGTGCGGACGAGGCGATCGGGGCGGCGCGCGTGAGCGCGATCCCCGTCGTGATCGGAAAGCGGATGCCGGCGGCCCCGGCATCCGAAGCCGCCGATCCGGCGCACGCGGGGCCGGGCGCGCCGTTGGTCGACACGCACGGCCGCGTCCACCGCGATCTGCGCATCTCGCTCACCGACCGTTGCTCGCTGCGCTGCACGTACTGCATGCCCGAGCAGGGCAACGAGTGGCTCGCCAAGACGAGCATCCTGACGCTGGACGAGATCGAGGCGGTCGCACGCGTCGCGGCAGCCGATGGCATCACCACCTTCCGGCTCACCGGCGGGGAGCCCCTGCTGCGCACCGACATCGTCGAGGTGGTGCGCAGGCTCGCGGCGATCACGGGGCCGGACGGCCGGCGGGTCGAGATCGCGATGACGACCAACGGGATCCGCTTGCGCGAGCTCCTCCCGGCACTCGTCGACGCGGGCCTGGACCGCCTCAACATCTCGATCGACACCCTGCGGCGCGACCGCTTCCACGAGCTCACCCGACGGGATCGGCTCGACGACGTGCTCGACGGCATCGCGGCGGCTGCGGCATCCTCTCTCCGCCCGCTGAAGCTCAACGCGGTGGCGATGCGCGGCGTCAACGACGACGAGCTCGCCGACCTGGTGGAGTTCGCCGTCGCGCACGGGGCGCAGATGCGGTTCATCGAGCAGATGCCGCTGGACGCGGGCCACACCTGGGACCGCTCGAGCATGGTGACCCAGGACGAGATCCTCAACAGGCTCGCCGAACGGTGGACCCTCACGCCCGTGCCCGGCCGCGCCGGGGCGCCGGCCGCGCGATGGACCCTCGACGGCGGTCCCAACACGGTCGGCGTCATCGCCTCGGTGACCGCCCCGTTCTGCGGCGACTGCGACCGCCTGCGCCTCACCGCCGACGGCCAGCTGCGCAACTGCCTGTTCTCGACCACGGAGTACGACCTGCTGCCGCTGCTGCGGGGCGACGCCGACGTCGACGCGGGGATCGACGGGATGCTGCGCTCCTGCGTGCGCGGCAAGCTCCCCGGCCACGCGATCAACGACCCTTCCTTCCTGCAGCCGGCGCGCGGCATGAACGCGATCGGCGGCTGATATGGGCCGCGTCACCACCCGCACGCCGGTCACGCGGATCGCACTCGGCGACGACGGCGTCGCGGTGCGGCGACGAGCCGACACCGTCGCCGTCGAGGAGCCGCTCGAGATCCGCATCGCGGGTGAGCCGCTCACGGTCACGATGCGCACGCCCGGGCACGACCTCGAGCTGGCTGCGGGGTTCCTCGTGTCGGAGGGCGCGATCGGCGAGAGCAGCGACGTGCGCGCGGCGATCCACTGCGGCGGGCCCGGGTCGGCCCCCGCTCCGAGCCCGCTCATCGCGCTGGGCGCCCCGCCCGTGGCGACGCTCGCGACCACCTCCGCCGAGAACACGTACAACGTCCTCGACATCGCGCTCGCGCCGGCCGCGGCCGACGCGGTCGCGGGACGGGTCCGGGCGTTCGCCACGACGAGCGCGTGCGGGGTGTGCGGGGCCGCGTCGATCGAGATGATCGAGAAGCAGTCGCGTCATGACGTGTCGACGGATGCCGTCACCGTCGAGGCCGCCCTGCTCGCCGGGCTTCCGGACCGGCTGCGCGCCGGGCAGGCGGCGTTCGACAAGACCGGCGGCGTGCACGCCGCCGCGCTCTTCGACGCCACGACGGGGGAGCTGCTCGTGCTGCGAGAGGACGTGGGCCGGCACAACGCGGTCGACAAGGTCGTCGGCTGGGCGGTGCTCGAAGATCGCCTGCCGCTGTCGGCCACCGTCCTGCAGGTGTCGGGGCGCGCGAGCTTCGAGCTCGTCCAGAAGGCCGTGATGGCCGGCATCCCGATCCTGTCGGCGGTGTCGGCGCCGTCCTCGCTCGCGGTGGAGCTGGCGACGAAGGCGGGGCTCACCCTCGCCGGGTTCGTACGCGGGGCGTCGATGAACGTGTACGCACGACCCGACCGCGTTCTCGTCTGAGTCAGGCGTCGGCGGTCAGCTGCACGACGCACTGTGCGGGATCGCACGCCGGGGCGATGCCCTCGACGCGCAACGGACCGCCGGCCTGCGCCAGCACGGCGTCCATCAGGCCGATGTGCACGCCGCACAGCACCCCGCGGCGCGCGCCCGACGGGGCGTGCGGGCACGGGGAGAGATCGACCGTGAGGTCGCGCTCGTCGACGATCGGGTCGAAGCCGGCGTCGCCCAGGTCGTCGACGAGCGCGTCGAGCTGATGCAGAGCCTCGGTGCTCATCGCGGCGGCGGGCTCGGCATCCGATCCGTAGATCCGGCGCAGCAGGTCGCCGCGGCGCGCGGCCTCCTCGGCGCGACGTGCGGCGACGGGGCTCGACGTGTCGTCGCCGGTGGCCGCCGAGTAGAGCACCCGCGGCCGGCCGCGCGTCGTGCGGTGCTCGGTCTCGGCGATGACGTACCCGGCGTCGATGAGCCGCTGCACGTGCTCTCGCACCGTGTTCGCGTGCAGGCCGGTCGCTGCGACGAGCTCGGGGATCGCCCGCTGCGGCCGCTCCTGGAGCAGCCGCATGATCTCGACGCGCGAATAGCTGGAGATCGCGCTGTAACCGGTCCCCATGTGCCCATTATCCCCGGATGCCGCGGCCCTCGGCCGTCAGGGCATCCGGGGAGCCGGGGTCAGAAGAGCTGACCGAGGATGAGGATCGCGATGAAGAACACCGCGACGATGCCGATGATGATCGAGAGCGTCTTGCCCGAACGCTGGGCCACCGCCCAGCCGATGAGGAACGGGATGGCGAACAGGCCGATCGCGATCACCCACCAGAACGCGACGTAGGCGCCGTTGCTGGCCTCTTCGAGACGGCCGCCGAAGAGCTGCTGCGTCGCCGGGTGCGTCGCGAAGCGGACCGCGATCGAGATCGGGACCGCGAGGAAGACGAAGACCACGAGCCCGATGAGAGCGCCCCAGAGGCCGGGGCTCCCGTCCCCGCTGAGCACGCCGCCGTGGAGCTCGGATTCCTGCTTCTGCTGCTGCTTGCCTGATGCCATGAGCATGACTCTAGCGGCGTGCGGCGTCTGGCCGTCAGGCGACCTGGGCGGACCGTCATGCACCGCCCGGAACGGGCACTGCCCGCCGGTCCGTCCGAAGACGGGGGCGGGCAGTGTGAGGGCGCCAGGGATCACCGCTTCGGCGTGCGGTTCTCCGCGCTCACCATCCACGAGAGCTGCTCCACGCGCTCAAGGATCGCGTGGAGGATGTCAGCACTGGTGGGGTCTTCTTCGTCGACGTCGTCGTGGACGTCGCGACAGGTCTGGGCGACGGCATCCAGTCGCTCGGTCATGAGGTCCACGACCTCGTCGGTGGCGATCTCGCCCTGCGGGAACTCGGGCAGGGTCGTGGTCCGCGACACCTCATCGCTGCGGCCGTCGGGCAACGCGTGCAGGGCGCGCATGCGCTCTGCCACGGTGTCGCCGAAGGAACGGGCGGCCTCGATGATCTCGTCGAGCTGGAGATGCGTGTCGCGGAAGTTGCGGCCGACCACGTTCCAGTGCGCCTGCTTGCCCTGCAGCGACAGCTCGATGAGGTCGACGAGCACCTTCTGCAGGTTCTCGGCCAGCGACTCGGATGCGGTGAAGCCTCGCTCGGCGTTCTGCTCGGGGGTGCGCGCGGCGCCCGCGCCTCCCGCCGCGCGACGGTTGCCCGTCGCACCCGTTCCGGTCCGCCGCCGGGAAGCGGTCGAGCTGCTCGTCGTGGTCTTCTTCGCGGTCGTGTTCGCCATCATCGCTCCGTTTCGGTCCCGGCGGTGCCATCGGGGTCGTAGCCGACGCTAACCCGGCCCGGCCGAGTCCCGGCGGGGATTGTGCGGCGCCGCCTCGGGTGCTACATCACGCGCTCACGCGGTGCGCGCAGGGCCGCCGCATGGTGGGATGGGTCCGATGACCGCGCAGCCTTCGCCCACCGACCATCCGGCTCTCGCCCCCGGCGCGTCAGCGGCCGACATCGCCGCGGCGGTGCGCGGACGCGAGGTGACCGCTGCCGATGTCGTCGATGCGCACCTCGACCGGATCGCACGCCGCAATCCCGGCCTCGGTGCGCTGACCGTCGTGTTCGCCGAGCAGGCGCGCGAGGCGGCATCCCTCGTCGATTCCGCGCTCGCCGGGGGCGAGGACCCCGGTCCGCTCGCCGGAGTGCCCATGTCGGTCAAAGAGAACATCGACCTCACGTGGTCGGCCACCACCAACGGCTGGCGCGGCCTGGCCGAGGCTGTCCCGGTGCGCGACGCGACGATCGTGCGACGCCTGCGCGCGGCGGGGGCGGTCCCGGTGGGGCGCGGCAACATGCCGGACTTCGGCATGCGGTGGGACACCGACAACGACGTGTTCGGACGCACCCGCAACCCGTGGAACCCGCAGCGCAGCGCCGGCGGCTCGAGCGGCGGCGATGCCGTCTCAGTGGCCACGGGCATGAGCGCGATCGGACTCGGCAACGACTTCGGCGGATCGCTGCGCCTGCCGGCCTACGCCGCCGGCGTCGTGGGGCTGCGCCCGTCGCGGGGTCGCGTCCCGCGCGCCGCGGTCACCGGTCACCCTGTCGCTCTCACGCTGCAGGAGTTCTCGGTCAACGGCCCGATGGCGCGCACCGTCGACGATGTCGCGCTCGCCCTGTCGGTGATGCAGGGAGCGGATGCCGACGACCCGGTGTCGCTCGAGGCGCCGCAGCCGCGCGAGCTGCCCCGGCGCGTCGGGGTCGTGCGCGGGCCCGAGGTGGACCCTCAGGTCGCGGGTGGGATCAAGCGAGCCGCGGCATCCCTGTCCGCCGCCGGGTGGGAGGTCGTCGAGGTCGAGGCGCCACGCCTGGAGGAGGCCGCCGTGCTGTGGCGGCGACTGTCGTGCACCGACATGCTGATGTCTCTCGACCCCGCCGATCTGGGCATGCCGCTCGGGCGCTCGGCCACGGCGTTCCTGCGCGACAGCACGGCCGTGGCGCAGCCCTACGAGACCGCGCGGGAGTACGCCGAGGCCTGGGCCCGGCGTGCGGTGATCGCCGCGGACTGGAGACGGCTGCAGGCGGAGGTGCCGGTGCTCCTCGGCCCGGTGTCGACATCGCGCATGCGCGAACCCGACTACGACCTCGGCGGCCGGGAGGCCGTCGACCGGGCCTGGCGCGACTTGTGGCTCACGGTCGCGGCGAACTACCTCGGGCTGCCCGCGCTCGCGCTCCCGACGGGTCTGGGCGACGACGGCACGCCCACCGGCGTGCAGCTCATCGGGCCGATGTTCGCCGAAGAGGCGCTGTTCGCCGCGGGACGCGCGGTCGAGGCCGGAGTCCCGGTGCTGCCGGAGCCCTGACCGCCGCGCCGGCGCGGGCTCAGGGGAACGGCGTCTCGGGCTCGGTGCCCGGGAACATCGGCTCCTCCGGGTTGGGAGCGAGCGGCTCGTCGGGCCAGGGCGACGGCGGTTCGTCGGGCGTGGCCGGGAACGGCTCGTCCGGCGCGGGCTGGCCGGGCCCGGGCGGGCGCTCCCCGGGCGGAACCTGGCCCGGGAGCGGTTCGGGGATCGTGGGATCGGTCATTCCTGCCTCCAGCCGCCGCGATCGACGGGCACCGTCCCAGCCTGCGCGCGACGCCCGCCGCGCAACACCCCCTTGACGCGACGGCGCGTCCCGGCCAGGAGGCATCCGTAGGCTGGAGGGGTGGCATCCGTTCTCAACATCTCGGCGTACCTGTTCACGCGCCTCGACGACGTCGCCGCGCTGAAGCCGCAGCTGCGCGAGCGTGCGGTCGCCGCAGGGCTCAAGGGCACGATCCTGCTGGCGGAGGAGGGGATCAACCTCTTCCTGGCCGGCGACCCCGAGGCCGTGCGCGGATTCGTCGCAGACCTGCGCCGCGATCCCCGTTTCGCCGCGCTCACCACGAAAGAGAGCTGGTCGCAGGCGCAGCCGTTCGGCCGCATGCTCGTGAAGGTCAAGCGCGAGATCATCCGCATGGACCACCCGACGATCCGCCCCGAGGCGGGCCGGGCCCCGGCGGTCGACCCGGTGACGCTCCGACGCTGGCTCGACGAGGGAGCCGACGACGAGGGCCGCGAAGTCGTGCTGCTCGACACCCGCAACGCGTTCGAGGTCGACTACGGGGCCTTCGACGGTGCGATCGATTGGCGCATCGATCGGTTCACCCAGTTCCCGGATGCCGCGGCCGCGGCGGCATCCGACCTCGCAGGCAAGACCGTCGTGAGCTACTGCACCGGCGGCATCCGCTGCGAGAAGGCGGCGATCTACCTGCGTGAGATCGGCGTCGAGGCGTTCCAGCTCGACGGCGGGATCCTCGGCTACTTCGAGCACGTCGGCGGTGCCCACTGGAACGGCGAGTGCTTCGTGTTCGACGAACGCGAGGCGCTCACCCCGGGCCTGGCGCCGCTCGCCGCCTCGACGGAGGTCGCCGCATGAGCGGGCGGGCACCGGGTTCGGGCGCCGGGGATGCGCAGCGCCCGACCGTCGCGGCCGTCGCGCTCGCCCTCATCCTCGATGTGGTGCTGGTGGTCGCCTTCGCCGCGACCGGCCGCGCGAGCCACGACTCCGATGTCTGGTCGGGGCTGTGGCAGACCGCATGGCCGTTCCTGGCAGGGCTGGGCATCGGCTGGCTCGTCACGCTCGCGTGGCGCGCACCTTCGGCACCCGTGCGAACGGGGCTCGGCGTGTGGGCGGCCACCATCATCGGAGGGATGCTGCTGCGCGCCGCGACGGGCCAGGGCACCGCGCTGCCGTTCATCATCGTCGCATCGGTCACGCTCTTGATCGCGCTGGTCGGCTGGCGTCTGATCGCAGCGCTCGTCCGCCGCATCCGTCGTCGCTGACCGTCCTCAGCGGGAGTGGCGCAGCCCGGTCTCGATCACGATCCGGTTGCCGTCGATGACACCCGGGCCGTCCCCCGGTGTCGGGGCCGGGGCCGGGGTGATCTGCTCGGCCTCCCACACCACACGCGCATCCTCGGCCGTCGGCTGGAACACCATGTCGATCGCGGCCACGCCGCCCGAGGAGTGGGTCGCAGCCTCGCCCCGCCGACGCCGCCGATGCGCGTCGAACGCGAACCACAGGAAGTACACCGGCAGAGCGAAGAGCAGGGTGAGGAACCCCACCATCACGACCTGACCGAACGCCACGCGCCCAGCCTAGGCGGGGGTCACGGCGTCGGGTAGGCCTCGAACGCCGCATCCGCAGCGACCGGCGGCACGAACCACCCGTTGAGCGGCGCAGGGCTCCCATCGCCGGGCAGCCGGTCCACTGTGGCGACCTGGCCGCCGATGATGCGCCCACCGCCATCGCGCGCGACCACCACGACGCGGGCGTACCACAGATCGGCCGCGAAGCTGCCGACGGCCTCGCCCGACACCGTGACGCCGTTGTCACGGTCGTCGACGGTCGGCTGCATGCCTGTCACGGTGATCTGTCCGGTCTCGGCGGCCGGAGAGACGGTCGCGTACGACGCCTCGGGCACGATCACCTCGACCGAGGCCACGGCGCCCGTCGTCGCCACACCGTGCAGGACGACGGCAGATCGTCCCTGCAGCGCGGTGAGGAACTCGGATGCCGTCGCGACCTCGACGCCGGTCGCATCGAGCGCCCGTACCCGGATCTCGGCGTCCGCGAAGATGTAGTCGCTGTTGGTGTTGTCGAGGATGACGACGAACCACGAGGCGTCGCCGTGCATCTCTGTGCCGAATGCGGTCTCGGTGACCGTGAGTTCCACGGGCGTGGCGAAGGTCACCCCGTCGTCGGGGATGCCATCCGTGCCAGGCGCCGCGAAACGGCTGCCGACGGGCTCATACTGGGCATAGTCGTCGGAGGAGCTCGGTGGCGAAGACAGGTCTCTCGATCCGAACGCGCCGAACGCCTGCAGCGCCGCCACGACCACGGCGACGAGGCCCCCGAGGATCGACAGGGCCAGTCCGGTGCCCGCGAACCCCTTGCCGCCGCGCGGGCCGGTGAGCCCGATGATCGAGACGACGAAGGCCACGAGCATCACCAGGATGGCGAATCCCGCCGTGGCCGGGATGAGCGCGAGCACGAGACCCACGATCGCCAGCGCGAACCCGGTGACAGCGACTCCCCTCGGGCGCTGGTCCCGTGGGACGGCGATCGGCGCACCCGGGTGGGAGGCGAACACGGCCGACGTTGCGTACGTCGAGGGCGCGCCAGGCGGCGCGTAGGCGGGAGACGCGGAGCCGGACGGCACGTAGGACGGGCCATCTGCCCCGTACGCCGGTGTCGCGTACGACGGTGTCGCGTACGACGGTGTCGCGTACGACGGTGTCGAGGCGGCCGGTGTCACGGGCGCCGGCGAAGCATCCTGTCGACCCGCGGCCGACACGTACTCGTACGGCCGAGGCAGAGGTGTGTGGATGTCGGCCCGGGGCGGTGAGTAGTAGCCCGCATCGGGGTCGGCGGGCGCGACCGGTTGCTCGTGCGGGGGATGCGGATCGGTCATGGACGCCTTCGCCGGGGGAACGATTCGCTGATCAACCTAGCAAAACCTGCGCGTCGCGTCGTCGGCATCCGTGAACGGGAGGGCACGGCGGCGCAACGCCGCCGTGCCCTCCCTCAGGCGGATCAGCTGAAGCCGTTCGCGGCCAGCCAGTCCTTCGCGATGTCTTCGGACGAACGCTGGTCCTGCGTGGACTCGACGTTCAGGGCGATGAGCCCCTCAGGGGTGAGCTTGGCGCTGACCGGGTTGATGACGTCGGCGATCTCGTCGGCGATGTCGGCGTTGACCAGCGGCACCACGTTCGACGCGAGGAAGAGGCCCTTGGGATCTTCCAGCGTCACGAGGTCCTTCGTCTTGATGAGCGGGTCGGCGCTGTAGACGTCGGCCACCTGGATGTTGCCGGCGACGAGCTCGTCGACCGTCGTGTCGGCGGTCGCCGAGAACGAGACGGTGACGCCGTAGACGTCCTTGAGCCCCGTGGGGCCGTAGGGACGCGTCTCGAGCTCGGGTGCGCCGCCGAGCACGAGCCCGTCGACGTTCGCCAGATCGGCGATCGAGGTCAGGTTGTGCTCCTTGGCGAAGGCGGCCGTCACGTTGTACGAGTCCTGGTCTGTCGCGGGCGACTGGTCGAGGACCGTGAGGCCGTCCGGCAGTGCGTCCTTCAGCGCCGCGTACACGTCGTCGGACTGGGTCGCCGTCGTGTCCTTGTCGAAGAACTGCAGCAGGTTGCCGGTGTACTCGGGGAACAGATCGATCGACCCGTCCTCGATTGACGGCATGTAGAGATCGCGCTGGCCGATGTTGAAGTTGCGCTCGACGGTGAAGCCGGCGTTCTCGAGGGCCTGAGCGTAGATCTCGGCGATGATCTCGTTCGAGTAGTACGCCTGCGACCCGATGACGATCGTCGACGAGTCAGTGGCGCCGCCGGCTTCGGTGCTGTCGCCGCTGAGCGGGTCGTTCGACGCGCATCCGGCGAGGGCGAGCGCCGCGACGGCGGTGCTCGCCAGCGCGAGCACCAGGCGGGTTCGGGCTGTGGACATGTCGTACCTCCGGTGGGTTGGGTTCAGTGTGACGTCTGGGCGACGGGCTGCGGAGCGGGCCGAGCCCGGTTCGTGCGGCTGCGCGGACCCGTGGTGCGTGGAACGGCGTAGCGGGCAAGGAGCGCGAAGAGACCGTCGAGCACGAGAGCGAGCACGACGACCACGATCGCCGCGCCGAGGATCTCGGCGAAATTGCGGGTCTGGAGGCCCTGGATGAGGAAGAACCCGAGCCCGCCGAGGCCGACGTAGGCCGCGATCGTCACCGTGGCGACCACCTGCAGGGTGGCGGAGCGCAGTCCGCCGATGAGGAGCGAGAGACCCAATGGCATCTCGATCCGGAACAGGATCTGCCACTGGGTCATTCCCATCGCCCGGCCCGCATCGATCACCGTGCGGTCGATCGCCTCGATGCCGGCGTACGCGCCGGCGAGGATCGAGGGGATCGCGAGCACGACGAAGGCGGTGACCGCGGCCTCGGTCTTGAGGGTGACGCCGGCGAGCATGACGAGCAGCACGACGAGCCCGAGAGCAGGGAGCGCCCGTGCGGCACCGGACAGGAAGACGGCGATCTCGCGTCCGCGGCCGGTGTGGCCGATCACGTAGCCGATCGGGATGGCGATGACGGCTGCGATCAGCACCGAGCCGAATGTGAAGGCGAGGTGCTGCGCGATAGCCATGGGCAGCGTGAGTGAGCCTTCCAGCCGGTCCGGCGAGAAGATCCACGCAATCGCGTCCGCGAAGAGGTTCATGCGTGTGCCCACTGCATGCGGTCGAAACGGGGCGTCACGGTCCGGCGCGACCAGGGCATGAGTGCCCGTCCGACGAGCATGAGGACCAGGTCGACGATCAGTGCGATGACCACGACGGCGACGACGCCCGCGAACACCTCCGCGATGATCCGCCGCTGCGCGCCGTTGGTGAACAGGTAGCCGAGGTTCTGCACGCCGATGAGCGCGCCCACCGTGGCGAGCGAGATCGTGGACATCGCCGTCACTCGCAGGCCGGCGAGGATCACAGGGCCGGCGAGCGGGAAGTCCACGGTCCAGAATCGGCGCCACGGGCCGAAGCCGACCGCGATCGCCGCGGAGCGGGTGACCGCGTCGACCGACGCAAGGCCGTCGGTCACGGAACGCGTCATGATCGCGACCGCATAGATCGCGAGAGCGACGATGACATTGGTCTCGGACAGCACTGGGAAACCGAAGATCGGCGGCAGCACGAAGAACATCGCGAACGACGGGATCGTGTACAGCAGCCCTACGACCGTGAGCACCGTGCCGCGCAGCTTCGTGTAGCGGAAGGCGAGCCATCCGATGGGCACGGCCAGTACGAACCCCGCCACGACCGCGATCGCGCTCTGCCGCAGGTGCGCGACAGTCAGCGCCCAGATGAGGTCGAGGTTGTCGAGCACCCAGCTCACGGGGATTCCTCCACGAGAACGCCCTGCGCCCGCCCGGCGGCGTCGACGAGCACGGTGCCGCGCCCGGTCTGCTTGGCGCGCAGTGCGCGCGTGCCGCGCTCGACCCCGATGAAGTCGGCGACGAACTCGCTGGCCGGGTTCTCGATGATCTCGTCCGGCGTGCCGATCTGCGCGATGCGCGCCCCCTTCTCGAGGATGACGACCTGATCGCCGAGCAGGAACGCCTCGTCGATGTCGTGCGTGACGAACACGATCGTCTTCTCGAGCTCGCGCTGCAGCCGGATGGTCTCGGTCTGCAGCTCGCGCCGGACGATGGGGTCGACGGCGCCGAAGGGCTCGTCCATCAGCAGGATGTTCGGGTCGACGGCGAGGGCGCGCGCGACCCCCACGCGCTGCTGCTGGCCCCCCGACAGCTGGCTCGGGTACCGCTTCGCGAGCGCGCGTTCGAGACCGACGACGTCCATGAGCTCGAGCGCGCGCTCGCGCGCCTGCGCGCGCGGGACGCCGTTCAGCACAGGCACGGTGGCGATGTTGTCGACGACCGAGAAGTGGGGGAGCAGGCCGGCGTTCTGCAGCACGTAGCCGATACCGCGCCGGAGCTTCACCGGGTCGCGCTCCGCGATGGGCTCGTCGTCGATCGCGATGACACCGCCTGACGGCTCGATGAGGCGGTTGATCATGCGGAGCAGCGTGGTCTTACCGCTGCCCGATGAGCCGACGAGCACCGTCGTCTTGTGGGCGGGCATGAGCACGCTGAAGTCGTCGACGGCGACGGTGCCATCCGGATACCGCTTCGAGACTGAGCGGAATTCGATCGCCATGCTGCCCTTTCGGCCGGGTTGTGCCAGCGGGGTTCCCACCTAACCACACGGTTCCGACACCGAGACAGGCTTGCGCCCGGGGCCCCGGATGCGCAAGACGCGCGCCCGACATCGTCACACGGCGATACGTTGGGGCGCATGACTGCTCACGAGTACGACCTGATCGTGATCGGCGGGGGCCCCGTCGGCGAGAACGTGGCGGACCGCGCCGTGCAGGGCGGCCTGTCGACCGTCATCGTCGAGAGCGAGCTGGTGGGCGGCGAATGCTCCTACTGGGCCTGCATCCCCTCGAAGGCGATGCTGCGACCCGGCGCCGTGCTGCGTGCGGCGCGCGACGTGCAGGGCGCGTCAGGCGCCGTCACAGGGGGCCTCGACGCCGCGGCGGTGCTCGCACGGCGCGACACGTTCGTCCACGACTGGGACGACACCTCTCAGGTCGAGTGGCTGCAGGGCGCCGGCATCGACCTCGTGCGCGGACACGGGCGCCTCACGGGCGAGCGCCAGGTGACGGTGACGGGCGCCGACGGCACCGAGACCGTGCTGGTGGCCCGAGAGGCCGTCGCCGTGTCGACCGGTTCGGCCGCACTCCTCCCCGACATCCCGGGGCTGCGCGACGTGGAGCCGTGGACCAGCCGGGAGGCGACGGGCATGCGTGCGGTGCCGGCATCCATCGCGATCCTCGGCGGCGGCGTCGTCGGCAGCGAGATGGCCACGCTGTTCGCCTCGCTGCGCGTCCCCGTCACGGTGATCGCCCGTTCAGGACTGCTGCGGGGCGTCGAGCCCTTCGCCGGCGAGGCGGTGGCCAAGGCGCTGACGGATGCCGGCGCCGACGTCCGCACCGGCGTCGAGGTCGAGCGAGCCGCGCGCGACGCCGACGGCGACGTGGTGCTGACGCTCTCCGACGGCTCGGAGGTGCGCGCCGCCGAGGTGCTCGTCGCCACGGGCCGCGTGCCCCGGACGCAGGACCTCGGCCTCGACACCGTCGGGCTGGAACCGGGTGCCTGGCTCGACGCCGACGACACGCTGCGGGTGCGCGGGTTCGACTGGCTGTATGCCGTCGGCGACGTCAACCACCGCGCGCTGCTCACGCACCAGGGCAAGTACCAGGCACGGGCCGCGGGCGATGTCATCGCCGCGCGGGCCCGCAGCCGCACGGTGGACGACGCGCCTTGGGGCGCGCACGTGGCGACGGCCGATCACGTCGCCGTGCCGCAAGTGGTGTTCACCGATCCCGAGGTCGCGGCCGTCGGTCACAGCGAGGCCTCGGCGAAGAAGGCGGGCCTGGACGTCCGGGTGCTCGACTACGACCTGTCGTGGGTGTCGGGCGCGAGCGAGGTCGCCGACCACTACACGGGGCGGGCCCGCGCCATCGTCGACGAGCAGCGCCGCGTGCTGGTCGGCGTGACCTTCGTCGGGCAGGACGTGGGCGAGCTGCTCCACTCCGCCACGATCGCCATCGTCGGTGAGGTGCGGATCGAGCGGCTGTGGCACGCCGTGCCCTCGTATCCCACGATCAGCGAGGTGTGGCTGCGCCTGCTCGAGGCGTACGGCCGCCCCGCTCCGGAGTGAGGAATGGATGCCGCGGCCCGGGGCCGCGGCATCCATTCGCCTCAGCGTCGGGCGAGGATCACTTCGGGTCGTTCCACGACCAGATGTCGTCGCCGCGGAGGGTCGCGTCGGCGCCGCCGTCGCAGTAGATGGTCTGTCCGGCCATGTGCGTGTTCGCCGGGCTCGTGAGCCACACCAGCAGCTCGGCGATCGACGACGCCGGCTGGTGGTGGTTGAGCGGCATGGGCACCGCGGCGTCCACCATCGCCGCGCCCTCGGGCGTGGCGAGCAGGCCGGCGGTCATCGGCGTGATGACGGTGCCGGGCGCGACCGCGTTGAGGGGGATGCCGGCGCCCGCCCAGTCGTCCGAGATCGAGGCTCGCCGCACCCAGCGCGAGAGCGCGCGCTTGGACGACGGGTAGTTGAGGTAGCGGAGCTCCGGGCCCTGCGCCGCCAGCTCGTCGCCGCGGGCGAGGGTCGCTGTCTCGTCGCCGGACAATGCGGCCTCGACCAGCGCCGGGTCGACCGGCTGCAGTGACGCCATCGACGACACGACGGCGGCCCGGGGCGCGTCGGATGCCCCCAAGGCGGGCAGGAGGGCCGTCAGCAGCTCGGTCACGCCGAAGTAGTTGATCGACATCGTCTTGCCGATCGGCGCCGAGATGCCCGCGCACGCGATGACGCCGTCGATGACGCCGCCGGTCTTGTCGATCGCCTGGGCCGCGGCATCCGCCCGACCCTCGGGGGTGGACAGGTCGGCTTCGACCTCGGCGCCGCGCAGATCGATGCCGACGACGGTCTCGCCGCGGCTGCGCAGCAGTTCGGCGGTGGCGGCGCCGATGCCGGATGCGGAACCGGTGACGACGTAGGTGCGGGGCATTTCAGTCTCCTTCTGTGGGCGACGGGGTCGCCGTCGCAGGCTGCCGCGGGTGCGCGGCGGGTTCTTCTCAGGCGGGGTCCGCGGGAGTCGTGGGCGCCGGGGACTCGGTCAGGAGTCCGTCGACGAAGCGGTGGAGCAGGGCGCCGAACGCGTCGATCTCGGCGGGGGACCACTCGGCGAGCGCGTGGTCGACCATGTCGTGGCCGGCCGTCACGAGCCGGCGGTAGGCGTCGAGGCCGCGGGGGGTGAAGGCGACGGTGGCGGCACGGCCGTCTGCGGGGTGCGCCTCGCGGGTGACGAGGTCGTCGGCGACGAGCCGTGCGACCAGCTTCGACATCGTCGGGCGGGTGACGTTCAGCTCGTCGGCCAGCACGCTCGGCCGAGCGGCGCCGCCGTGCAGGCCCAGGGTGTACACGGCCCGGATCTCGGTGGGGTCGAGCGCCACTCCGACGCCGCCCGCGATGCGCGCCTGGACGGTGCTCGACGACCACCGCGACATGAGTCGCGTGAGCGAGGAGAGCAGGTCGGCGCGGGGTGCGGCATCCATGTTCCGAGTCTACGCCGGTAATTGCCTGAGGCAACCAAATATCGAAGAAGCTTGTCGAACGATATATCGCTAGGTATCGTCGGGCTATCGGAAGGCACTCGTCAGGAGGTCGACATGAGCGGCACGTACCCGGGGTTCGGACCCCGACACCGGAATCAGGCGGGGCAGGGGCTGCCCGGCGGGCTCTTCGAAGCGATGGACCAGCTGCGCGACGCGTTCGAGCAGCGCTTCTCGCCGCGCGTGGCTCGAGGAGACGTGCGGGCCGCCGTGCTCGCGGTGCTCGCGGAGCAGCCCATGCACGGATACCAGATCATCCACGAGATCGAGGAGCGCAGCGGCGGCGCCTGGAAGCCCAGCCCCGGCTCGGTGTACCCCACGCTCCAGCTGCTCGCCGACGAGGGGCTCGTCGTCGCGGAGGAGTCCGGCGGCAAGAAGACCTACTCGCTGACCGAGGCCGGTCGCGCCGAGGTCGAGGCCGGAGACGACAAGACCGCGCCGTGGGAGGCGTACGGCACCCACGATGCGGGTCGCGCCACCGCCCTGCCCAAGGCGGGCGCCAAGCTCGCACAGGCGGCGGCGCAGGTCGCGCGTGGCGGCACGCCCGAACAGGTCGCACAGGCCGTCGACGTGCTCGACGAGGCACGGCGTAGGCTCTACTCGATCCTGGCTCAAGACTGACGGGAGACCGATGGCAGACGCCGGCAACACGCGCGCCCGCTATCGGCGGATCCTGCGGTTCGCCGCACGCTACATGGTGCAGGCGTGGTGGTTCG